>Ga0207426_1001859_pt1 | contig 15490 bp, 8 predicted proteins | sample AraplaMF_Cvi_mMS_FD_184265 | JGI IMG/M metagenome (GOLD analysis project Ga0207426, IMG submission 184265) | Arabidopsis root microbial communities from the University of North Carolina, USA - plate scrape MF_Cvi_mMS (SPAdes) (version 2) | ecosystem: Host-associated > Plants > Roots > Endosphere ... | reverse complement strand
GCTTTCAGCCGCACACCTATTGATAACGCATGGTATCTTACCCAGCTTACCCACCCGGAAGGAGATACGATTTATATAAAGTATGGAACCTGCGACTATTCCTATTATTCTTCCACTTCGCAGGTAATGAGCGCCAACACAGGTAACAATGCCGTCTGTAATGTTGGCTGTCCGGCTGTACCGCAATTTCAGGAATGCCAGATACAGATCAGGAACTATGGCGTATATCCAAAGATCATTACCAGTAACAGCCTGGGCACAGTAGTACTGGGCTATAGCCCAAGGGAAGACCTGGTAGGAGACTACTGCCTGACTTCCCTGATCGTGTTGGATACCACCGTTTCAAAGACAGCTACCGATGTTTCGGTGAACCAGCAAAAGATAAGAACAGCGTATGAGCTGGGATATCTGTATTCATCTGCTGGCGCCACTTACCGCGCAGACATAGGCAAGCGAATGTTCCTGGGAAGCGTGGAAGAGCTAAACATAGAGCCTCTGGCAAGCCAGGCAAGAATCTACACATTTGAATATGACAGGATCAACAACCTGCCTGCGCGCACATCGTTCTCGCAAGATTACATGGGATTCGGCAACGGAAAATCAAATCCCAACCTGATCGCAAAATCAACTGATCCCACCGTACTGACTTATTTTCCTACTCAAAGCTTTGGTAACAGGAAGCCGGATGCTGCTTTCGGTAAAATGGGCACACTGACTAAAGTCACTTTCCCTGGCGGAGGATATGATCTCATCGAGTACGAGGGGCACGCGATCAAGAGTACTACCGTGCAGTGCATGGAAGAACAGTCCGAGCGCGTATATATGGAAGGTACCTCAGAATTTAAACAAACCAAGACATATTATTCAGCACCCTTTACGGTGCCTTGTAACCAGCTACTTACCATCAGTGTAGGCAACGTGATCATCACGCCTAACTACCCCGATGTCTATTACCGTACCACAGCCTGCCTGGTAGATGGCGCAGGCGATCCATGCACAGGAGAAAGCTGGTCGGTTGGAGGAGACGAACATGTGGCCTTTACAACTAACAAACAAGGTACTTACGTGCTGGCAGTAACGGTATACGGTCCTGCACGCGGATATGCGTCCTTAAATTATGCACCGCTGGATACATCGAGCAATAAAGAGATCCCCGGCGTAAGGGTGAGCAAGATTACTACCTATGATCCGCTTTCCAATAAGTCGCGCGTAAAACGCTACTCCTATACACAGGACGGAAAATATTCTTCCGGTGAAGCAGTGAACGCTTCCCCTTCCAATGACTACCGGTATGACAAACAGGTAGAATGCCCCAATGATGGCCAGGTTGGAACCTGTCTTACCAAAGTATGCCATTACTTGCAACTCACCTCATCCAGCTTTTATGACCTGTGTTCTTACTCCGGCAATCACATTTATTACAGATACGTGTTGGAGTCAGACGGCGAAAACATGGAGAACGGAGGAACGGAACGGGAGTTCACCGTATTTTTCGACCAGAGCGGACAACAGTTTATAGGTCAGTTATTCCCCGGATCACCCCTGTCTAATTTCTCCTATGCCAACGGGGAGAAAATAGCTGAGCGGTCATTTGCACGGGTAGGAACCGCGTTAAAGCTGATACGCGAAGAAAAGAACTGGTATGGTATAGATACGCGTGTTCAGGGAACCAGGAAATTTTTTGGTGTAAAAAGAGATCCATCGGCCAGCATCTGTTTTAGCAATACTGGCATAAACGCTGTCCTGCATATGGAAGCGACCAACGCGATTACTTATGATATGAACAACCGCTGGGTGCACCTTGATTCAACAAAGGTAACCGTCTATGATAATAACGGAGGCGTGCTTAATAGTTTTAATTCCCTAACATACAATAACCTCATCCACCAGTTTCCAAGTACGGAAAAGACCCAGGATAGCGAAGGGCAGACCGTGGAAACACAAAAGTTATATGCCGACGATGCAGTATCTGGATTGACCTCCGGAGAACAGGCGGCTAAACAGGCATTGATCGACAAAAATATCAAGTCGGCACTACTCCAGCAAAAGGTGCTAAGGAATGGGAGCCAGGTGTCCCTGGTGAAAAATAACTATGGCATTTTCAATAGCAACATGCCATTGCTGGCAAGCATTGACGCGCAGGTTGGCAACGGCCTCCTGGAAAAACGGATCTTTCACGACAAATATGATACAAGGGGCAACCTGCTGATTCAGTACAAAGCCAATGGGCCCAAATTGTCTTATATATGGGATTATAACGCTTCACTACCAGTGGCGCAATGTACCAATGCTGATGTAGCGGATATTGCCTTTACCAGCTTTGAAGGAAATACGCACGGCGGCTGGAGCCTCGGCAGTGCCACCGGGATCACCGCTTCAGGTATAACTGGCACTAAAAGCTATAACCTGGCATCCGGTAACCTGGTGAGATCAGGCTTACAATCCGGGCAGCAATATATTGTTTCTTACTGGGCGAAAACCGGTACAGTGAATGTAAATAATGCCACTGCCACACGGCAGGGGGCCACTACTAACGGATGGACCTACACGGAGAAAGTAGTAAGCGGCGCAACAGCAGTTACGATTTCCGGCGCCGCTGTTATAGATGAAGTGCGATTGTATCCTGTGGGGGCACAAATGGTCAGCTATACCTATATGCCGCTGGCGGGTATCAGCAGCCAGGTGGACGCCAGCAGCAAGATCACTTACTATGAATACGACAAGCTCGGCAGGCTGATAAGGGTAAAAGACCAGGACGGTAGGATACTAAAACTACATGATTACCAATATCAGCAACCACTCACCCAATAACCCCTAAAACCTGTGAAAAAGAATACCATGAGAAAGTTTTTTATGCTCTTATTCGCATTGGGTTATGCAGGTCTGTCACCGGCTCAGAATAAACCTGACACCAATAGCGTCCGGCCTGCGGCTACAGCGGTTGCAACGCCCGGAGCGTATGCAAATACAACGATCAATTATATCCGTACCTGGGAACCCAGCATGCCCAGTTCAGATCCGGCAGCGGTGACGGCAGCTACAGATGTAAATCAGGTCAGGCAGACCACGCAATATTTTGACGGCTTAGGACGACCCTTGCAAACAGTAAGCAAAGGCATTACGCCAGGCGCCAAAGACCTGGTGGTTCCTGTTGTATACGACGTTTACGGCAGAGAACAGTTTAAATATCTGCCCTATGTACCTAAGACGGGAAATGTAAATGACGGTAAGTTTAAAACGGACCCCTTCAATGGGCAGAAGGCATTTTACCAGGATGGAAATCTGGCGCCCGGTGTATCCGGTGAAGCGGTCTACTACGGCCAGACAGAATACGAGGCCTCTCCGCTGAACCGGGTATTAAAGACTTATTCACCGGGCAATACCTGGGCAAAAGAAGGAGGCAGTAAGCCTGTGGAACAGCAATACCTGGTAAACGCCATTGCAGATAGCGTGCACATCTGGGATATGCCGGCTAATGGAAGTATCATTCCAACCACCAGCGCCAGCCGCATTTATGGCGCTGGTCAGCTGTATGAGAATGTGACCAAAGACGAACGCGGTATGCGGGTAATTGACTACAAAGATAAAGACGACCGGGTAGTGCTGAAGAAAGTGGAACTGACCAACAACGCGCCGGATGGTCATGTAGGCTGGCTTTGCACCTACTACGTTTATGACGATCTGGGTAACCTTCGCTGCGTGGTCCCACCCAAAGCCATAGAACTGATCCGGCCCGGTTGGACGATCGATCCCGCCACCGCCCGTGAGCTTTGTTTCTTTTACCGCTATGATGGCCGTAAGCGGATGATCATGAAAAAGATACCAGGCGCAGATTCTACCGAGATGGTGTATGACCTGCGGGACAGGCTCGTGTTTACCCGTGACGGCAATATGAGGAACGCTGCTACTGACAAGAAATGGATGGTCACTTTCTATGATGCCCTGGACCGTCCTGCCATGACGGCCCTGTATAGCTCAGCTTCTACCCGGGATGCCCTGCAAACCAGCATGAATACGGCTACTTCCAATACCCAGACCATCACGCATCCTATTCCTGAACAGGCCGACCTGGAGTTTGCTTATTTTGATGGCCGCGCCCAATATATTGCGCGGAATAGTATCACGTTCGAAGGTGGTTTTGATACTGGCGCCGGTGGGGCAACCGAAGCGCTGATCAACGCTGCAGCCAACCAGGATACCTTTAGCATTGTAGCAGTGAACCCCTTGCCGAATATTGCCGCCAGCGCACTCACACCGTTAACCTATACTTTTTATGATGATTACAGCTATACTGGAAAGCATAACGCCGTAACCAGCGATCTTGCTACCCCCACATTTTCCGGCAGCCCTTATGCAGATATTGTGAGCGCCACCAGCAATATGACGCGTAGACTGGTAACCGGAACCAAGGTAAGAGTGTTGGGTACTGATCAGTGGTTGACCACCACTATCTACTATACAGACAAAGGACGAGTGCTGCAGGTGATCGCTGATAATGTAAGCGGAGGCAGGGATATAGTGAGCAGTATCTACGACTTCAGTGGTAAATTATTGAGAACTCTTCAGCGGCATACCAATGTACGAAGTGGTACTACGCCTCAAACTATAGTGATGACACAAATGCTGTACGATGCAGCAGGCAGAGTCACAGATGTGATCAAAAAACTCAACGACAGTACCCAGCTGACAATAGCCAAAAACACCTACGATGAATTGGGGCAACTGAAAACCAAACGCCTGCACATAAAAGGCAGCACTCAGCTGGAAACCCTCAATTATGAATATAATATCCGCGGCTGGCTGAGGAGCATGAATAAAGAATATGTAAAAACAGCCAATAGCACAGCCAACTGGTTTGGCCAGGAATTAAACTATGATTACGGTTTCAGGGACAAGCAGGTGAACGGTAACATTACCGGCATTAAATGGAAAAGCCGTAGTGATGGAAAAGGCCGTGCCTATGGCTATACCTACGATAATGCCAACCGGCTGACAATAGCTGATTTTACCCAGAACAATCCGCTGGGAAGCAATTCCTGGGACAGAACCCAGCTGGATTTCACCGTTGATCAGCTGGTGTATGATCCTAACGGCAATATCCTCTCCATGCGGCAAAAAGGTATGAACGGCACTACTATGCAAACCATAGACAGTTTGAAGTATGGCTACCTGCTGAATAGTAATAAACTATCGTTTGTAACGGACAGGAAGAACAACACTGCCAGCCAGCTGGGCGATTTTAAGGAGATCAATAACAATGAGACAGCTGACTACGCCTATGATTCCAGTGGCAACCTGATTAAAGATCTGAATAAGAATATCGCCGTTATCCGCTATAACCACCTGAACCTGCCAGACAGTATTGCTATTACTGGTAAAGGTACCATCAGGTATTTATACGACGCTGCGGGCGTTAAACTCCGGAAGATTGTCACCGATAACACCGTTGCACCCGCTAAGATCACTGCTACCGATTATGTAGGCGGAATTGTTTACCGGAATGACACCATGGAGCTGATAGGCCATGAAGAAGGACGAATACGCCCGGTATATGTAGCCGGGCAGCCGGTCAAGTATTACTATGATTACTTCCTGAAAGATCACCTCGGGAATGTACGCACCGTGCTCACCGAACAGACAGATCTTTCTATGTATACTGCCACAATGGAGATGGCCAATGCGCCCACGGAAGCGGCATTGTTTAGTAACGTGGAAGAAACAAGAACTGAAAAACCGGTGGGATATCCCGAAGATCAAACGGCCGGTAACAATAAGTACGTAGCAAAACTGAATGCAAAGAGTGATAAGAAGATCGGTCCTTCACTGGTATTGAAAGTAATGGCCGGAGATACGATACAGATCGGCGCCAGGGCTTTCTATAAATCAACCGGACCGAAGAATAATAAATCTGTCAGCCCGGAAGATATGGTGGCAGGATTACTGCAGGCATTCGGTGGTGAAGCCGCATCTAACAGCACTCACGCCAGCCGTGTGGCAGACCAGGTGTCGCCTTTTGGCAACTTTAACAGCAATGATTACCAACGGTTAAAGGAAAAGGATGCTAACCAGAATCAGCAGGATAAACCGAAAGCCTATCTGAATTTTGTGTTATTCGACGATCAGTTTAACTTAGTGGAAGAGAATAGTGGCGTACGGCAGGTGAAAGGAGAACCGGATGAGCTGCAGACGCTGGCGGTGGATAAGATGCCAGTCACAAAAAGCGGTTTTCTGTATGTGTATACCAGCAACGAAACGCAGCAGGATGTGCTCTTTGATAATGTTACCGTAGCGGCGATTAATGGGCCCTTGTTGGAGGAGACGCATTATTATCCGTACGGCCTCACAATGGCGGGCATTAGCTCAAGTGCGTTGAAGGGCATGAACTATGCGGAAAATAGGTTTAAGTACAACGGCAAAGAGCTACAGAATAGAGAGTTCGGGGATGGCAGTGGCGTGGAGTGGTACGACTATGGAGCAAGGATGCAGGACCCGCAAATAGGAAGGTGGCATGTTATTGACCCGTTAGCAGAGCTGGGCAGAAGATGGAGCCCATACAACTACGGCCTAGACAATCCGATAAAATTTATTGATCCAGACGGAATGTGGGTTGAGAATGCTAATGGCTATTCGACTAATGATCCGGGAGAGATCAAAAATTTTATGCAACAGCTTTCCGGAAATAAGCGGGGTGACGATGATAAGAAAAAGAAAGACAGCAAAGTAGATCCTTCATACGGCTTTGGACGGGACCCAAAACGTACACAAACAGCTGGAGACTTACAAAGGCTCTTTATACAAAGAGTAAATGAGGCTAGCAGCCAAGGTAAGGAAGCACAATTGATGAGTATGGGACAAGGCTTTGGATACAGCTTGGATGTCTACGACCATACGGCTATAATGAATGGCAGAGAGGAACTAACCAATGGAGAAAAGGATTGGATCGATTTCGATTTTGGTCTGAATTTATTCTTCTTTTTATTGGATGGATTTGCAGGAGGAAATGGGGAAGCGGCAGCTTCTTCTGCAAACATGGAACAAACATCTGCATTAAGGCCGACACATTTTCCCACGAAATCCAAAACACAAATGCAATCCTTTCTTAATGATGTTAGAGCAAATGGAGTTGTTACACCTATAGAATATGTGGAACATAATGGAACGAAGTTCATTGTAGATGGACACCACAGGTATTTTGCAGCTCAAAAATTAGGAATTACGCAAGTACCCGTACAACAGGTAATGCTTCCACATGGTGGATACAGGAGCGTGGCTGATTTCTTCCTACAAGGAAAGATGCCTGGATATTGGAAATTTTTAAAATAGAGAAATGGCACTTTGGCAATATACTTTTTTTGTTTTACCAGGAAACGCTATTCGCGAAAAAGGGCTGGATTTTGTTTTCGCAAATAATCATGAAGAATTTGATGATTCAGAGTTTTGGATTGAACGACATGAGAAGCCGAGTCTTTTTGATCAAATTGCCGGAATATTACCCAAAACGAACTCCTGGAGCAAGAACATTAACTTATATGGTAGTCAAGAGTCGAACTGCTTAGAGGTTATGTTCGAAAATGATATCATAGTGTCTGTGTCGTTTAGGATAGACTTCAGAACAAATTATGAGGATGTATTCAGAGCGATAATTGAGTTTTTCATTAATAATGATTTAATCATACTTGACGAAAACTTATCTAAATGTCCTCTTAATTTTGAAGTAATTAACGCGATGATTGAGAGTTCACCACAAGTTAAGAAGTATAAAAGATTATCTAGTTAGGATTTACTAAAGCTAGCAGTATAGTAGAAATAGTATATAAATGCAAGAGCCGCGGGCGTTGCCTGCGGCTCTTGCATTTTAAGAGTTCAAGGCTTTTTTAGCCTTAGTATTTTGTATAACGTTATCAATTAGAAAATACAGCTTGTCTTTAGTATCAGGATCCAGCTTCTCAATATCCTGTATACGCTGTAGTGTTTTTTTATCAAAGCTGGCGTTGATGCCTTCGCCCACCAGGTAATCTAGTGACACCCCCAAAGCATCAGCGATCCGTTTAGCGAACTCAATGGAAGGCACGGCTTCCCCGCGTTCATACTTGCCAATAATCTCTCTGGAAACATTACTCTCCCTGGCCAGGTCTGATTGAGACCAGTCCTTTTGCTTGCGCAGCTCAGTGATAATCTTGGCGATCTTGTTCATGATAGTACCATTAAATGCAGTAAATGACAGCAATGAGGCAAATTTAAGGTAATACTATGCACAAAAAAATACGATAGTGCTTGGTTGGAATTGTATAATCTTATACATTTGTGTACAATAGTACCAACTGAAAATATTTTTCCACATGGCAAAGCAAACCAGACTTATCAAACTGCATGGTAAATACCAAACGGTAAAAGATCATTGGAACGGTGGCCGTGATGTACCCTGGCTGAATGTAAGTGGCCTATGGTTAGAGCAGGCCGGTTTTAAGGTAGGCGATCAGTTAGAGATCCTGGTAGGCCGCCGGGTACTGAAGATCAAAAAGAAGGCTGCTCATGGAGATACGGGACATTAAGCAGCAGCTATCTATCCTAGAAGTAGTAACGCACTACGGGTTAAAGCCTGATAAGTATAACCGGCTGCTCTGCCCCTTCCATGCTGATAAAACGCCCAGCCTGCAGCTGTATCCCAAGACCGATACGTTCTGCTGCTTCTCTACAGCCTGTAGTGCTGGTAGCGGGGATCAGCTGCAGTTTATACAGTTGATGGAAAAGAGTGGTAAGCATGAAGCTATTATGAAAGCGAAATCCATGCTGGGGGCGGCAGGCACTGTACCGGCGGTTTTACCTGCGGTACAGTTACCAGTAGCCAGTGATGCAGATATACTGGAACAGGAAGCCTTAATGGTAAAAGTGTTCAGCTACTTTAAGCGGTCATTACCGCTTGCAAAGAAATCAGTCAGCTATCTGGAAAACCGGGGTATTAACTACCAGGTACATGAGATCGGTTATAACAGTGGCGGGCTGCATGTGGAGAGCAAGAACCATCACCTGGTCAGCAGCATGGTAAAATATGGCCTACTAAAACCCCGCTCCAGCGGTGGTTACAGCGTATGGGCAAAAGATTGCGTCATCTTCCCATTAAAGAACCGGGAGCATAAAATTATATCATTATACGGCCGCAGTATCAGTAACAATGAGGATCAGCGGCATTTTTACCTAACCGGAAGAACCGGTCTTTATCCCTGTTATCCTGAGTGTGCTATTACGAGGTTAATACTTACGGAAAGTGTGATCGATGCGGCCAGCTTGTTACAGCAGCCGGAGATCACTACGGAGTACGGGGTATTAGCCTTGTATGGTACCAATGGCTTAACAGACGAACATCAGCAGGCTATTATCAGTTGTAGCGGCCTCGTAGAGATCATCTTTATGTTAGATGGAGATAGCGCCGGCCAGGCGGCTATCACGAAACATGCCGCCACGCTGGCCGGGCTGCTGCCACAGGTAAAGATCACCGCTGTAAGGCTTCCTGATGGAGAGGATATAAATAGCTTGCTGCAAACACATGATGACAGCTGTATCTTAATTGACATGATCAGCCAGCGACAGCCTGTTAACTTTTATTCTTCAATTGAAAAAGAAGTACCATCCGTTGAAAGTGCTGTTAGGCCTGCAGCGGCAGTAGATACCAGGTTGAACACTGCTACACCGGAGCTGTTAACCTATGATGGCGGCTTGTTACAGATCACTATCCTGGGCGGCATTAAGCTCACAGGGTTAGACCGGTTGCGGGTTACGCTGAAGGTAGAGCATAGTAGTAGGCAACTGTTACCCGTGCGTCATAATCTTGATCTTTATAACAACAGCCATACGGAGCAGCTTACCAGCAAGCTATCAGAAGCTTTTGAAATGAGCCTGCAGGTAGTGACAGGAATAATATCCCAGCTCACCGGTGCACTGGAAACTTACCGGGCATCACGGCTGGAGAGCATGCAAGCCCGTCCTGCGGTAAAGCCAGCGTTAACGGTTGCGCAAAGGGAGGCAGCTATTAGTTATCTGAAACAACCTGGTCTGCTGCGCCGTACCAGTGATGATATAGGGCGATCAGGCATTGTAGGAGAAACCGTTAACCGACTCGTAGCCTACCTGGTGTATAGCAGCCGTAAACGGGAAGCGCCTTTACACATCATGTTCCTGGGCGCCAGTGGCAGCGGTAAAACCTATCTGCAAGAGCGGGTAAGTGAGCTGATACCTGTGGAAGATAAAATAGAGATCACCCAGGTGACAGAGAACGCCTTTTATTATTTTAAGCAGGAGGAGTTAAAACATAAGCTGCTACTGATAGAAGACCTGGACGGAGCGGAATCTTCCTTGTATCCACTACGAGAGCTGCAGAGTAAACGGCGTATATCTAAAACGGTTACACTGAAAGACAGTAAAGGCAACCTGAAAACCGTTACTGTTACAGTAGAAGGTCCGGTGAGTGTAAGCGGATGCACCACCCGTGAGAAACTGTATGAGGATAATGCGAACCGTTGCCTGCTGCTGTATGTGGATGGGAGCAGCGAACAGGACCGGCGCATCATGGAGTATCAGACAAGGTTAAGCGCCGGGCTTGTGGATCATGGCCAGGAGCAGGCAGTAAAGGAACTGTTTAGAAGTATCCAGCAGGTACTACAACCGCTGCGGGTGGTCAATCCTTATGCGGCTTATATCCAGCTGCCGGAGCAGATCTTCAAGCCCCGCAGAACCATGACCTTATTACTATCGTTTATAGAAACAGTCACCTTTTATCATCAGTACCAGCGGGAGATAAAAAGGGATGGCAGCGGCCATCCATATATAGAAAGCACGCCGGAAGATATATCGGCAGCGTTCGGGCTGTTAAAAGAAGTACTGTTCAGCAAGGGGGACGAGCTGGCAAAGGCTACCCGTAACTTTTTAGAGTTATTAAAATCCCTGCTGAAAGCTGAGGGTAAAGACAGCTTTACTGCCAAAGAGATCCGGGAACGGCTGCGTATTAATCCTGGTAACCTGAAACGCTACCTGTCAGAGCTGGAGCGTTACGGCTATCTGCAAGGCAATGGGAACCGGTATCGTCATTATGAGTACTGCATTATCAACTTTAATGAGTACGAATCCCTGAAAGGCAGTATAGATCAGCACTTGCAAAACATCTTAACCACCATTAACCAGCAGGCCAGTAGTTCAGTGGTTCAGTAGTGGTTCAGTAAAGTTAGTGAACCACTCAAAGACGCTACAGTACTGTGTTTATCTTCAGTGGTTCAGTAGTTCAGTAAAAAGACTACAATAGTAGATTTTTTACCTCTCCTCCTTTTTAAAATCATATTGTTTATGGAAGCAGTTTACTTATTACACAGTAATGAGCATGCGCTATTACAGCAAGGCTTTAAGAACTGGCTACAGCTGTTGGGGTATGCTGATATTAGTGTCTATAATCTTCCACGACACCTGCAGGAGTTTTTATACTACCAGGAGCAGCATGGAAAGTATGGACTGCAACAGCTGGTAGCCGGTGATGCTACTGCCTTTATAGATCTATTGAAGATAAAAACCGGTATCCGTACAGGCAGAGGCTATAGCAGTGGACATATTAATAAGTACGTCCAGGCCTTACAACTCTTTAGCCGTTACGTGCGGGAGACGGGCAAAGCAGGAATAGGCTTCAGGCTGGAACGGCTGGAAGATAGCCGCAGTAAACCTACCTGGTTAACGGTGGCAGAAGTTCATGCATTATACCGGGCAACGGATGACACTGCGTTAGGTATCCGGGATCGGGCAATGCTGGCGGTGTTCTACGGCTGTGGGTTGCGGTTAAATGAGGGGGCGAGCCTGGAAGTAAGCGATGTGCTTAGGGATCGTGGCTTACTATATGTACGTAAGGGCAAAGGCTATAAAGAACGGTATGTTCCTATCAGCGGGCGGGCTTATGAGCTGTTGCAACTTTATATAGATCACGGTCGTCCGCAGTTGTTACAAGGTGCTACAGAAATGCTGTTTATAGGCCTAAATAAGGGCATCCCCTTAACCAAGCAGAGTTTATATATCCGTATTAAGCAACTGGCAAAAAAGGCGGGTATAATAAAGAATATCGGTACACATACATTACGGCATAGTATCGCTACGCATCTATTGCAAAGCGGTATGGAGCTGGAACAGATACAGGTGTTTTTAGGCCATGATCAATTAGACAGTACTCAGATTTACACTCACCTGGTAAATGATGTTTTATGATGTTCATTACTTATTTACAGCAGCAGCGGTTCAGTACGGCCACTATTGGTACTTACAATAAGCAGCTGGAATGCTTTACCCAGTGGCTTGCTGGCGAGCAGCTAAGCCAGTCAGATATGACTTACACTGAGTTAATGGACTTTATACGCTACTTGCAAGAGCAGGGAAAAAGCAAAGGCGCGGTAAGGAGCCATCTTTGCGTACTACGGCATTACTTTAATTACCTGGCAGCGGAAGGAATGCGGACAGATAACCCTGCAGCTGGTATTTTTATCAGAGGCATTACTAAAAAAATACCCTCTGACTTGCTGAGCGTTCAGCAGATGCAGCAACTCTATGATCAGTACAGCATCCAGCTGCATGTAGACCTGAGTAAAAAGATCATGTTAGGGCTGCTGGTCCACCAGGGGCTGACTACTGATGAAATAGAAAGGCTGCAAGCTGCTGATATCCGGTTAAGGGAAGGAAAGATCTTTATCCATGGAACCAACCGCAGTAATGAAAGATGGTTGAAGCTGGAAGCAGTGCAGGTAGTAGACCTGCAGCGTTATCTTGCTGTTAACCGGCTCAAGGCAGGGGCTTTACTGGCTGGGCAAAAGAAGGGCTTTATCAGCGCCAATAATATTATTAACCAGGTGAACAGCATCATGAGGCAGTTACGTCGGCTTAACCCCAAAGTACAAAATGCCTTACAACTACGAAGCAGTGTTATCACCAGCTGGCTGAAACAATACAATCTACGACAGGTACAGTATATGGCTGGTCATAAGTATGTGAGCAGTACCCAGCGGTACCAGACAAGCGCCCTGGAAGATCTGCAACGTTCTTTACGCAGGCATCACCCTATGAGGTAAGACTATACACTAACGCATAGGGGATAAATGTTTTACCATAGTTTTACCAATAGCTTATAATGGATTATAAACTATTGATTAGTAACTTGCTATATTAATCAGTCAGAATCCTGTCATGATCCAAATCCAACTATCTTTAGGTGTTCGATCCCCGTTAGGGATAGGTAACGGGAGCACAATCGAACACCTACAGATAGAAAGGGCTGCTGCTTAGAAGGCAGCAGGCCATCGGGTTAGAACCCCGTTCTCCGCTCGACTCATAATCCTTATTTTGGCGGATATCGGGCGAACCGACTACATAAACAAGTGTAAATCAAAAAAATAGGGTTCCAGTCCCAGGAACCGAACACGCCCAGGATAAGGAGCACCAGATTGTGGTTCTGGGGGGCCATAGGCAGCAGCTGACTCTTAATCAGCTGCCCGGAAGGGAACGAGAGTTCGAATCTCTTCCTCCGCACAGACAGGACCTGCAGGTTTAAATCCCCTTCCAAGACAAACAGAGTCAGAGTCTGTCGTACTACCGTAATGTATATAAAAGAGCATCTGACTACGGATCAGAAGCTCCCAAGTACAACAGAACCAAAATCTGTCGTACCTAACTTGATACCAGTCCTTAGCATCTGCAAGTAAATCAGGCCAAGCAGTCTCCCTGCGCACAGCCTCTCCAAAAAACCGCGCCAGGCATCCCGCTGACGCGTGCGTGCCTGTCACGGTTTTGCTCTGCTTCGTGCTCCGGTCGGGGCAGCTCCCGGTCTGGCTGTATCCTGTTATGTCTGGTGCCTGTAATGACCGCCATCCCTTCGCTACCCGTTATGCGTCCGCCACCTGCCAACCGCCCTGGCCTTATCTGTTTTATCTGCCGTCCGCTGCGCTCCCGGCTATTATAAGGTCTAGCGGCGGCCTGCTATGGCTCTGTGCTTCGCTGCGCTACGCACTCCCGCCATAGCGGCCAGGGCGGAATGGCGGTCGGTGGCGGCGGGAATGCTAATAAGCGACTAATTATAGCCACTATCGTTCGTCCGCTGACCCGTTAACAGCATTACCAATCTTAGAACAAATGACAATATAATAAACACGAGAGCACTAAGGTCCTTAAGGTTGACCTCGAAACTCAGTTCCTTAAACTGTAGCTTCATTACAGATGCGTTAAATGTGTATTGGAGTGTGTCGCTAATACCTTTTTGTAAAAACCTTATCCAGTATTAGCCAGGAGTGACGCGTGTAAGGTAACGCCTGAAGTATCACAAAGATAAGAAATTTATAAACTTCAAAACATAACCTGCCGCGAACAGCGGCGACAGTAACCCTGATCAGCGTTAGTACTATCTTGGCGCGTCCGCGGCCATAGACGAGGTGCCCAACTTCAGCACATCACTCGACAACAGTCTGTAGGATCAGCAGTATTACCATACTTGAGCGATAGTCCCCACCTCATCTATGCCCCCGGACGTCCCCCCTTATCTTCACCCATGCGATTTTTTTGTTCAATTGAAAAAGGAAGCCTTATTTTAGGGACAATAACAGTTCTTTGAAGATTACTGGTCGGAGACGGTAATTATTATCCGTACGGCCTCACGATGGCGGGGATTAGTTCGAATGCGCTGAAAGGCTTGAACTATCCGGAGAATAGATTCAAGTATAACGAAAAGGAATTACAGTCAAAAGAGTTTTTGGATGGCAGTGGGCTGGACATATATGATTACGGCGCAAGAATGTATGACCAGCAGATAGGAAGATGGTTGCATATTGATCCTCTTTCAGATAAAATGCGTAGATGGTCTCCATACAATTATGCATTTGACAATCCTGTAAGATTTGTTGATCCGGAAGGAATGGCTCCATACTCTTATAACTGGGAAAAGGAGCGTTATGAAGATGAAAAAGGCAATAAGGTAGAATGGAATGTAGTTGAACAAAGTTTGCAAGATAATGGAGATTTAAATAAAAACGGGATGGCGTTATTCGTGTCTTTCCCGGATGCAAATCCCGACATACCTTCCAATCAAGGTTTGGCCAAGTGGTTTGAAAAAACCTTTGGCGATGGAGATGGAAAAGTAAATGCGGGACATGCCGGAGTTGTAATAATTGATGAAGCGGGGAGTACTAGCTATTTTGATTTCGGTAGATACGATAGACCAGATTTGAAAGGCCGGCAAAGGGGAAAAGACGAAGGCGCTGTCCGATCGAGAAAAAATTACCGAGACCTAGGCGTACCTAATTGGAATTTCAATAAAACAGACGGAGAAAATGTTGTTAATATTCTAACTAAACTACATCAATCTCCATTGCTAGCTGGTTATGGCAGAATCGTTGGAGCACTTGCAAAGGGGCTAAACTATGCAGCAATGCTTAGCTATGCAAGAAGCGCTGAAAGTGAAGGCTATTTACCTTTCGGCGGTTAT
>Ga0207426_1001855_pt1 | contig 15513 bp, 21 predicted proteins | sample AraplaMF_Cvi_mMS_FD_184265 | JGI IMG/M metagenome (GOLD analysis project Ga0207426, IMG submission 184265) | Arabidopsis root microbial communities from the University of North Carolina, USA - plate scrape MF_Cvi_mMS (SPAdes) (version 2) | ecosystem: Host-associated > Plants > Roots > Endosphere... | reverse complement strand
AGGACCAGGTGGGCCGCATCAACGGCACGGTTGTCCAGGGTTCGAATGACAATACCAGCTGGACCACAATCACCAACGCCGCAGGCAACAACGCGGATTGGCAAACCTTGACGGCCAGCAGCAATACCCCCTACCGCTACCTGCGCATCTACAACGGCGGCAACTGGTACGGCAACATGGCAGAAGTGCGACTGTACGGCGTGGCCAAATCCAGCGCACAGATTGCGACAGCATCGATTACATCAGCGCAATCGCTCAGCCCTTCAACGGTGCTGAACAAGCGCGTTGTTGCGGGCAACACTGTCACGCTGAAGTTCTCGGCCAAGGCCCCCATCAATAATGCCAGCGTCACCATCCAGGGCCAGGCAGCGACAGTCGGAACGACGGACAACATCAATTTCACTGCCACCGCAATTTTGCCGCCGGACGTGGCACCCGGCAGCGTGGCGTTTTCGATCAATTACCAGCAACAGGATGGTAGCGCGGGCTTCCCTTCCAACGCCACCACCGACGGCAGCGGCCTCTACGTGGTCGACGAATCGGACGTGATCCGCAACATCTCCACCATTGCCACGCTGATCGATTCGTCCCAGGCTTCCTACCATACCGCTGCAGGCACCAAGGCAGCCGTCGATGCCCTGTTCGACAGCAATGCAGGCACCTTCTCGGATTTCCGCATCGGCAGCACCAACAGCTGCGTGGGCAGCTACATTGTCTTCGACTTCAAGTCCGGCAACCAGGTCAACCTGACCAGCGTCGAGATGCTGGCGCGCCAGGACCAGACGCTGCGTGCCAAAGGCGTGGTGTTCCAGGGTTCCAATGACGGCGCCGCCTGGACCAACCTCACCAGCGGCGGAGCCCAAACGCAGGACTGGCAGAACCTCGCCGTGGCCAGCGCTGTTCCCTACCGTTATATCCGCATCTTCAACGGCAATAGCTGGTGCGGCAACTTGGCGGAAGTGCGCCTGCACGGCTCGCTGCACGGCGCGGATACCACGGCACCGGTCACCCAGGCCGACGTACCGGGCGTTACCGTCGGCCAGGACACCACCATCACCCTGACTGCCACCGACGTTGGCTCGGGCGTACAAGCCACCTACTTCACCATCGACGGCGGCGCCCAGCAAAGCGGCGCCAGCATCCGCGTCCCCGCCGATGGCCCGCATACGCTGGCTTACTGGAGTGTGGACTGGGCCGGCAACGTTGAGTCGAAACACACTGCAACGGTCTCGCTGGACAAAACGCCTCCGGTCATCGCCGGCTTGTACGCGGACGTCACCGCTCCAACCAACCAGAACGTCACCGTGACGATCTACTATCCAACCGACGCCGTAGTCCGGGAATACAAGCTTGGCGACAACGGCGCCTGGACAGCGTACAGCGCGCCCGTCGTCGTGACCGGCAACACCGTGGTCTACGCCCGCAGTGCAGACGCCGCCGCCAACGTGTCAGCCATCGCCAGCCTCACGGTCGGCAACATCAACAAGGTGCCGCCGACGGGGGCGAGCTTCACGGCCAGCATCACCGACCCGACGCAAGGCGCCGTCACCGTCAGCATCACTTATCCGGACAACGTAGTGCTGCGCCAGTACCGGATCGGCGACAGCGGCGCCTGGGCGACGTATGCCGGGCCGCTGACCGTCACCGACAACGCCACCGTCTATGCCCAAAGCGTGGACTCTGTCGGCAATGTATCGCCTGTCACCAGCTACGCCGTCACCAACATCGACCGTGTTGCGCCGGCGGATGCGCAGTTCGCTGCGGACATCACCATTCCGACCAATAAGGACGTGACGGTCACGATCGTCTTCCCGGGCGATGCTGCCACCAGGGAGTACAAGCTTGGCGAGGACGGCGCGTGGGCGGCCTACGGCGCTCCAGTATTGATGTCCAATAACGGGGTCCTGTTCGCACGCGCGTCCGATGCTGCTGGCAACCTGTCCAACGTCACGCAGTACGCTGTGGCCAATATTGATCGCATCCCCCCAGTGAACGCCGTGCTGACAGTCGATACCACTGCGCCAACCAACCAGGGTGTTACCGTGACCATTACCTATCCGGAGGATGCTGCAGTCAGGGAGTACATGTCAGGTGGCGGCGAATGGATGCCTTACACTGCCGCCATCCACGTGGCCAGCGACACCACGGTATATGCCCGCGCCAGTGACGCCGTCGGCAATATGTCGAACGTGACCAGCATCGTCGTCAACAACATCTTCAAGGAGGTACCGATCACCAACGTAGCCCTGAGCCCGGCGTCGCCGAACGGCAGGAATACCTGGTACACGACCGATGTCTCGGTGACCCTGGCTGTGAGTCCGGGCGCCTACGGCGGCGCATTGACCACGGAATACCAGGTCAATGGCGGTGCTTGGGCCGTCAGCACGGGCGACGCGATCGCCTTCAGCGAAGGCAGCTACACCCTGGGCTACCGCACGCGCGATCAGGCGGGCAATGTAGAACAAGTCAAGACGATTGAGTTCAAGATCGACAAAACTTTGCCGGCCTTGTCGGTGGCGCTCGATAAGAACGAGATCTGGCCGCCAAATCACTTGATGGTGCCGATCAATGCAGTCCTGACCGCGGCTGACGGCGGATCCGGCCTTGAGCCGGTGATTCTGACCAACATCACCAGCAACAAGCCGGACAGCGGCAAGGGCGATGTCCTGGCGGAGTTCGGAACCCCGGCCACCACCTTTAGCGTACGTGCGGAGAGGGATCGCGTCTATACCGTTACGTACACCGCGACGGACAAGGCCGGAAATGTGACGCAGAAGAGCGCGACAGTCACTGTGCCGCACGACCAGGCAGGAAACTAAGGCTGCTTCATAGCCGCCATCGTGCTGTCCCTAAAGGGCGGTACGATGGCGCACAACGCGCCATGGATGAGTCATCAGTACTTTCAGCTCTGTGACGCCTATTTCCTTGCAACGACCTGACCAAGAACGATCCGCCCTTCCTGAAGGTTTCGGCCCTGGTTTTGCGCCATCTCTTTGAATTCACCTCCCAAGAGCAGATGGAATCCAATGGGCGGGAAACCTTCCACGCGGATCTTTTCTGCCAGGGACACAAACCATGCACGTGCCGCCTCTGTTGTATCTGACCAGTCTGAGATTGTGAATCCAGCGTCCTCAAGAAGTTTGCGCAACTCGTTCGGCTGCACCAGGAAACTCGTCTCCGGCGTGCGCGCCCATGGGACGGGAAACAGGACAGCGCTGGAAGGCCCGGCCAATATGTCGTAGATGGCCAGCGTGCCGCCCGGCCTCAGAACCCGGTGCATCTCCTTGTACAGCTGGCGTTTGTCCGGGATGTTCATGGCCACGTGTTCGGTCCAGACGACATCGAACGACGCATCATCAAACGGCAAGTTGGTAGCATCACCCTGGCGATAATCTACCAGGTCGGCAAGTCCGACCTTGGCCGAGAGCATTGCGGCGGCCCGGCCGTATTCCTCTGTGAGATCGATGCCGGTGACACGGCAGCCGAATTCCCTTGCCAGACATCGCGAAGTCCCGCCAAGACCGCTACCGACATCGAGCACGCGCTTATTCGCATCGAGGCCAGCGGCGCGGGCCAGCTCAAGTGTCGCTGCCCTGCCCCGTATATGAAACTCGTCGACAGGCGCCAAGTCTTCCGGTGTGAGGTGGTCGAGGTCTTTGCCCGCCTTTTCCAGCGCCGCCAAAATGACGCTTCCCACACCTTGGCGGCCATAATGCGTCTGGATTGCTTCATTTACGCGATTCGGCATAGTAATCCTCCAGTACCTTAACGGTCGGTTCACAAGCGGCAGGTCGCGCGCCGTTGCAAAATTACTTATGACGCCAGTTTGCCCTATGACCGCCTCCTATGGCAAGAACTAGGCCGGCTACAAACTCCGAGTTCACGAAGCGATGCGAATGATCCCGCCCATCCAGGCTCAAAGGGCTCACCGACGGACGCAGTGAAGGGGCTGGCTCAGGTCAGGCGAGAACCCTATGCGCTCGTTACAGGCGTACTTGGTGAAGCTCGGCTGAAGCCCTGGGCCACCCATGTAATTCGAATCGTAGGAAAGAATGAACTTCTGGCCCGATTCCGTGCGTAGTGACGCTAGCCAAATGTCCGAGTCAATGCCTTCCCGCTGGATGGCAAACCAATGAGCGGCGCCGCGACGATCTGCATCCTCGGCGCACTGCCAGGCTTTCATTGGGTCTTGGCCGAGTGGAATACGGCCGCATGACGTAGCGCCAGGGCCGACAATGGAGGCAATCTCTGACATCAGAGGGTCGTCGGCAGAGACACCGCCTGGTGCCAGGTTGCCGTGTGCGACCGATGCCTTTTGGGCGCTTGACGGCTCGTCGACGCCATTGCACTCAACTGACCGCTCGCAGCCGGAGCAACTGGCCAGTGCAAAGAGAATGACTAACAAGTACCGATGCATAAAGAGTCCTGTGAGGCCTCGAATTTTCAGGTTGCGATTGAGAGCGTCCAAAGCACTACCGTTGTACCGTCATGGTCAATTGGTGTGTCACGCCTTAAGAATCCAAGGCGTGAAACAACCTTCGATGACGCCAGATTTTCAGGGACGATATGTGCGACAACTTGCTTCACTTGGCCGCTTGAAGCCGCAATATGTATAAGTTGACGGACAGCTTGCGTTGCGATACCCCGCCCTCTTTGACTTGCCGCCACTTCATAGCCGATCTCGACGCAGCCATCCGCAGGGGAAGCCCTGAACCGGCAAGTTCCAAGAACGGCGTTATCCGAGACGATCAGAAATGGAACACACCATTCGGCCGGAGTACCAATTTTTAGTTGAGAAAGCGCGTGCTCCGCGATACGGGGTGGCGGCAAAGCATCATCCAATACCCGCAAATCGCCTAGATCAACAGCTTCACAACTTGATAATCGAGTCAGATTAGGCAAATCCAACAGAATGAGCGTCAATGGCTCTGGCTTAGGGAACTGCATCATATTTTCCTCGCACAGCTGCTTCACTTGTTCAATCCGAAATGCGTTCGGCCACCTGGTCGCCAATGGTCTGCTGCATCAACAGGCTGGTAACTTTGCCGCCGGCATCGCGCCGGAACTCAACGCTATTCATAGTCCCCTCCACGAAGAAGCTGGTCGATGCGTACGGCTTCAGGTCCGTCGCCGGACGGCCTTCGCGCTGCCAGGTCAGGATTGCTCCTTTGCGGCGCACCGTACGCGTGCTGTTATCGGCCAGCTTATAAGTGCCGACGAAGGCATCCAGCGCCTCTGGCGCCAGAGCGATGACTTTCCGCTCAGGGAAAGGATCGCCAAGGGCAATGGCTGCAGCTTGCTGCGCCACCACTTCTGAGTTCAGCAAACTGCGTTCGCCATTGCTCAGCACAGCCACAAAAACCTTATCGTCCGGCAGGCGAATGACGTAGCCGTTAAATCCAGGGATGTCACCGCCGTGTGCGACTTCCTGATGCCCGCGCAGCTTGCCAATGGTCCAGCCGAAACCATAATTGCATGCCGCCGCATCAGGCAATGTGCATGGCGTGAAGGCCTGTTTCCAGCTTTCCGCCGTCAACAGCCTGCCAGCGCTAATGGCTGCATCCCAACGCGCCAGATCGTCAACGGTGGAAACCAGCGCACCTGCTGCGAAGGGCAATGACATGCTGATTTGATCGGCCGGGCTATAACCCGAGAAGAAGCCGCCGCGATAGCCAGGAATGCGACGCTTCGCATTGCGCTCCGCGCCTTCGTAGGCCGTATCCACCATGCCTAGCGGCTCAAAGATGTTCTGCGCAATAAAATCGGCATAACGCATGCCGGAGGCCTTCTCGATAACCGCGCCGAGCAGGAAATAGCCCGAGTTGCTGTAGGCCCAGCGTTCGCCAGGTGCGTAGTCCAGCGGTTCATTCTTGAAGAAGTCGATCATTTGCGCGACGCTCATGTCTTTGTTCGCCACCGACCAGAACGAACGCATGGCCGTGTAATTGTGAATGCCGGACTTGTGCTGCAACAGCTGGTGTATGGTGATGGACTTGCCTTTGGTCGGATAATCCGGCACGAACCGCGTGATGTCGTCCTGCAGCGAAAGTTTGCCTTGCTCCGCCAGCATCAGGATTGCCACGGCGGTGAACTGCTTGGTGATCGAGCCCAGTCGCAGCTGCATATCCGCCTGCAGCGGGACCTTCTTGTCGACGTCAGCCAGGCCATATGCTTTGCGGAAGACAGTCTCGCCATCTCGCATCACGATGACGGCGGCGCCGGGGGCGCCGGACTTGAACATGGGCGCTAACTTGGCATCCAGCTGCGCCTCCAGGGAAGTGTTGTCAGCATGGGCGAAGCAGGACTGCAGCAACAGCGCTGCGGCAACGATTGGGCGTAAGGACATCAATGGGCTCCTGAAAAAGCCGTCATATCTTAACCTACCGGGGATCAGGAAAGGTTCACCAAATTCCACTACGCTTTCCTGCTACAACTGCCAAAGCATCGGTCGCGCGCAAACCTCGCGGCGCTTGACGGCGCGTTTCAATGCATATTCATGAAGAGGCTTAACGTGCTAAGTCAGCGGCGATGGAGGCGTCCGCTAACGCTCAGGGGCAAGCGCAATTTCGTGAATTGCGTACCCGGTAAATCGCGCATGGAGTGCCTGCATCAATTCGCGGGGCGCAGCCTCATCTACTGCGACGCCAATTACGTGATCCCCACGCAAGCGGATAAAACAACGCACAGGAGAGCCAAGCTTTCCGAACTCAATCGAATAGACTTCGGCACGCTCCTCGGCGGATGAGTAGAGCCCTTTAAGTATGCGCTTCGCTTCCAGCCCCAAGGCCAGCGGAACTCCCTCTGGCGCGACGGCTGCTGGACCTCGGGCCAAAGCGCCTGCGCTTTTGGCGGAGTCTTCGATGAGGCCCTGAACGTCCTTCGCAATGACCGACTCTGACCCAACCGGCCCACGCGAGAGCGCCGCCAGCAACGCCGCCAGCACAATCAAAACAATAGGCGACGCAGTAAGAATTCTCATAATCTAAAACGTGTCGACAGCGGCGACTGGAGCGCGCAGCGCGTAATCCGTCCGGTTGATTGATTAAGAGTTAGGCCGCGTTACGCGAACACCTAACCCAATGAAAAAAGGCAGCAAGAAGAACGCCAAAGGAGGCGCCGAGAAGAACGCCAACAAAAAACGAAGCCACGAAGCCGAACGCAAGACCGAAGTTCGCGGCGGACTCGCCGAGAATGCGAATGAATAGTCCGCCGCCGAGCGGCGAGCCAAGAAAGATTGCGAACCAACAGCTCGGAAGTAGCATGGCGAAGCCACCGATATGCCAGCCTACCAAGAAAGTGGGAGCCGCCACACCAGTAACGCGAAGCACAACGAACGCCACCAGCGCAAAAGCGAACCAGGTGCCAAACGCGGCGGCTAGCGCGGTGACGACGTAAGAGAGAGTCGTCGCCATGTGGCCTAACGCAAACAAGTGTTCGCTACTCAACTTTGGCGATCTGCGTATTCGAACAACTCGATGGCATTGCCAGACGGATCTTCGAGTAGGATTTGTCGGCCCGCCCCTGCCTCTGCTATTTCACCGCGGAAGGTCGCGCCCGCTTTACGCAATCTCTCGATCATTCCGTCGAGATCCTTTGTCACGATCATAAACCGGCTCCAGCCGCCAGGCTTGGGATCTCCCCCCGCCTTGCCCGCACTACCAGCACCCGGCGCGTTGAGGAAGAGGTGCAAATCATCCAGAGTTAGTGCAGCGAATTTTCCCGGATTATGCAGCCCGACAGAAAAACCCAGACAATCGCGATAGAAATCAACAGACTTGTCAATGTCGTAAACGATATATCGAACAGATGCCATCGCGCTACCTCTTCAGTGAATGCCGCAGAAGCGATAAGAACATAATAACCTTAACCGCTCTCCCACTCTAGCTGAAACGCAGCGTAGAGGTGGACATGAATGAGCCGCCATGAAGCTGATCCAGCCGCCTAGCGCGGGGCCGCGCATTCAAGCCTAGCGGTCGGATGAAAGGGCTGCGGCTGCGGACGCTCCGCCAGAATTTCTAGCATTCGTACGGCGAGACAGTCAGATACTTAGGCGTGACCTTGCGGCAGCCTCTGATGCACTTGTACCTTTCAGCGTATTTTGCGCCCACGCAGATTGGTTTGGCGTCCTTTTTGAGGATATATGTCGCTCCGGAAATCGGAGTTCTTCCATTGTCTCTGCAGGAAAATCCATTGTGAGTGTCCTTACATTCGTCGGAGAACTTGTATTCACCATTGATCATCATTACGGGGAACTCACACCCACCGTCTGAGATGTCGACATAGTGTTCAGATCCGGTTCCTCCGCCGGAGATGGTGCCCGAGCAAGCAGCCAAGGCGCCATCGGATGCGAGCAAGAAAAGTAAGAGTGCGATAAGCGATCGGATTTTGAGCACCATCGTGAGATCCATTGCAAGTACGGTACGAGGCGACCACTAGGGTCTCATGCGGCGCCTACGCGGAATTGAGCGGCCCGTTTCAGCGCGTCCGCTCGAATGATTTGTTAGCGCTTTTACGTCGGCTTCATCCATTCATCAAAGCCCCAAATTTGTTCGTACAATTCACGTACCTCTTTTGCAATGTTTGGCCAAGTGACGTTCTTGATCCCGTCATCTAGATCCCACATCAAATTCTCAGCGTAGGAGACGTCTACGAGCTTCCGTACTGTTTCTGAGCCGTTTCGAAACTCCGTCGCCAAGAACTCAGTTTGGTCTTTTACTGAGCTCCAGTCGCCTGCGCGAGCCGCCTCAGTCGTTCGATCCGCAAAAGCTTCGACCCAGATGTGCGGAGAATTGTCCGGATCATCCCAGCCTCGTTCAAACAGCCACGCATCAGTGCGATTTGCCTCGTCAGCGAATCTCTTACGAATTCGGGCAACAACACCTTTTTCTTCAGAATATTCAACACTCATCGCATACGCTAACGTGGGACGCAACCGGCCGTAGCAGCGCGAAGCGATGCGAAGGTCCGGTTGACGGAAGGGTTGGACATTTACATCGCCTCCAATTTAGATATTGCCAACTGCAGTTGGCGTATCAATTCCTTGGTTTGAAGCACGCTCAACTCGATCTCGGTTGCGGCAATAACATCTTCATCGGCCAGAGAATCTTCGTCCACGATCATCGATGCACGATCGGGGTCAATGTTCCAAATTTCCAAGTTGACGTGGTCGTTGTGAATCCCCGGAGTCACTTCAACGAATCCGGATCTATACGTAATGTCCTTGTAATAAATCTTAGGAAAGTCCATGGAGCAGCGCCCAATAGTGTTTTCTCAGAAAGGCTTAGGCGTTTGCACGCACCACCAACGACAAAGCGAGACTAATGGCAAAAGCCGCAAAGATGAAAAAGTAGCACAGCGCCCAACTGAAAGGAACCTTTGCGAGAGGCCGACTAGGCACGCTTAAAACGGTAGCAGCGAGGTCAACTATTGGGTTGACGGGGGAGCCGCTTTTGACACTGAGCCGAGCAACCAGTGCAAAGAGAAGCGTTGCGACAATTGAGCCAACGAAAATAGGCATGAACCAAGTCATGGGAAGAAAAATGACCACCCCGGCCGCAAAAGCGATTGCACACAGAATCGAAATAACTAAGCGGTTCGATTCCACAAGGCTAACGCGCAGGATAACTGGCGGCCGGAGCGTTCAACGCGGAAGCCGTCGGGTTGATTGAATGGTTGGGCAAAAAATTCTTCACAACGGTTTTCATCAGGATTCGTCTAGAAAGAGGCCTCGAATCGCCGGAGCCGCCCACCTTGCGGTGAGCTCAATCTGCGCCGTAACGCGATCATAGTACTCAGATCCGACACCCTTATACTTTTCGTTCAATTTCTTCTGGTCGATGACGCCGACACTTCGAAGTTCGCTAAGGGAGCGGTTGAATCCATCGCTAAGGATGTTTATCAGGAGGCCCTCGATTTCTGCATTGGTAGGATTCTTCATCGGAGTTCGCAAGTCCACAGCGGCGCCGCTAGGCGTCCGCTAGAACATTTGGTTGGGCGATATTTTTAATGATCGCATAGTTCATTAGCCCAATCGGGAAAAGCGTCGTTCTCAGCATAGTAAAGCACAAAATCAAAAACCTGAGAGGGTGTGGGACCGACCTTTAGGAACGGTTCCAAGATCTCGTTAGCGGTAGACACTTCCAAAAAGTATTCGAAGCCGTTTGCTTTCACTTCAGCTGGAATCCGAAGATCTACAGGGAATGGCACCAGAACAGCGTCGCTGGCGCGGCCCCATGGACGGCGCGCGCAAATAAACGTCTCGCTCGGTAAGGTAGTCAGTTGATCTATAACTTCAGCCAGTTTCATCAGTAGGCCCAACGTGTCGATTCAGCGGCGCCACCAGGCGTCCGCTGGAGTATATAGTTGGTCAGTTGGCGTTGCGAACTATGCATAATATTTCGCCTTGAACGCGTCGAGAGCCAAGGAAGCCTGGGATTTGTTTTCAAGTGCATGAAGGGACCAAATCTCCACATACTCCTTCATTTGAACCGGGTTTGAACGAAAATCATAGACAAAGGCGGTTGACGAGCTGCACTTGGAAATGGCAAAGGCGGTGAAAATCTGCTGACCAGCCGGCTCATCGGGAAGGCAGATGTCGTCGCTCAAGAAGAAGAACCAGCAACCCTCTGCCTCAAGAGTTTCATCGCTCAGGACTTTCTCCGGAGGTAGAAGTCGATGCGCCGCGAGCTCTGCCCTAGCCATCGCAGCGGCAGCATTTCGTGCAGTTTCCAAGGTATGAATTGACGGCATTAAAAGGCCCAACATCGCTAACTCAGCGGCGCCGCAGGCGTCCGCTGGAGTTTGAAGTTGGGCGCCTTAAGCATCATATTAATTCCACCACCGCAACGAAGCGTCGCCACCCCATCCGACGAAATTTTTGTCGCGGTTGTTTCGCCCATAAACAGTAAATTCGGAGTTTTGACCGAACAGTGATAGAAGATAACGTCCTCCACCGGATATGCAACATCAGAAAAAATGTTAATAGTTGACACTGAGCCAGAAGGCTCGGAAGGCTCCAATTCGAATTTCTTATCGATGCTAAGCCCGTTTAAGGGAACTTCAAACGGCCCGGCGAAAGAAACCCCATCTCTAACGATATACAGGGCCAACGGTTCTTCTCTTCGTTTGATTGAACTTGAACATCCAGCCAGTGCGAAGAAGATGGGAACGACAACTAATTTTAGATTCATATGGCCCAACGTGATTGATCAGCGGCGCCGTCAGGCGTCCGTTGGATTGGAGTGTTAGAGCACACAACTGGCCTTTCCCATTCGGTGCGATACCAGCCAGGCAGCACAAACAATCAGCAATGTGTATGAAAGCATTTCTATCCAAGCCATAACGATAATGGCTTGTTGCGTCTGATTGCCACTAATCTCAATTTCGGACGCGCGCAGCGCGATGACAGGAAGTGCAACAAACAGCCCGGCAAGCCACGCCTTCTTCCGAAAAATCGTCGCCAACGGCAAGGCCGTCACTATAGCCGCTGCAGTCGCGCCGACGATTGCAGCGCTGACCATCTCTAAGTACGGGCGCGGATACACTCGAAGAAATAGATAACCTGCCCAGTAATCCTGTGCATATGCATTTACGACAAATGCGACGACAGCGACGACTATAAGCGCGAGGATGCGAAGGAGAAGTTGCATGTGTTTTCTAACGTGGGCGATAACCGGCGACTGAAGCGCGCAACGCGGAAGCCGTCCGGTTGATTAATTGGTTAGGCATTATACGAATACGGAGTAACTTGGATGAACGGATCCACCTGAAGTCGGAAGCCATATGGCGCCGGAGCCGTCCGATCAAAGCGGCCAACAAACATATTTGCACCAGCGAATTCAATGAATAGACCTCGTTTATCGTCGACGACGCGAGCGCCCGGACAGCCCAAGAGGTTTAAATTCAACACAGGTTCGGACTGGCCGGCGCAGTAGAACTTCAATTCAATATCAGAATCCAGCGGCCAAACCTTCAGTTCAAGGCGAAACTGGCCACGCTCCAGCGTGTACTCGTAAAGAGTACCGAATTCTTCTTCTTTCGGAGCTACACCGAGAAGTTCCAAAAATTCTAACGGTTCCCAATCGAGCTGTGGCATAAGCCCCCTAACGTGGGCAATAACCGGCGGCTGGAGCGCGCAGCGCGTAAGCCGTCCGGTTGATTAGTGGGTTAGCACTCATTCATGCTCTAATGTGCGAGCTAGGAGTTCCGCTGGCCAAAGACTCATATGGCCGCAGCCCCCGAAAGGCGGCTCCGGCTTGAACAAAGTACCTTCAACGACCACGATTTTTCCGTTTAGGGATTGGCATCTTTGCTGATCGAAGCCGAGTGCCCCAGTCCCGGTCGAAAGCCAAATCGAAGACATCTCGCCGTCGCGCCGTTCGGCACGCGGCAAATGTGCGATCGAAATATCTTCGAACTCGAATGTCAGCAGACCTCGAACGCTGATGTCGGAACCCGCGAGTTCGTCGATCCGATCAAGTGCTTCGTTGATTGATAGAGGCTCTGGCATCTGAGTGCTAACGTGCACGATAACCGGCGGCTGGAGCGCGCAACGCGTAAGCCGTCCGGTTGATTAATGGGTTAGGCATTGTAGAACACCAACGTGAGTACCAAAGCCGCAATCGCAGCACAAGGGATCGACGCGGCAAATATTCCCGCCGCTACGGCGGGCCCCGTAACACCCAGCGTGCGAAGATGCCGTGAAATCAGCGCAGCACAATAAGCGCCAGCCGACAAAACGACGATCAACGCGAGCCACTCAAGAAAACCGGCCGGAACAAGGCCTGAAGTCCCTGGGACTCGATGCGGCAAGCGGGCCGCGTAGCCACCGCCAACAACCCCAATCAGACTAGCGCAGCCGGCAAACAGAAGCTTTTTGTTCAATGTAGTCACGGTGTTCCGATCTAGCCTAACGAATGTAAGGGACTTCCCCCGTCCCACATGCGCAGCCTGGAACTTGCTGCAAGCACCTACGGTCTAAAGATGTGGAAGTCGTCCTCATCATTGGCCCACAAAGGGGGAAGTCATGAACAAGGTTAGCACTTTAGCAGCAAATGGGAATGGCGAAAACATTCCGACCGTGATCGGCATTGATTTAGCTAAAAATGTGTTCGCGCTCCACGCCATCAACCGCTACGGCAAGCCAGTGCTGGTGAAACCGCAGGTTCGACGCGACCAGCTCCTTGACGTTCTAGCGCAGCTTCCTCCGTGCGTCATCGGCATGGAGGCGTGCTCAGGCGCCCACCACTGGGCCCGTGAAATGATCGCGCTCGGACATACGCCTAAGCTGATGGAGCCGAAGTTCGTGATTCCTTATCGAATTCAGGGCAAGCGCGGCAAGAACGATGCGAATGATGCCGCCGCCATATGCGAGGCCGTTACCCGCCCCAATATACGTTTCGTCCCGATCAAGACGGTTGATGCGCAGTCTATCCTTACCCTGCATCGCGTTCGCCAGGGCTTCGTTGAAGAACGTACCGCCACGATCAACCGCATTCGTGGGCTGATGTCAGAGTTTGGAATTGTGCTGCCGCAGCGGGCTGAGGTAATACGCAAGCAAGCTCAGCTTGCCGCAGAGAAGATGCCAAGCTGGGCGGCCAGCGCCGTGTATGACCTGCTGGCGCACCTGGTGACGCTCGATATGCGAGTTGCTGAATACGACGAGCACTTGAAGCGAATGGCCAACCGAGATGAGCGCTGCAAGCGATTGATGGCATTAACCGGAATTGCGCACATCACTGCAACAGCTTTGGTAGCTTCAATCGGCAATGGTCATGATTTCAAAAACGGCCGCCAGCTCGCGGCATGGCTTGGCCTGGTCCCAGGCCAATACAGCTCCGGTGGAAAGGTTAAGCTCGGACACATAACCAAAGCTGGCGACCGATACTTGCGCACTTTGCTTATTCTTGGGGCGCGAGCGATGCTGGCGAATGCGGTGCGCAAAAATGATCGAATTAGCCGCTGGGCGGTCGCTTTGCAGGCTAGAGCCGGCTATGGCAAAGCCTTGGTCGCAATCGCGGCGAAGAATGCACGCATTGCCTGGGCGCTCTTAGCCAAAGGCGAGGCATTTGAGCCTGCGTGAGGATTAGCAGCAAGTAGCAACGTCAATCGAGTCTGCACACGTTGATGAAGTTTCGGTTTAGACCGAGTGGGGAATGACCTGGTTATTTCCAGGGGATTGCAGTACATCCCGACCAACGATTGAGGATCCCCGCAGCGTCTTGCATCAGGGTCCGGGCTCGTTAAAAGTGCCCAACAAGACCATTTATAGTTTCGCAGGCCGAACCGTTTCAGCAGCGACAACGACCTGATCGAGGAGCTACTTCGCCTTGAAAAATTGGGAAGCCCTTATAGTTGGACGTAACCGGACGCTGCAGCGCGCAGCGATGCAGTGGTCCAGTTGACGGAATGGTTGGGCTTAGTCTTCATCTGCGATCTCCGCCAAGACAAAGCCCGTACGCTCTTGTATATATTGCGCATGAAGAGGCTTCTTTCGTAAAACGACCACTTGAATGGGATCATCAGGAGATAGCGCCGCCAACTGACTCACCAGTGATTTTGTGACATCTCGTATGCTTCGCGGCGGATTCGTCACACCATTCTCTCGCATCCGAAGCCGGGTAGTCATCACATCAAGAAGTGCTTGTGCAGTCGTGCTCATTCGGATACGGCGCAACGTCCTAAATCAGCGGTGCCGAAGGCGTCCGCTGGATTGCCTTGTTAGAGCGCCGCCGGACAATTATTGCAACAGCTATCGCAGCAAACAGCGGCAAGAAAAGTTCCAGTCCCCCAAGCTGCCCATGTACTCGCAAAGATGATACAAGAGAAGTCAAGGTATTTAGCCAAGAATGATGAAACGGCAGACCAATTGCGAACAAGATCGCAAACGGAAAAATAACGGTAACGACAAAAATTGCGACTAGCGGGACCGAGAGTTGTTGGCGTATGAATCGCCAATAAACCAACAGGAAAAGCACGGACGAAGCGACACCAATCCAAGGGGCGACGACCGGCCCCGATATCGATCCAAAACCGACAATCGCGGCCACATAGATCGTGCAAAGAACAACTCCTGCGAAAGCTTTCATGCGCTCTAACGTGTCAAGTAACTGGCTGCCGGAACGCGCAGCGTGGAGGCAGTCCAGTTGACTGCAGTGTTGGGCTTTACATTACTGGGAACCATACGGTCCTTTCAGTTTCCGCATCAACCAAAACGATTACGTGGTCTGGGTCCATCACTGCAACGTTCTCGTCGAGCGCAACGAGATCAAACAGTACAGACCAGTGGGCAAAGCCAAGGCCAAGAACTTCGTGTCCGAAGCCGCCGTTCTCGAAACGAGCGCTCGCGTCACCAATGCCAAGTTGAATTTTCGAATCTCGGTACGCGGCTTCAGCAAAGCTCCTAGCCACCAAAACTGCTCGTTCTTCGTTAATGCCCATTGGCCCGCCCAACGTTCGACATGAGCGGCAGCCGCAAGACGGCGCAGCCGGCTTGTGGCTGTCTGCTCGATGGAG
>Ga0207426_1001854_pt1 | contig 15513 bp, 11 predicted proteins | sample AraplaMF_Cvi_mMS_FD_184265 | JGI IMG/M metagenome (GOLD analysis project Ga0207426, IMG submission 184265) | Arabidopsis root microbial communities from the University of North Carolina, USA - plate scrape MF_Cvi_mMS (SPAdes) (version 2) | ecosystem: Host-associated > Plants > Roots > Endosphere... | reverse complement strand
TGCCGGATGGATCGAAAGCAATGGCAAAGGCCGGGCGCTTGAAGCGCTCCTTGAGACGGGCGGCAATCAGGCCGACGATCCCGGGGTGCCACTTTTCGTGGGCAGTGACGATGACCGAGGCGCCCTCGCCGTCCCCATATTCCGCCAGTGCCTCGGCCTCCGCTTCCAGCAGCATCGCCGCTTCCATCGCCTGCCTGTCGCGGTTGAGCTCATCCAGCTGCATGGCGATGGCCTCGGCCGCGCTCGTGTCGTCCAGGGTGAGCAGGCGGCTCCCGAGTGCCGCGTCGCCGATGCGCCCACCGGCATTGATGCGCGGCCCAATCATGAAGCCGAAGTGATAGGGCGTCACCGGTCCAGCAAGACCCGCCTTGCGAAAGAGAGCGGACAGGCCCGCATTGCCCTGGTGGCGAGCGGCGATCAGCCCCTTGACGACGTAGGCACGGTTCAGACCCTTCAGCGGCACGACATCACAGACGGTCGCAAGCGCGACGATATCGAGCCATTGCAGCAGGTCGATCGACCGTACGCGCGGGTTTCCTGCTTCCCGCAACAGCCTTAGCGTCGCGACGAGCACGAGGAACACGACACCCGCCGCGCAGAGATGTCCCTGCCCGGAGAGATCGTCCTCCCGGTTCGGATTGACCAGCGCGTGGCACGGCGGCAGATCGTGTGTCACCTGGTGGTGATCGATCACCACCACATCGATATTCCGCCTGGCTGCCTCGGTGAGGGCATCGTGGCTTGTGGACCCACAATCGACGGTGACGATCAGGCGTGCGCCATTGTCAATCAGACTGCCGATTGCCGCAGCGTTAGGCCCATAGCCCTCGAAAATTCGATCCGGAATATAGATCTCAGCTTTGACGCCGAAGTGCTTGAGAAAGCGGAACATAAGCGCCGACGAGGACGCGCCGTCGACGTCGTAGTCGCCGAAAATCGCGACCTGCTCCTGGTTGCGGATGGCCTCGGCGAGCCGCTTGGCCGCCTTCTCACAATCCGTCAGCGTGTAGGGGTCCGGCATCAGGTTGCGGAGCGTCGGATCAAGAAACTCCAGCGCCTCGTCGACGGTGACACCGCGTCCGGCGAGGACGCGCGCGATAAGTTCAGGCAGCCCGTGCACCTGAGACATCGCAAGCGCCCGGTTCTGGCCGGCCTGATCCAGTCGCGATATCCAGCGGTTGTCCAGTACGGACCTCTCCACGCCCAGAAACGCACGTTGTACCGGATCGGCCGGACTCTCCATATCGCCTGCTGCCCTCGTCGCTTGTCACCACCCCGGGACCGGGAGTGAGTGATATCGGCAGCTTTATGCGGCTTGGCCCAGCCGCACAACGGTTTTGGACGAGACACTCGACGTTAGCTGTGGATGCGCGCGGCTGATCTACCGCGGCACCTTCGGCAACATCGATCTTCTGGGAGCGGGTGAGGCTCAGTCTTCCTTCGGCCGCTCGATGCGGATCACCTGCGGTTCACCCACATGATAGCCCTCGCCCTTGATTGCGGCGACCGCCTTGCGAACGCAGTCCTCTGTTGTCGCGTGAGTCACCATGATGATCGTCTGGTGATGCGACGGCGCAAGGTGCTGCTTCGAGCGCTGGACGATCGATTCCAGCGAAATATGGTTTTCCGCCATGTGGGTCGCGACGCTTGCAAACACGCCCGTGCGGTCGAGCACGGTCAGGCGAATGAAATATCCGCCTTCGTGGCTTCGCATCTGCGCCTTGCGGTAGGGCTCGAGCGATTTGGCGGGATGGCCGAGAACGGGCACGCGCTGGGCGCCAGGTCGGCTTTTTGCGATGTCCGCGATGTCACCGAGAACAGACGAAGCCGTCGCATTGCCGCCGGCGCCGGGCCCGACCATCAGCAACTCACCGAGAACATCGGACTCGATCGCCACGGCATTGGTCACGCCGTCGACCTGTGCAATCACGGAATCGACGGGCACCATCGTCGGATGGACGCGCTGTTCGATGCCGGTATCGGTCCGCTGTGCAACGCCGAGCAGCTTGATGCGGTAGCCGAGATCGGCGGCAGCGTGGATGTCCTCGATCGAGATGTTGGTGATGCCTTCGAGATAGATATCGTCGGCCGCGATCTGGTTTCCGAAGGCGAGCGTCGTGAGAATCGAGAGCTTGTGGGCGGTGTCGTTGCCTTCGATGTCGAAGGCGGGATCGGCTTCTGCATAGCCGAGGCGCTGTGCCTCCTTCAGGCAGTCGGCGAAGGACAGGCCTTCCTTTTCCATCTTCGTCAGGATGTAATTGCAGGTGCCGTTCATGATCCCGTAGATGCGGGAGATCGTATTGCCCGTCAGCGATTCGCGCAGCGCCTTGATGACGGGAATGCCGCCGGCAACCGCTGCTTCGAAGTTCAGCAACGCGCCCTTCTCTTCCGCGATCGTCGCCAGTTCGACGCCGTGGTAGGCAAGCAGCGCCTTGTTTGCTGTCACCACATGGAGACCGCGCTGTAGAGCAGCGCGTACGGAGCTGTTTGCCGATCCACCGACGCCGCCCATGAGTTCGACGAAAACGTCGATGTCGCCCTTCTCCGCCAGATCTTCCGGCCGGTCGAACCACTCGATGCCGCCGACGTCGATGCCGCGGTCCTTGGTCTTGTCGCGGGCGGAAACACCCGTAATCAGGATCGGGCGTCCGCACGTTGCGGCCAGCTCGTTGCTGCGCTGCTGAATGATACGGACAAGCGAAGCACCAACGGTACCTAAGCCCGCAATGCCGATTTTGAGGGCATCTGCCATGGATCGATCCTGAAATGTGTCATGAAGGGCAGCTGCCGGAAGCGGCTGCCGTTGAGGGATTATATCAGCGATGTGCGTTGAGCGAGATGACGTTGTGCATCGTCTCGTCTGCCGTCGACATGAACTTCTTGATGTTGCGGGCTGCCTGACGAATGCGGTGCTCGTTCTCGACGAGCGCCAGGCGCACGTAGTCGTCGCCCATTTCGCCGAAACCGATGCCTGGCGCGACAGCCACGTCGGCTTTCTCGACGAGCAGCTTGGAGAATTCCAGAGAACCGAGGTGACGGAACTTTTCCGGGATCTTGGCCCAGGCAAACATCGTCGCTGCCGGCGGCGGCACTTCAAAGCCGGCCTTGCCGAAAGTATCGACCATGACGTCGCGGCGGCGCTTGTAGACGTTGCGGACTTCCGCGATATCAGAGCCGTCGCCGTTCAGCGCGTGCGTTGCCGCTACCTGGATCGGCGTGAACGCGCCGTAGTCGAGGTAGGATTTGACGCGTGTGAGCGCGGCGATCAGACGCTCGTTGCCGACGGCAAAGCCCATGCGCCAGCCGGGCATCGAGAAGGTCTTCGACATCGAGGTGAACTCGACCGTCACATCCATCGCACCCGGAACCTCGAGAACCGACGGAGGCGGCTCACCCTCGAAGTAGATTTCCGAATAGGCAAGGTCGGATAAGACGATGATATCGTGCTTCTTCGCGAACGCGATGACGTCCTTGTAGAAGTCCAGCGTCGCCACAAAAGCCGTCGGGTTGGACGGATAGTTGAGGATCAGCGCCAGCGGCTTCGGAATCGAATGGCGAACGGCGCGTTCCAGCGGCGGGAAGAAGCTCTCGTCCGGCTCGACCGACATCGAGCGGATGACGCCACCGGCCATCAGGAAGCCGAAGGCGTGAATCGGATAGGTCGGGTTCGGGCAGAGGATGACGTCGCCCGGTGCGGTGATTGCCTGCGCCATGTTGGCGAAGCCTTCCTTGGAGCCCAGCGTCGCGACGACCTGCGTGTCAGGATTGAGCTTCACGCCAAAGCGGCGCGCATAATAGGCAGCCTGCGCCCGGCGAAGGCCGGGAATGCCCTTGGAGGACGAATAACGATGCGTGCGCGGGTCCTGGACGACTTCGCAGAGCTTGTCGACGATCGCCTTCGGGGTCGGAAGGTCAGGGTTTCCCATGCCGAGATCGATGATATCGGCCCCGCCCGCTCGCGCGCTTGCTTTCAAACGGTTGACCTGTTCGAAAACGTAAGGCGGCAAACGCCGGACTTTGTGAAACTCTTCCATTTCTTTCCCCACGGAAATGCGGCCACCGCGGCCGCGCTCGAAGTTCGTCCTAAATTCCCGGCTGTTCGCGATACGAACTTCAGAATCACCAACGCCGTATTCATCAGACTTGCGTCGCACGGCATTTCTTTGACGGAAAGCCGCGCAGGCCGTGCATTATCGGGAAAAATTCATCTTCCGCCACAGATGGAAGGCTTTGCTTCCAAATTGCAGCGAAGGCAAGGCCTAATTGGCGATTTCTGAGAGCGTTTCGGCGCCGTGCTCGGCCGCTAGCTTGCGAAATTCCGCGACGCGACGCTGGTACTCGGCTTCCGAGATCGTGCCGGCCTTGCGCTGGGCGGCAAGCGCCGTCAATTGCTTCTGAACCCCGCCAGCCTCGTCGTCGCTCATCTGAACGTTTGCGGCCGTGAGCGGTGCCCCGAATCCCGGATAGCCGTCCTTGTAATGAGACAGGCCGCTCTCGGTCGGCTCTTCACCCTTTGTCGCGCTCATGACAACGGGCGTCGGGGCCGCTTGCCTTGCCGCGAAGGCGGCCTTTTCCTCGGGCGTCTGCATGCATCCGGCAAGCGCCATGGCCGCGGCGGCGCCGATGAGCGCGATACGGGTCATGTTTGCGATGGTGCGGATGCCAATTCTCGTCATTTGCCAGAGGTCCCAAATCCTGAGGTGCTTCGACTGTTAGATTCGTCGCCGCCACAAAGCAATAGCACGAGCGTGCGTCAGCGGAACTTGTTTTATAGATCTTTCCAGATGTACAACTCAATTTGCAGGAACATGCCGCCGCCGGAGGAGACACGTGACCGACAGCAAGCAGCAAGACGGCGACAAGGCAAAGAGCCGGGGATTCGATGCAAAGGACCTGGATCCGTACCTGATGAAAGATCCCGAGGCGATGGCGGTCAACTTCGCCCGTGCACTGGAGAATCTCGGCAAGGCGGCCACGGCCTGGCTTGCGCCACGCGAACGTGGCGAGATCGCAGAAAATGCAGCGGAGCCGGTGACCGACATGGTCAAGACGCTCTCCAAGGTCACCGAATACTGGATCTCAGATCCGCGCCGCACCTTCGAAGCGCAGACCCAGTTGATGAGCAGTTACTTCGGTATCTGGATGCGCTCGATGCAACGCATGCAGGGCGAAACGCCGGCGGCGGAACCGGAGCGCAACGACAAGCGCTTTGCCGATGAAGACTGGCAGAAGAACCCGTTCTTCGAGTTCCTGAAGCAGGTTTACCTCATCACCGCCGATTGGGCGGAGAAGATGGTCGCCGAAACCGACGGGCTCGACGAGCACACGAAGCACAAGGCCGGTTTCTATGTGAAGCAGATCACGGCCGCCCTCTCGCCGACCAACTTCGTTGCCACCAATCCGCAGCTTTACCGCGAAACGATCGCGACCAGCGGCGAGAACCTGGTGCGCGGGATGAAGATGCTTACCGAGGATATCGTGGCGGGCCAAGGCGACCTGAGGCTTCGCCAGACCGACATGACCAAATTCGCCGTCGGTCGCGACATGGCGCTGACCGCGGGCAAGGTGATCGCGCAGAACGAGATCTGCCAGATCATCCAGTACGAGCCGACGACAGAGACGGTGCTGAAGCGCCCTCTCCTCATCTGCCCGCCGTGGATCAACAAATTCTATATCCTGGACCTCAACCCGCAAAAATCATTCATCAAATGGTGCGTCGATCAGGGCCAGACCGTTTTCGTGATCTCCTGGGTCAATCCGGACGCGCGGCACGCGCAAAAGGATTGGGCCGCCTATGCGCGCGAAGGCATCGACTTTGCCCTCGACACCATCGAGAGGGCGACGGGTGAGAAGGAAGCGAACGCCGTCGGCTACTGCGTCGGAGGCACGCTGCTTGCGGCAACGCTAGCGTTGCACGCCAAGGAAAAGAACAAGCGGATCAAGACCGCTACCCTCTTCACGACACAGGTCGATTTCACCCACGCCGGCGACCTCAAGGTCTTCGTCGACGAGGAGCAATTGGGCCGGCTTGAAGCCCACATGGAGGAGATCGGCTACCTCGACGGCTCAAAGATGGCGACCGCCTTCAATATGCTGCGGGCTTCCGAACTGATCTGGCCCTATTTCGTCAACAACTATCTGAAGGGCCAGGAACCGATGCCCTTCGACCTTCTGTTCTGGAATGCCGATTCCACCCGCATGGCGGCGGCAAACCACGCCTTCTATCTGCGTAATTGCTACCTCAGGAACGCGCTGACGGCGAACGAGATGATCCTGGACGGTCAGAAGCTGTCGCTGAAGGACGTCAAGATCCCGATCTACAATCTCGCCACCCGCGAAGATCATATCGCGCCTGCAAAATCGGTGTTTCTCGGCAGCCAGTTCTTCGGCGGCAAGGTCGATTTCGTGCTGGCAGGCTCCGGCCACATAGCGGGCGTCGTCAATCCCCCGGACAAGAAGAAATACCAATACTGGACCGGCGGCGGCGTAACCGGCGACTATGAGACGTGGCTTACCAAAGCGGCTGAGAACGCCGGCTCGTGGTGGCCACACTGGCAAGCCTGGATCGAGGCGAAGGACAACAAGCGCGTGCCCGCCCGGAAACCGGGAGGCACCGCGCTCAACGCCATCGAGGAGGCGCCGGGAAGCTATGTGATGGAGCGAGCCTAAGAGCGACGCCCCTGCTCGGCTTCGTCACTCCAGGAAGATCAGACTGGCAGGTGACGGGGGCAGCGGTCGGGAAACGAACTCCTGAAAACCAGCCGACTTGGCCATATCGGCCAGTTCCCGCTCCGTGTAGGCGTCTCCCTTCGGTGTCGTGGCCAGCATGACCATGGCGAAAGCAGCCGGGAACTCGGGCGACACCCGATCCTCGTTCGGAACGAACTCGACGATCGCAACGCGGCCTCCTGCCGCCAGACTTGCTCGCGCCTTTTTCAGGAGCATGACGCAGCCTTCGGCGTCAAAGTGATGAAGGAAATTCGGCAGCAGGATGAGATCATAGCCACTGCCCCAATCAACCTCGAAGGCACTGCCGGGTCGGAAGCTGAAGCGCCCCGCTACTCCTGCATTCGTTGCATTTTCCTCGGTCACCGCAAGAACCGGCTTCCAATCAATAGCAACCACGCTGGCAGATGGCGCCACCTTGGCGATTTCTATACCGAAGGCACCAGGACCGGCGGCAACGTCCAGCACCTTGCTTGGCAGCTTTGACCATGTCGCAACGTCAGATGCCACAGCTTTCGCGCTCGCTGTGTTAAGCCCAAACATGCCCCTCGCAAACTTGACCCAAATAGGGTTGTCCGGCTCCACGTTGGCCAAGCCGACGGAGCCTCCGTTGCGGACGTAGGCGGCAGGGTTTTCGAGGAACAAGGACATCATTTGCGGCGACCCCATGAAATCGATCGCCGCACCTATATAGGCCGGGGAACGCCTGTCCAGAAAGGCCTTGCTCGACGGCGTCGGCGCATAATTCTCACCGCTCTTCGTCAGAAGACCCGAAACTACCAGGAAGTCGCAAAGAATGCGCACCCCACGCTCGGCGCAATTAATGTCCGACGCGAGCATCGCCGCCGTGCGCGCTTGCCCGCCAAATTTTGTGAAAAGATCGAATTCGATCGCTGCCTTCATCGCCGCCGTTTTCCGAAATGCAAACATCGCATCAACAAGCAAGGCTGGCGAGATTTCTTCATGAACCACTTGTGTCGAAGACATCGGCTTTCCCTCCCAACGTGGAGCCACGCGACGGGAGGTATTCATAGCAGAATCCGCATTCCTCGGCACGTCCTGACAAAGGAGGAGCAGGCAAAAAGCCGGCGCCCCAGGGACATGCCCAAAGCCTGCCCTCAATTTCGAACGGCTCGAGCGAGCTCGTAAAGGAATTGGTTACCATAATTCGGCATCCTGCCAATCAACCGGACATATTAGCGAGCCGCAATTTAGCCCTGATGCTTCTATACCGGCCCCGGCGAAGGAATTTCCATCGGTTCGTACCGCCGGCCCCAGTAACGAGTTGTGAAAGACGGGTCTCATGGCGTTTGCGGTCGATGTGTTTAGCAATAGCAGGCCTATAGGTACGTCCATTTCTCGTTTCGGTTACTCTTTCCGCTTTCTTTCAGGTGCAGCTCTCATCGGTGCGGGGTTTGCCGCTTCAGCGTGGGTCGTCGCTACACTTGCGACCATGCATATGGTCGCACCGGCCCCGCATCCGAGCGCCGGTCGCTTCGCCGACATCGCGCTTGCCCCCGCAAGCGTCGCGAAGACCGAGCCTGAGCAACGCCTCGTTCACGTCAAAAAATTCTCGCGCTTGCGCATGAGCACCGATGCCGAACTGGCCCTTGCAAGGGGTGTTCACGTAGCCGCTCCGTCGGCGGCGCTTGCGGCGGCATTTGTCGGGCAGTCCGAACCTCTTGCGCTCTCCGAAGCCTCCCCGAACAGAGAGCTGGCGACGGCTGTCGCGTCAGCGGCACCCGCTCAGCCCGCGCGCCCGGCCAAGGACGACACCGTAGAGGTGGCATCAGCGACCGTTGCCTCGACTGACCGTATCATCATCCCGTCGAAGCAGGAGGTCGCAGCCGCCGAAGGACCTGCCTTGCTGGCGCTCGCAGCAAGCCCTGCGGCCGAAATCAAGGGACAGGTACCGCCCGCCGCCACCAAGCCCGGCCCGGTCGAGATTGCGGCTCTTGCGCCGACTGAGCAGCCTGCACCGGGGGCAACCCAGCCGTTCGATCTCGTTTTGAGCGGCACCGACACCGCGATCCCCTTGCCCATGGCTCGGCCCGATGGCCTGATCAAGCGGGCTACCCCCAACGATCGCAGTGCTCCGGCTGAACCCGTACTTGCCTATGCGCGCCCGGATGCCGGCGCTTCCGATGATGACGACGATCAAATGCCGACGGTGAAGAAGGGGCTGTCCCCCGCGATCGCCCGCAATGGCGTCGCGGTCTACGACATTTCGGCCAACGTCGTCTACCTTCCGAACGGCGAACGCCTGGAAGCCCATTCCGGCCTCGGCAAGATGCGTGACAATCCGCGTTATGTGCATGCCAAGAACCGCGGCCCGACCCCGCCGCATACTTACAATCTGACGATGCGCGAAAGCCTTTTCCACGGCGTCGAGGCGATCCGACTGAACCCTGTCGGCGGTGCAGGCTACGTCTTCAACCGCGTCGGCTTGCTTGCGCACACCTACATGCTCGGCGCCCGCGGCGACTCGAACGGTTGCGTGTCCTTCAAGGACTACAAGCGCTTCCTCGCTGCCTTCAAGCGCGGCCAGATACGCCAGCTGGTGGTGGTCACGAGCATGCCGAACAAGCCGACGTCCACCTTCGCTTCGTTGTTCTCGTCGCGCTCCTAATCAATAGTCAAAAGAAAACACCGCGCTCGATTTTCCCCGCACCTCGCCCCCATGCCATCATCCCCTTGTCCCGTCGCGGATACACCGCAAGGCGTTGCGGCGAGGCGGAACCGGCGCAGGGTGCGGAAGAAGGACGTGAGCTTCCGCATCAGGGGTCTGCAGAAAATGGTCTCCCTCTGGGGACGGCGGCGTCCGCGCGAATGCGGCGTTGAGTTGAGCCTCGGACGTGCCTGTGTGGCACACATGGTCCCCAGGGGAAGCGAAGCTTGCTCGGGCAAGGCCGCAGAGGGACCGGAGTTGCGGACATAAACCGACGAACGGGGCTCTGGGAAGAGCCATATGATTTTATCTCAACGAGGCAAATTCCAGCGCCCCGTCCAATGCATGCATGCTCAAGCCGCGGGTCGTGAGGATCGCGTGAGGGCGAAGACGCGCGCCGCTCGCAGAAAAGCCACTTGGCACCGATACACGACGCACACGGCAGAAATAGCATTCGCCCCATTGATCGCGATGGACGAACCCGGCATAGCTGCATTATGTACCAGAATGACAATCCTAAGGGCCTGCAATGGTGAATTATATCGAAGCCTCTTCCGCGCCATCGAAGAATACCGGCGCAATTAGGCTCTACGGTCCCGAAGCATTCGAAGGAATGCGGAAGGCGTGCCAAGTGACGGCGCGTTGCCTCGATGAGCTGGCGGCGTTCGTGCGGCCCGGCGTTGCGACCGATGCAATCGACCGTTTCGTGTTCGAATTTGGCATGGACAACGGCGCGATTCCGGCGACGCTCAACTATCGCGGATACACAAAGTCTACCTGCACATCGATCAACCATGTCGTCTGCCATGGCATTCCGGATGCAAAACCCCTGCGCGAAGGCGATATCGTCAACATCGACGTCACCTACGTGGTCGAAGGCTGGCACGGCGATTCAAGCCGGATGTACCCGGTCGGAACCATCAAGCGCGCTGCTGAGCGGCTGCTTGAAGTGACCTATGAATCCCTCCTGCGTGGCATATCGGCCGTTCGGCCCGGCGCCCGCACCGGCGCGATCGGGGAAGCCATTCAGACCTATGCCGAAGCCGAGCGCTGTTCCGTCGTGCGCGACTTCTGTGGTCATGGCGTCGGCGCGCTGTTCCACGACTCCCCAAATATCCTGCACTATGGTCGCGCGAACGAAGGGCCCGAACTGCGGGAAGGCATGATCTTCACGATCGAGCCGATGATCAATCTCGGTCGGCCGCATGTGAAGGTTCTGGCGGACGGCTGGACTGCGGTAACGCGCGATCGCTCACTTTCGGCGCAATACGAACACACGGTCGGGGTTACTGCCGACGGCTGCGAGATTTTCACGCTTTCGCCAGGCGGCCTCGACCGACCCGGCCTCCCGCCCTTGAACCGATGAGCGCTTGATGACGAAGGGTCCTGTTTCGCATTCCAACGACGCCGAACTGCCCTTGGCCACCAGCGATGCAAGCGACGAACGCTCCTTTTTCGCGGAACAGGCCGCCAAGCCGGCATCCTTGGCGAAGCAGGCCAGCCTCTCCGCCTCGCTTGACAAGGAAGAGCACTACCACGGGCACCGCGAGCGCCTGCGCGACCGCTTCCGTCAGCATGGCGATACAGCCCTCGCCGATTACGAGTTGCTCTAACTGCTGCTGTTCAGGCTGATCCCCCCGGCGCGACACCAAGCCGATCGCCAAGGCGCTGCTCGAGCGCTTCGGCTCGCACGCTGCCGTCTTCGGTGCACCGCTGCCTCTGCTGCAGGAGGTAAAGGGCATCGGCGAAGCCGTGGCGCTCGATTTGAAACTGGTCTCGACGGTCGCACAGCGGACCCTGAAGAGCGAGCTTCGAGGCAAGCAGGTGCTGTCGTCCTGGTCGTTGGTGATTCAATACTCACGCCGCGATGGCTCACGAGACACGCGAGCAATTCCGCATTCTCTTTCTCGACAAGCGCAACGCATTGATCGCCGGCGAGGTTCAAGGGCGTGGCACGGTCGATCATACGCCGGTCTATCCGCGCGAGGTTGTGCGGCGGGCGCTGGAGCTTTCGGCCACAGCCCTGATCCTCGTGCATAATCATCCCTCCCGCGATCCCACGCCGTCGCGGGCCGATATCGACATGACCAAGATGTTTGTCGACACCGCAAAGCCCCTCGGCATCACGGTCCACGACCACATCATCATCGGCAAGGACGGTCACGCTAGCCTGAAAGGGTTGCGTCTGATATAGGGGTCTAAACCTATAGGAGTCTAAAGTGCTTCAGGTATCCGTCAGGTTTAGGTGGCAAAGGGACAATGCTGCAATCAAACTGCTCCGGGACCTTTATGACGCCAACCGCCTCTCGCCGATTTCCTCGCAGCGCGATAGCAGCGCTGTGCTTGCTCGCCGGGTCTTTTCTCGCCGGTGGCAGCTACGCCCTCTACCTGACAGTTACGGACAACTTCCACGCGGTCGTCGATGGCGAAGTCTATCGTTCATCGCAGCCATCGCCTGAAGCCCTTGCGGGTTTCTCGAAGCGTTATGGGATCAAGACGATCATAAACCTGCGAGGCAATAACCCGGTACGGAGCGCCGAAGTCGAGCAGGCAAAGACACTTGGCATCGAGCATATCGATTTCCCGATGTCGGCCTACAAGGAGCTTTCGCCAGAGCGAGCGATGAAATTGATCCAAGTCATGAAGGACGCGCCGAAACCGCTGTTGATCCATTGCAACTCAGGCGCGGATCGAACCGGTCTCGCTTCCGCTCTCTATCTGGCCGGCGTCGACAAGACGAGCCAGGGGGTTGCGGAGAAACAGATGTCCATCTTCTACGGGCATATCGGGTTGCCTTTCGCTCGCGCCTTCGCCATGGACCGCAGCTTCGAGAAGCTGGAACCCTACTTGGCTTCAATAAATCCAGACCTCTCCTCCTAAAGCATTTTGCAACATTGACCTGCCCCGGTGGACGCGCGACATATTGCGTCGCAAAATGATTCCAGCTTTCCAATCGGGGCCAGCCTAATGTTCCAGTACGATCTCGTTGTTGTGGGCAGCGGCCCGGCAGGCCGCCGCGGCGCAATCCAGGCAGCCAAGCTTGGCAAGAAGGTCCTGGTCATCGAGCAAGGCAAGCGCGTCGGCGGTGTTTCGGTGCACACCGGCACCATCCCCTCCAAGACGCTGCGCGAAACGGCGCTCAATCTGTCCGGATGGCGTGAGCGCGGCTTCTATGGCCGATCCTATCGCGTGAAGGAAGAGATCAGCGCGGATGACCTTCGGCGCCGCCTGCTGATCACCCTTGATCACGAAGTCGAAGTGCTGGAACACCAGTTCGCCCGAAACCGGGTGCAGCACATCAGGGGCAAGGCAAGCTTTCTCGACCCGTCGACACTCGAGGTCGTCAAGGATGATGGGGAAGTGGTCAAGGTCACGGGAGCGAGCATCCTGCTTGCGGTCGGCACGAAACCGTTCCGTCCGGACGACATCCCATTCGATAACAAGACGGTGCTCGACAGCGACGAACTGCTCGACATCGACGAGCTGCCGCGCTCGATGGTCGTGATCGGCGCGGGCGTCATCGGCATCGAATATGCGACGATCTTCAGCGCATTGGATACCGCGGTGACCGTGGTCGATCCGAAGGCGACGATGCTCGATTTCATCGACCGGGAAATCGTCGAGGACTTCACCTACCAACTGCGCGATCGCAACATGAAGATCTTGCTCGGCACCAAGGCCGACAAGGTGACGCGTCTCGACAATGGCAAGGTTGAACTGAAGCTCGACAATGGTCGCCGCCTGGTGACAGACATGGTCCTGTTCGCCGCCGGGCGCATGGGCGCGACCGACACGCTCAACCTGGACGCGGCCGGGCTCGAAGCTGATAGCCGCGGTCGCCTCAAGGTCAATCCGGAGACCTTCCAGACGTCCGTACCAGACATCTATGCCGCGGGCGATGTCGTCGGCTTTCCGAGCCTGGCATCCACCTCGATGGAGCAGGGCCGCATTGCTGCGCGCGTTGCTATCGGCGCGGTCGCGAAGGAGCCGCCAAAGTACTTTCCCTACGGCATCTATGCCGTGCCTGAGATCTCCACCTGCGGCCTGACCGAGGAAGAGATGAAGGAGCGCGGTATCCCCTATGAATGCGGCATCGCGCGTTTCCGCGAGACTTCGCGTGGCCACATCATGGGACTCGATACTGGGCTTCTGAAACTCATCTTCTCTCTGAAGACGCGCCGGCTGCTTGGCGTGCACATCGTCGGCGAAGGAGCGACCGAGTTGGTTCACATCGGCCAGGCAGTGTTGAACCTCAAGGGCACCGTCGAGTACTTCGTCGAAAACACCTTCAACTACCCGACCCTCGCTGAAGCCTACAAGATCGCAGGCCTCGACGCGTGGAACCGCATGGGCGACATCAAGTCGGAGCTTTAATCCCTCCGACTAACGGCAACCGATTCGAATTTGATAATTTCTTGAACGAAAACAGACACCTACGCGCCGTCCAAAATCCATTCCAACTGACTTATTTGTGTCGAATAGCATCGGTAAAAGCTTTACTTGTATAATCCACCGTGTCTGGTAGCGTCCATTTTCGGGGATTCCTCTTACCAGCGAGTGACCGTGCAAGATCTTCCAAAGACTGCCGAACGGACCTTTCAGCTCATCCTCATCAAGCCGTCGCACTATGACGATGACGGCTATGTAATCCGGTGGTGGCGGGCGATGATCCCGTCGAATTCCTTGGCTGCGATCTATGGAATCGCTGCCGACTGCGCCGAACGCAAGGTATTGGGGCCCAATGTCGGGATCGAGATTACGGTCATCGACGAGACCAACACTCGGGTCAACGTCCCCGCACTTCTCAAGCGGCTTGAACAGCACGACAATTTCGGGATGATCGCCCTGGTTGGTGTGCAGTCGAACCAATATCCGCGGGCGCTCGACATTGCCCGGCCCTTCCGCGCTGCCGGAATTCCGGTTTCGATGGGCGGTTTTCACGTGTCGGGATGCCTGGCCATGCTCGACGGCAAGGCGGTCGGCCTCGACGCCTGTCGCGAGATGGGCATCTCGATGTTTGCTGGAGAGGCAGAAGGCCGGTTGGACCGCGTTCTACAGGACGCCGCCGCCGGCAAGCTTGAGCCGCTCTACAATTTCATGAACGACCTGCCCAGCATCGAAGGTGCCGCCGTCCCATTTCTGCCGAAAACCAATGTCGCGCAGACGCTCGGCCTCAGCACGAGTTTTGACGCCGGCCGTGGCTGCCCCTATCAGTGCTCCTTCTGCACCATCATCAACGTGCAGGGCCGCAAGTCGCGTTTCCGCTCGGCCGACGATGTCGAAAAGCTGGTGCGAATGAACTGGGCGCAAGGCATCCATAAGTTCTTCATCACCGACGACAATTTCGCACGCAACAGGGATTGGGAAGCAATCTTCGACCGCCTGATCGAACTCAGGGAGAAGGACGGCATTCCGCTCGGATTGATGATCCAGGTGGACACCCTCTGCCACAAGATCCCGAACTTCATCGAAAAGTCAAAGCGTGCCGGCGTCACCCGCGTCTTCATCGGGCTTGAGAACGTAAACCCGGACAACCTCACGGCGGCCAAGAAGAACCAGAACAAGATCACCGAATACCGGAAGATGCTGCTTGCCTGGAAGGCACAGGGCATCATGACTCTCGCCGGTTACATTCTCGGTTTCCCCGCGGACACGCCGGCGACGATCCGCCGCGACATCGCGATCATCCAGCACGAACTGCCTCTTGATGTCATTGAATTCTTCGTGCTGACACCACTGCCGGGCTCGGAAGACCACCAGACCTTGTGGAAGAAAGGCGTCGAGATGGACGCCGATCTCAACATTTACGACGTGGAGCACGTCTGCACCGCGCATCCGAAGATGAGCAAGCAGGAATGGGAGGGCATCTACCAGGAGGCCTGGTCGCTCTACTATTCGCCGGAGCACATGAAGACGCTGCTGCGCCGGGCCGTTGCCACGGGCGTGCCGCTCGCCAGCCTCGTGAAGGTCCTTGTGTCGTTCGCCACAACTGTACCGTTGGAGAACGTGCATCCATTGCAGAGCGGCCTTCTACGTCTCAAGCATCCCTCCGAACGGCGGCCCGATATGCCGCGAGAAAGCGCTGTAACCTTCTGGCCGCGTTTCGTCTGGGAGACGGT
>Ga0207426_1001852_pt1 | contig 15531 bp, 13 predicted proteins | sample AraplaMF_Cvi_mMS_FD_184265 | JGI IMG/M metagenome (GOLD analysis project Ga0207426, IMG submission 184265) | Arabidopsis root microbial communities from the University of North Carolina, USA - plate scrape MF_Cvi_mMS (SPAdes) (version 2) | ecosystem: Host-associated > Plants > Roots > Endosphere... | reverse complement strand
GGGGCCACCGGCCCGACGGCGGTCCCGGCCGCGTACGACAGCATGCCGAGCACCACCAGCAGCGCGAGGAAACCGATGACCGACCGGGCGGGCAGCAGCCGTGTGACGGCCTGGCGAAGAGGGGGCCGACTGCGGTCGGCCGAAGAGCTGGACATCGCGTCATCGTGGCAGCTGACGGTGGGGCCCGGCGGCCGATCCGGGGGTTGTGCGCACGTGAGGTTTGTCCTGTTCCGCCGCCGGAACTCACCGGCCGCCGCGCCCGACTACCTGGGTTTGGACGGTGTCCCCACGCCCCTCCTCTCCCGCCCCGGCCGAAATCACCTCCCCCGGCGGGAACTCGGCGCCCCCGTTGCCCGACCTCTCCAACGCCGCGCCAACCGGGCGCCGGACCCCCACCGTTGAGGAGCCACCGTGTCCCCATCGTCCGAACCCGTCGAGCTGTACGGACCGGAGTACAAACGCGACCCCTATCCCCTGTACGCCGAGCTGCGCGAGCGCGGCCCGGTCCACCGGGTGCGCTTCCCCAGCGGGGTGTGCGCCTGGCTCGTCACCGGCTACGAAGCCGCGCACCGGGCCCTCACCGACCCCCGGCTGGGCAAGCACCACTCGCGGGGCAACGCGGCCTGGCGGGCCCGCGCCTCGATCATGCCCGAGCCCCAGCACTCCCAGCTCCAGGTGCATCTGCTCCACCAGGACCCGCCGCGGCACACCGCGCTGCGCCGCCTGATCACCGATGCCTTCACCCCGCAGCGGGTCGAGGCGCTGCGCCCGCGCTTCCAGGCGATGGCTGATGCCCTGCTCGACGGGCTGCCGGGCAGCGGCGGCACCGACCTGGTCGAGGTTTTCGCCGCCCGCTTCCCCTTCCAGGTGCTCGCCGAAGTCATCGGTCTGCCGCAGGAGTTCGCGGACCGCTTCGACCGGGACTGGGGCAAGGTCGTCCAGCCCGTGGGGCCCGAGGACCCGGGCCGCCCGGCGTACGAGGCGCGGCTGCGCGGGCTTCAGCAGTACATTGCCGATCTGGTCCGCCACAAGCGCGCCGAGGGCGGCGAGGATCTGCTCTCCCGGCTGGTGGCCGCCCGTGATGCGGGCCAACTCGGCCAGGAGGAGCTCGATTCGATGGTCTTCCAACTCCTGGTGGCGGGCCAGGAACCGGTCACGAACCAGATCACCACGGCACTGGTCACCCTGCTGCGCCACCCCGCGCAGCTCACGACGCTGGCCGGCCGCCCCGAACTGCTGCCGCACGCCGTCGAGGAACTCCTGCGCCATGACAGCGCCTTCGAGCTGACGACCTGGCGGTTCTTCGCCGAGGACACCGAGCTGTACGGCACCCGGATCCCGGCGGGCGACTCCGTCATCGTGTCGCTGAGCGCGGCCAACCGCGACGACCGGCAGTTCCCCGATGCGGACGCCCTGCACTTCGACCGCACCCCCAATGCGCATCTCGCCTTCGGCCACGGCATCCACTTCTGCCCCGGCGCCGCGCTCGCCCGTATCGAACTCCAGGTCGCCCTGGGCACCTTGCTGAGACGGCTGCCGGAACTGCGGCTCGCCGTCCCGGAGGACGAGCTGTCATGGACCCCGGCAGTACTGGCGCGTGGCGTCGACCGGCTGCCGGTGACCTACGGCGGCTGCCCGTACACGGGCTCCGGTGCGAACGGGCCCGATGCCGCGTGCTGACCAGCCCGGCGCCGCTGACCCACCCGGCGCCCCCGCGCCCGGTGGCGCCCTCCGACGTCCGGGCCCGCTGCGCCGAGGTGCTCGCCGCGCTCCTGCCCTACCGGCGCACCCTGGACACCGGCCACCCGGACACCCCCGACGCCTTCCCCGCCCACCTGCGGCAGCTCGCCGTGCCGGTGGCCGCGGGTGAGCCGATCGTGTTCACCCTGCCGGGCTTCCCCTGCAAGTCCCCCAACCCGGCCAAGGTGTTAGGGCACCTCCCCGACGAGGGCGAACGGCTGGCCCTGCGCTTCCTGGACGCGCTCTGCGCCCGGATCGCGGCGCACCACCCGCCCGGGGCGCGGGTGGTCATCTGCTCGGACGGACATGTCTTCAGCGATCTCATCCAGGTGCCGGACCGCGACATCGACGCCTATGCCGACGCGCTGCGCGCACTGATCCACGACGAGGGCCTGACCCGGCTCGATGTCTTCGATCTGCGGGATGTCTACGGTCAGCGGCTGTCCCACGACGCCAAGCGGTCCCTGGTCCATGAGCGCTACGCGCCTGACCTGGAGACCCTGCGGTCCCTGACCCGTACCGACGAGCCGACCCGGCGGCTGTACCAGGGCATCACCCGTTTCCTCTTCGAGGACTCCGTCGCCTTCGCGGGGACCCGTTCGGCACTTCAGCGCAGCTGCCGGCGGCGCGCGTACGGGGTGATGCAGCGCAGCCGCGCCTGGGGCGAGCTGATCGCCGCCCACCACCCGGAGGCGTTCCGGCTCTCCATTCATCCGCAGCCGCGCGGCTCGGCCAAGTTCGGCATCCGGCTGCTCGAAGCGCCCGACGCGTGGCTGACGCCCTGGCACTCGTGCGTGCTCGAACATGCCAACGGGCGGCGGGAGTTGCTGCACCGTGCGGAAGCCGAGCGGCTCGGCCGGCTGGTGTATCGCCAGGGGCGGCCGAGCCACTTCGTGGCCGGGTGAGGGACGGGGTGGGCGTCAGCCGCCGTCGGCGGGCAGCGGCTCCCGGTGGTCGAAGGCGATCAGCGGATCCCCGGTGAGCGGATGCTCGGTCACCGCGGCGCGCACCCCGAAGACCTCGGCCAGCAGCTGCGGCGTCAGCACCGCACGGGGCGTTCCGGACGCCACCACCCGTCCGGCGTGCAGCACATGCAGCCGGTCGCACAGGGACGCCGCCGCGTTCAGATCGTGCAGCGAGATGAGCGTGGTACGGCGCTGGGCGCGCAGCAGCGCGAGCAGCTCCACCTGGTGGCGTACATCGAGGTGATTGGTGGGCTCGTCCAGCACCAGCACCTCCGGGTCCTGGGCGAACGCCCGTGCCAGGAGCGCCCGTTGACGTTCCCCGCCCGACAGGGTGGAGAAGCGGCGGGCGCCCTGTCCGGCCATGCCGACGGCGGCCAGCGCGCGGGCCACGGTCTCCCGGTCGGTCCGGTCGTCGCCCGCGAAGGCCCGCTTGTAGGGCGTACGGCCCATGGTCACCACTTCGCGGACGGTCAGCTCGAAGTCGCTGCCCCGCTCCTGGGGCAGCGCGGCGACCTGTCGGGCGGTCCGGCCCGGGGAGAGCGTGCGGAGGTCGGTCCCGGCGAGCAGTACCCGTCCGGCGGTGGGCCGCAGATGCCGGTAGACGGTGCGCAGCACGGTGGACTTGCCGCTGCCGTTGGGCCCGACCAGCCCGGCGATCTCCCCGGCCGCCGCCATCAGCTGCACTCCGGCGACGACATCCCGTCCCGCGTAGCCGACGTGCAGCTCCTCGATCTCGACGTTCATCGCCCCTCCTCCAGCCGCCGGTCCAGGATGAACAGCAGGGCGGGCGCCCCGATCATCGCGGTGACCACACCGATCGGCAGTTCCTGGGTGTCCATGGCCGTACGGCACACGAGGTCCACCACCACCAGCAGCAGCGAACCGGTCAGCGCGGAGAGCGGCAGCAGCCGGCGGTGGTCGCCGCCGAGGAGCAGCCGGCACAGATGCGGCACCATCAGACCCACGAAGCCGATGGCACCGGAGACCGCGACCAGGACGCCGGTCAGCAGTCCGGCCACCACGAACAGTTCGCGGCGCAGCCGGGTGACGTCCACGCCCACCCCGGCCGCGGTCTCATCGCCCATGATCAGCGCGTTCATGGCACGGGCCCGCGCCTGGAGGGCCGGCAGCCCGGCGGCGACCGCGAGGGCCGGCAGCCACAGCATCTGCCAGGTGGCTCCGCTCAGGCTGCCCATCAGCCAGAACAGCACGCTACGGGTCTGCTGTTCATCCCCGGCCTGTAGCACCAGGTAGCTGGTGAAGCCGGACAGGAACTGCCCGACGCCCACACCGGCCAGCACCAGCCGCAGCGGGGAGAATCCCCCGCCGCGCCGGGCCATCCACCACACCAGCGCGAACGAACCGAGCGCCCCGGCGAACGCGGCCCCCGACAGCCCCAGCCCCAGGCTCCCGCCGGCCGTGACGCCCAGCACGATGGCGGTGACCGCGCCCAGCGACGCGCCGTTGGAGATCCCCAGCAGATACGGGTCCGCCAGCGGGTTGCGCACCAGTGCCTGGGTCGCGGTCCCCACCAGGCCGAGTCCCGCCCCCACCAGCGCCGCCAACAGGGCGCGGGGTACGCGCAGTTGCCACACGATCAGGTCGTCGGTGCCGGGCCGGGGCGGCGCACCGCCGAGCCGCCGGAACACCACCGACCAGACATGCCCGGGCGCGATATCGGTGGCGCCCAGCGAGACCGCCGCGGTCAGGGCCGCCACCAGCGCGACCCCGAGCCCCAGGGCGAGCAGCCCGGCACGCGGCGTCCACCGCCCGGACTGCTCGGCCCCCTCCTCACCTACGTGCGGATCGGTGACCGTCGCGGCCACTACCGCGCCGCCTTGAAGCGCGCGGGGTGGATCGTGTGCGCGATCTCCTCGACGGCGTCCGCGGTGCCGACCCCGGCGACCGTCGTCCGCTCCGAGCCGATCCGCAGAAACTTCTCGTTACGCACCGCCGCGAGCCCCTTGGTGGCGGGGAAGCTCTTCAGGAACGCCGCGGCCTCGTCGAACGCCTTGGCGTTGGCCTTCGCGTCGCCCCGGTTGCGGACCCCGAGCTGGATCCAGTCCGGGTTCTTGGCGACCACGTCCTCCCAGGACACCGGCTTGAAGTCGCCGTCACAGCCCTCGAAGACATTGCGCGCCCCGGCCTGGCCGATCACCGCGTTGGCCACCTGCTTGCGGCAGACCGCGACCGGCTGCTTGGTTCCGGCGTCGTAGTCGAAGAAGAAGTACGTCGGCCGCTTGCCGGCCGGGATGTCGCCCACCGCCCGGCGTACCTTGCCGACCTTCGCCCGCATCCCCGCGACGAGGGCGTCCGCCCGCTCGGCGGTACCGGTCACCGCGCCCAACCGCTTGATGTCCCCCTCCACACCGGACAGATCGCGCTGCGGCTTGTCGGCCGTCGGCGCACACGCTGTGGACGCCAGGTAGAGGTGCTTGATGCCAGCCGCCTTGAACTCCTCCGCGGTCGGCGCGTCCCCCGCCTTGCCCATGATCTTCATCGCCGCGAAGGAGTCGATGTACAGATCGGCACCCGAACCGAGCAGCTTCTCCTTGGGGATCACGGACTTCGACAGCACCGGCACCTTCCGGGCCCCGGCATCCAGCCCGGCGGGCAACGTGCCCTTGCCGGGCGGGAATCCGGTCCCGATGACCCGGTCACCGGCGCCCAGCCGCAGCAGCATCTCCAGCGCGGCGGCATTGCTCGTGACGATCTTGCGCGGCGCGGCGGAGAAGGTGGTCGTGACCCCCTGGCAGTCGGCGACCCGTACGGGAAAACCCGCCCCGCCGTGCCTCGACGCCCCCTGGTCCGCGCCCGGCCCGCCCCCCGCTCCGCCGCCGCACCCGGTGACGGCCACCGCGACAACTACCGCGACACCGCACAACTTCCAAGGACGCATCGTGCTTCTCCCCTATCCCTCAACAGCCGGTACCCCGGCCACATCACCGACCGCCCACGGCGCCCGACGGACCACACACGCGACCCGGCACAGGTAGTCGGCCGGATACGGGGGGCGGTTCCGGGAGGGGGTGTCCTTTTCCACGGGAGGAAGCGCGGTACCAACTGCGGCAGCCCCCCGCCGTCCCTCACCGCGCCCATCGCGGTGTCCATGCCCCGTCCGCGCGGTCGGCGGGCCGTGTGGCGCCGAGGTAGCTGCGCAGGGTGGTGAGGGCGGGGTGGGGGTTGTCGGTGCGCCGGATCAGGGAGTGGGGGTAGACCGGTGTCGGGTCGTGTACGGGGACGCGGCGCAAGTCCTGGTCGGCGGGCCAGACGAGGCGGGTGTCGGCGCCGACGAAGGTGGCCAGTGAGGAGGAGTCGGCGATCGTGTCGAGGAGTGGTTCGGTGCCGAAGTCGGGGCCGGTCACTTCGATGGTGAGGCCGAACTCGGTGGCGAGGTCCTCGTAGTAGGCGGCCCATTCCGTACCGGCGACGATGCCGGGCATCCAGATCCGGTGTCCGGCGAGCTGCGCGGGGGTGACCGTGCGGGCGGTGGCGAACGGATGGGCCGGGCCGGTGAGCAGCTGGATGGGCTCGTCGAAGACCCAGGCGGCCTCGACGCCGTCGGGGAGTTGGCGCGCGGGCAGGGTGACCGCGCGGAAGGACGCGTCGATGGTGCCCGAGCGGACCGCGGCGATGGCCGCGTCGGCGTCGAAGAGCGTCACCACGTCGAGTTCGGTGTCGGGGTGCGCGCGGTGGAAGTCGCGCAGGAGACCCGCCGGGCAGAGCCGTCGGCCGATCACATCGACGCGCAGCGCGCGGCTGCCGGGCCGGACCGAGGCGGCTGCCCGCTCCGCGGCCCGGATCAGCTCGCGGGCGTGGGGCAGGAATGCCTGCCCGTCGATGGTGAGCCGGGCGCCGCGCGCGGTGCGGGTGAACAGCCGCACACCGAGGTCCTTCTCCAGCGCGGCGATGCGCTTGGAGACGGCCTGCTGGGTGATCGAGAGAGTGGTGGCGGCGTCCTGGAATTGCCCCGCGTCGGCGACGGCGACGGCGGTGCGTACGGCGGTGAGATCCACGCCCGGCAGTGTAGTGACACAACGGATGGTTGTGGCCTGCCGGGTGGATTGGTTGTTTGATCGGGGAGCTTGCTGTTGGTTTTGATGGACCCGGTCAACGTGGAGTTGTCGGGGCGGGGCATCGAGGGACGTGGTGGGCATGGGGGGCGGACGGTCGCTGGGGCGGCAGTTCGGGTGGCTGTGGGCGGCGTACGGGGTCAGTACGTTCGGGACCCGGCTCGCGTTCGACGCGTTTCCGTTGATCGCGGTTCTGGTGCTGCACACCGGGCCGGCGGCGGTGTCACTGCTGGCCGCCGCGGGGCTGGCGGTGGGGGCGGCGGTGGCGGTGCCGCTCGGCCCGTGGGTGGAGTCCCGCCGTAAGCGGCCGGTGATGATCGCGATGGATCTGGCGCGGTGCGCGGCGCTGCTGACCGTCCCCGTCGCGTACGCCCTCGGTCTGCTCAGCTTCGTCCAGCTCCTGGTCGTGTCGGTCGTCGTCGCCGCGGCGGACATCACCTTCAACGCGGCCGGCGGCGCCTGTCTGAAGGCGCTGGTGCGGCCGGCGGACCTGCTCGTCGCGAACTCCCGGTTCGAGTCCACGAACTGGACCGCCACCGTGCTCGGTCCCCCGCTCGGCGGGGCCGCGATCGGGCTGCTCGGTCCGGTGCTGACCGTGCTGGCCGATGCGGTCAGCTATCTGCTCTCGGCAGTGGGAATCCGCGCGATCGGCGGCCAGGAGGAGCGGCCCGTACGCACCGGCGCACCACGGCTCCGGGCCGGGGACCTGCTCGAAGGGTGGCGGTACCTGCTGAGCCACCCGGCGCTGCGCCCGCTGCTCTTCAACACGGTTCTGGTCAACGGCCTGATCATGGCGACATCGCCGCTGCTGGCCGTCCTTCTGCTCGGGCGGCTCGGGTTCGCCCCCTGGCAGTACGGTCTCGCCTTCGCGGTGCCCTGCGTCGGCGGGTTGATCGGCGCACGACTGGCCCGGCGGCTCGTCGCGCGGTTCGGACAGCACAAGGTCCTGTTCACGGCGGGGACGCTGCGGGCGTGCTGGTCGCTCGGGCTGGCCCTCGTCCGCCCCGGCACCGCCGGGCTGGTGCTCGTCATGGTCGTCGAGCTGGGGCTGATCACCTGCATGGGCGTCTTCAACCCGGTGTTCGCCACCTACCGGCTCGACCGGACGGCGCCGGACCGGATCACCCGCACCCTGTCCGCGTGGTCGGTCACCAGCAAGACCACCACTGCGGCCCTGACCGGGCTATGGGGCCTGCTGGCCGCCCTCACCGGCCCCCGCACCGCGATCGCGGCCGCCGGTCTCCTGCTGCTGATGACCCCGCTCCTGCTCCCCCGGCACGCGCACACGCCGCGGCACGAGCCGGAAGTGGCCGCGAGTCACCTCTGACACGGCCCGGTCGCCCTCTGAGGCGCCATCTGCGGCCAACAGGCGGTGTGGTGCCGGGCTCTCCCCTGTGGAGCCCGGCACCACCGCCGGGAAGGGCGGCAGTTGCGAGGTGCAGAAAATATGTGAGCGGCCCCCTGCGCAACGTGCCCGCCGGTCGTTCAGCGGCATCGCCTTGGTGAGGATCCTTCAACCAAACCCACGTTGTCAACAATCGTTTAACTCAAGAGTGCTGGTGACGACTTCACGGACCATCGGAATTTGCTCCTTGACACAATTGTGGTGCCATTCATGGCGTACGGTGCTGGCTACCGTTAACCTCGAAGCGGCTGCGAGCGTGCCGCCGTCCCGTCTGTCCACCGACCAGGAGACCGCCCATCGCCATGGATGCCTCAGATTTGCACCCGGCGGATGGTCTCCGAGCCGTCGTCGCAGCGATCGACGAGCTTCTCCGGGACCTGGACCTCGGGCGCGACGTCATCGACATCGATCACCTCTCGCACCGGACCGGCCTCCCGGTCCCCCGCGTACAGGCGTTGCTCGATGACACCGGCGAGGAATCCGAGCAGGTGCAGGACTCCTTCCAGGACCGCCTCGTCTTCCTGCGGGAGACCCGCCGCAAGCCCGACGGGAAGATGTACACCCTCGACGAGATCGGTGCGGGAGCCGGCATCTCCCACGGCCAGGTCGGCTATCTCCTGAACGGGAAGCGGAAGAGCCCCGGACTGGATGTCACCCGGAAACTGGAGAAGTTCTTCGAGGTCGAGCCGGGCTTCTTCACCGCCACCGAACGTCAGGCGCTGTACCGGGCACTCCAGTCGACGCATGAGCAGCTGACCCATCTCGCGCTGCTCAGGGGCAAGGGCATCAACCGGCTGGCGATGCGCAGCGGCGCCAGCGGCGACAGCAAGATCGACCGGGAACTCCGGGACGCGCTGTCCGAGGTCCTGAGCCGGCCCGAGGGCGAGGATCCCGAGGTACGGGAGCTCACGGACCGTATGCGCTCGCTGCCCTCCAAGAGCAGAAGGCGGGTCTTTCCGCTGATCCAGGGGCTGTTGGGCCTGGCCCGGCCGGAGAACGAGGAGCGTCCGTCCCCCGGCCGGCCCGCCGGCTGAACGGGACCGGACGCCGCCGGTGCGCCCGGTCCGTCTCCAGGGTCAGGCCGTCTTGCCTGCCGTCGGCTCGCTACCGCTGACGGCCGGCTTCGTGTCACGGCTACGGCGGGCCGCCGCGTATTCCCGGGCGAGAATCCGCAGGGCCGCCGCCACCTGCGGCCGGGCGGACCCGTCGAGCAGCGCGGTCCCCTTCCGTGCCGCGGCGCGCAGCGTGAGGCCCTGAATGCTGACGAGAGCGCGGACGAACGGCCGGTTGCGGGCGGGCACCAGATCCACCAGCCCGTACGACGCCGACAGGCCCGAGCGGATCTGCCGGACCTGGTCAGCGAGCAGCGGGCGCAACCCGTCAACTGCGGCGCCGTCCTTGCCGGTCGGGCCGGTACCGGTCAGTCCGTCGCGGGTCAGGCCGTGGCGGGTCAGCGTCTCTTCGGGGATGCCGAGGCGTCCGTCGGCCAGGTCTTCGGCGAGGTCGTTGAGGAAGTCCAGCCGCTGGCTCGCCTCGATGAAGGTCCGGCAGCCGGCGACGTACGCGGCGGTGGGCACTCCGTCGCCCAGCAGGCAGGCGATGAGCAGGAAGGCGGGCAGCGAATAGCCGTCGATGTAGTGCTGGAAGTCGCGCTCCGTGGCGAATCCCGCCGTCTTCACCTCCAGCGGCGCCCCGGCGAGGAAGTCTTCGACGTACTGCCGGAGTTGCGGCTGCCTGGTGAGGGTGTCGAGGAGCGTCCGCAGCACGGGCTGGTCGGCCTCGCCGCTCTTGAGGGCGGCCTGCACCCGGCTCTCCCAGTCGGCGAGCGCGGCGATGCGTTCGTCGGCCGGTCCCTGGTCGATGAGGTTGTCGCTGTGGTGCATGAACGCGGTCGCGGCGATGACATCGGGCACCAGCGGCGCGGGAAGGAGCAGACGCACGGCGGTGTACTCGGCGCGGGCGTAGTGCGCCACCAGCTGACGCTGTTCGCTGTAGTCACGACGCAGTGCGGGATCGGTGATCCCTGCCTGGTCGAGCGTCTTCGGCCATGTGGCCATCGTCAGCGCCCCTTTCCTCGAGTGCGGATTCACCTTAGGTGATCGCGGCCGAAGGGACCGATCCGTCCCGGCACGCCCGGGCCGGTACGGGAACGGGCCAGTTCTGCCGTGGCGGACTACTGCCCTTCGGACACCTCGGTGGCGGACCGCTGTACGCGCACGACCTGGAGCGCCGTGGTGACCAGCGGGGCGGTGAGCGCCTGGGCGACGCGCAGCAGCCGCTGGCGTTCGTCGGAGGCCGGGGTGTCCTCGCCGGGCAGCGCCACCTGCGGTCCCACAGGCGGCTGCGGTTGGCCGGAATGCCCCTGTGCCGCCGCCTCCAGCCGGGCGGCCTGGAGGCGCTGTACCGCGTCCCGCAGGGCGGCGGCGGTGGCCGCCGCCTGGAGCTCCTGCTCCGAGAGCGGCCGGGCGTCGGCGGTGCCCCGGGACGCCTCGTGCGCGGCATGGACGGCGGCCGCGGGCAGGGGCGACACCCAGGGACGCAGCGCGCGCATCCCGTCGAGGATCTCGATCACCCGGCGGTGCAGGTTGAACCCCACGTTCCATGCCAGGCGATGACTCCGTGCGCTGTCCACGCTGAAGGCGAGATCCTCGTCGACCCCTTCGACGACGAGGTCCCACAACGGCTGGAGGGCCTTGATGTCCCGGCGTTCGCGCAGCCACGCGCCCACCGCGGCGCCGGAGAGGCCGTAGCTGGTGATCAGGGCGCCGATCGAGCCGAAGGTGGAGCCGAGCACCCCCACGGTGTCCAGGGCGTGGTTGCCGAGGGCGGCCAGCGCGATGGCCGGAACGGAGCAGACCACATAGCCGAAGACGAACAGCATGGCGGTGCCGAACGAGCGCAGCGCGCGCTGGAACCGGGGGTCCGCCGGGTTCAGCTTGCGGCACCGCCGGTAGGTGTTGAGGGTTCCGCAGGCCAAGGTGGCGAGGAAGACCGCCAGGAAGACCTGGATCAGCGGGTCACCCGCGAAGTTGGTGTTGAACTTGAGCGGGTCCATCGGCCCGGACAGATCGGCGGAGCAGAACGCGACGACCATGACGGCCGGTGCCGCGAGATATACCGCCGACCACACCGTGACCCGGCGGCGCAGCACCGCCGGCCTCTGCCGCAACCGGGGATCCCACAGCATCGTGAGCAGGTGGAGGAGGGAGAAGCAGCTCAGGATGCCGATGTAGACGGGGAGGGTGGCGAAGCTGGGGACGCCCGTGAGGTCGCCCAGCATGCGGTAGCCCGCGGGTGCGGCCATCGCGAACACCAGGCCGGACGCCACGAAGTTCACCGTGATCAAGGACAGCGTCGGGGTGGGATCGCGCAGCAGTGCCAGGCACTTCCACCCGGCGATCACGAAGTCGATGACCGCGATGATCAGGTAGACGACGTTCGAGACACTCTCAGACACCGGACCTCCTATGAGAGAGCGCCGAGGAGAGGAACCCGTTGGTGCGCTGATCGCGCCGCAGTTCCAGGTGGCGCTGGAGCATCACGGTGGCGAAGGCCTCCGCCCGCCGCTCATGAGCGCTGTCGTAGTGCGAGCGGTTGAGGACCTTCAGCACCGGGCCCGTCTTCAGCCCGGGAAGGAGCTGCCGCACGGTCTCCTCGGTCATGAGCTGGCCCGCGGAGCCGTCCTCGGCCGGGTGCTCCTCCCACAGGTGGAACAGCTCGTGCAGGCTGACGTGCAGGCGGGTCAGTTCGTTCGCGGTGGCATCCACCACGATGAAGTCACGGTCCTTGCCCCGGGCGCAGAACCCGGACACCTGCTGCGGAAGCGGCACTTCGGTGATCGTGATCGGCTTGTTGCGCCGGACGGCCACCGCGTCGACCAGTCCCTGCATGTCCCGTACGCCGGACAGCCCGAGGTCTCGGTGGACGAGCCGGGTGACGGACCAGGTCGCGAAGAAGACCGCCAACTGCTCCCGGAGCGAGGTCCACGGGGAGCTGGGCGGCCGGTGGCGGGTGGGCTGCGGCGCTTTCGCCTGCCGCGCGGGACCATGACGACGGGGCCACCACATGAACGGATACTCCTACAGCTGTTGCTGCGCTCGGGGTGAGGACGGAAGGGTACGCGACCCGGGACGACTACGAGCCCGGTGGGTAGGGGATTGCCGGTGCGCCAGGACCGCACGGAACCTTCCTCCCGGGACGAGGGCGGAGGAAGCCCTGCGCAAGCCAAAAGTTACCCGGTGCTCCATAGCGGCCTTGCGCGGAGGGGGCGGGAGCGACACACCCTGGTGCGGTGACCGCAATGGACACGGTGATGAGCTTTCGTGGCCCGGAGAGTCTCCCCACCGCTCTTGCCCACCGCTGTCGACAGCACAGGAGGAACCCGTGGCTCAGCTCTTGAGAGTCCAGAACTTCACCATCTCGAGTGACGGAATCGGTGCCGGTGCGGACCAGAGCCTGGAGCGACCGTTCGGCCATGTCGCTCCCGAGAGGCTGTTCGCCTGGGCCGGCGCCACGGCGAGCTGGCCCATGCGCACCGACCCCGGGGGCAGCCGCGGCCTCGACGACTACTTCACCCGGGACTACGCACACCACATCGGCGCCGAGATCATGGGCCGCAACAAGTTCGGGCCACAGCGCGGGCCCTGGCACGACCCTGAGTGGCGCGGCTGGTGGGGGGACGAGCCCCCGTTCCACACCCCGGTGTTCGTGCTGACCCACCACGCGCGTCCTTCGTTCACGCTCTCCGACACCACGTTCCACTTCGTCGGCGGCGACCCGGCCACCGTCCTGGAGCAGGCACGGGAGGCCGCGCAGGGCAAGGACGTGCGACTCGGCGGCGGGGTGAGCACCATCCGGCAGTTCCTCGACGCCGACCTCGTCGACACCCTGCATGTGGCGGTCGCGCCGGTGACGCTGGGGTCCGGACTCCGGCTCTGGGATTCGCCCGACGAGCTGCTCGACCGCTTCCACCTGGAGATCGTGCCCAGCCCGAGCGGCAGCGTCACCCACCACCTGTTCTGGCGAAAGTGAGACACGGGCCCCTAGGGGATGCCCGCACGGCCGATGCGGGCGCTGAGGACTGGCCCTTACGGGTCGAGGCCGCTGCCCTGGGGGCCGTACAGATCGAGCAGCCGGGTGCGGGTGCCGTGCAGCCGGTCGGCCACCGTCTTGGCCACATAGCGGTACATCGCCCGGCCGAGGACGGGGTCCGTTTCGCACAGCTCGCGGATCGCCCGGGCGTCGAACTCCACGGCGTCCACCGGGCCGACGGTCTCCGCCCCCAGGTGCCACAGATAGGGCGGGAACATCCAGGACCAGCCGAGCAGTTCGCCACGGCCGAGGGTTTCCACGACCGCCGCGCGGCGCCCGGGGACGTGCTGGTCGAGCACCACCTGTCCACTGCGGATGATCCAGAACCGGTCCGCCCGCCGGCCCTCCTCGAAGAGCCGGGTGGCGCGCGGCAGCGACACCTCGACGGCCATATCGGTCAGCTGTCGTCGCCGGTCGGGCGGCAAATCGTCGAGCATATTCTCGATCATGGTCATGTGTCCTCCGCTCGCTGCCTGCACGATATGCGGAGCTTTGCGGGGATCGGGGGAATGGCTCGGCCCGCCGGGCATCGGCGGGCCGCCACCGGGTCCCGGTCAGGTCAGCTGACGCCGCACCAGGTCGTGCAGCCGGCCACCGGTGTCGGCGAGCAGTTCGGCCGGGGCCCCCTGCTCGACGATCCGGCCCTCCGCCATCACGATCACACGGTCGGCGTCCATGACCGTGGACAGCCGGTGGGCGATCACCAGTCGGCTGGCGCTGAGCTTGCGGGTGCTGTCGCTGACGATGCGCTGGGTCTCGTTGTCCAGGGCGCTGGTGGCCTCGTCGAAGAACAGGATCCGCGGGCGGCGGACCAGCGCCTGGGCGATCATCAGGCGCTGCCGCTGACCGCCGGAGATCGCGCCACCGCCGGAGATCATGGTGTGCAGGCCCATCGGCATCCGCTTGATGTCCTCGGCCAGACCCGCCATCTCGGCGGCCGCCCAGGCCTCTTCCTGGGTGAAGGCCTCGGCGCCGCAGATGCAGTCCAGGATCGATCCGGTGAGCGGCTGGGCGTTCTGGAGCACGACCCCGCACTGCCGGCGCACCGCCGCCTGGTCCAGGGCGGCCAGGTCCTGGCCGTCGTAGAGCACACTGCCCGAGGACGGCTTGTCGAAGCCGATGAGGAGCCGCAGCAGGGTCGACTTGCCGCAGCCGCTCGGGCCGACGACGGCCACGAACTCACCCGGCTGGACCCGCAGCGAGACATCGTCGAGGACGAGCGGGCCGTCGTCGGTGTAGCGGAACGAGAGCTTCTTGGCCTCGATGCCGCCGGCCAGGGTGCCGGGCTGGGCGCTGGCGCCGCGGACTTCCGGCTTCTCGTCCAGTACCGGCTTGATCTGCTCGAACATCGGCATCGCGGCGGCGGCCGAGATGAACGCGCCGGTGATCTGGGTGACCGCGGTCAGCAGCATGGTCACCGAGGTGTTGAAGGTGAGGAACGAGGCGGCCGACATGGTGCCGCGGGCCGGACCGGCCAGCAGCATGAAGAGGGTGAGTGAGCAGACCGGCAGATAGACCGCGTTGAGGACGGTGGTCAGATTCTTGATCCGGCCGGCCTTCTGCTGGAGTTCCCGGGAGCGGGCGAACTCGCGGGCCCAGGCCGCGTACGCGAAGCTCTCGGCCGCCGCGACCCGCAGTTTGGGCAGCCCGCGCAGGGTCTGGAACGCCTGGTTGTTGAGCTTGTTGCCGAGTTTGACCAGCCGTCGCTGCCAGCGCAGCTCCCACAGGCCCATGGCGAGGAACACCGCGCCGATGACGATCAGCATGGCGACCGCCGCCAGCGCCAGCGGCACGCTGTAGACGAGCAGCAGCACCAGGTTCATCGCGCCGATCGTGGTGGACTGCACGGCCACCGGGCCGAGACCGGACAGCACCCGGCGGATGGCGCTGATGCCCATCGCGGCGCTGGCCAGCTCGCCGGTGGAGCGTTCGGTGAAGAACTTCGTCGGCAGTCGCAGCAGCCGGTCCCACACGGCCGGCTGAAGCGTGCTCTCGATCCGGCCCTCCATCCGCAGGACGGTGAGGTTCTGCAGCAGCATGAAGGCGGCGGAGACCACGCTGGTGATCATGACGGCCAGGGAGACCTGCACGATCAGGCTCTTGTCGGCACTCGGTACGTACTCCCCGAGCACCTTGCCGGTCGCGATCGGGACGAGGGCGCCGAGGCCGACGGTCACCAGTCCGCTGAGGGCCAGATTGCGGACGTCCATCCGGGTCCCGCGCAGGCTGAAGAGCATCAGCCGCCACAGGCTCATGG
>Ga0207426_1001851_pt1 | contig 15532 bp, 14 predicted proteins | sample AraplaMF_Cvi_mMS_FD_184265 | JGI IMG/M metagenome (GOLD analysis project Ga0207426, IMG submission 184265) | Arabidopsis root microbial communities from the University of North Carolina, USA - plate scrape MF_Cvi_mMS (SPAdes) (version 2) | ecosystem: Host-associated > Plants > Roots > Endosphere... | reverse complement strand
GTCACTCGGTTAGATGAGCGTGGACACCAGAACACCCCGCACGCCTACGGGGGGACGCTCGCCGGGCTTCGATGACGAGCCGGGCCTGAGCTCGGTCAAGGTGCCGTGCGATCCCGCGCAGGTCATCGTCAACCACGCCAGTTTCCGCGTACAGCTCGCCGCGCCCGCGGCGGGCAGCGCCATGGCCGACACCGCGCACATCCCCGGCGTCCGGGGCTCGGCCGCCGGTGCCAGACGCCGGGCGCCCGTGGTGTGGAGCGGCCGCACCGCACCGGGCGGCACGGCCGGCGCCACCACCCAACTCCTGCACGCGGTACGCGACGCGGGCATCGGCCTCGACGGACCGGGCGAGGACGTCGGCACGACCCAGGTCCTGCCGCGAGTCCGCCTCGACGACGCGCCCCCCGCCCAGACCGTGATCGGCCAGCGCCGCCCCGCCCAGAACGACACCAAGTTGCTGCGCGGCGTACGCCCCGTGGGCAGCGCGTACGCCGACACCTACCGCGACAGCCCCTACCGGGACACTTCGTACGGCAGCCGCGGCCCGCTCGACGACGACTACGACGACGACCGGTTCGAGGCACCGGACGGCTACGACCCCGGCGGCCGGCGGCGCGGCGCCGACTCCGTGCGGCACGCGTACTACCCCGGCCGCCGCATGAACCTCGGCGTCGTCCTGCTGCCGCTGCGCATCTTCCTCGGCCTGATCTCCGTCTACGCCGGGATGGGCAAGCTCTGCGACCCCGTCTACTTCGACGGCGGTGAGCGGGGATCGATGGTCAAGTGGCTGCAGTCGCTCGACCCTTGGGCGCTGGCCGTGCCGCTGCGCGACTTCGCCGTCTCGCACCCCGTCGGCGCCGGCCTGACCGTCGCCTTCCTCCAGGTCGTCGTCGGTGTGCTGACCATCTGCGGACTGTGGCAGCGGGTCGCCGCGTCGATCGGCACGCTGCTCTCCGCAGTGCTGCTGATGACCGTCAGCTGGCGCACGGTCCCCGCCTACGACGCCCCCGACATCATCTACCTCGCCGCCTGGAGCCCGCTGATCATCGCGGGCGCCCCGGTCTACTCCATGGACGGGCGGCTGGCCGGTGAGGCCTGGCGGCGGCTCGGCCCCCGTGTCGAGGTGGCCGACCTGCGGCGCCGGGTGCTGCGCCGCGGCGCCGTGATGACCGCGGTGGTCGCCGGGCTGACCCTGCTCATCGGCTCGCTGCTCGGCGGCGCCGTACGGTCCGCGACGGTCGCGCCCGTACCGCGGCCCGGCGAGCCCGCGATCAACAACCTGCCCGGCTCCCCGCTGCCCCGCCCCGGCAAGCGCGCCACCCGCCCCGGCCACCGGCACACCGGCAGCGCCGCACCGCGCCCCGGCAAGCCGTCCGCGGGTGCCTCGCACAAGGCCCGCAAGCCGGGCACACCGGCCGCCTCGGCCCCCGGCACCGGACGGTCGACGGGCAGCAGCAGCGGCCTCGCCGAGCAGCCCGGCGCGACCACCAGCGCCCCGCAGCAGACCGTGCCGACCCGTCGAGCCCCGGTACCGAGCCGGGTGCCCCCGTCTGCGGGCGGCACCGGCGGCGGAACCACCGGAACCGGCAGCAGCGGCAGCGGCAGCTCCGGAAGTGACTCCGGCCGCGACGCCCTGGGCGGCCTCCTGGGCTGACCCCGCCGCCCCTGCCGCCCTCGCCGCGTCCCCGATCGCCCTGATCTCCCCTTACGGCTCTTCTGCACCGGCCGTGAGGGGGGAGGGCGGTCGGGGACGGTTGTGTGTGGGGGCGTTGAGGGCGGCGGTGGGAGGTCGTGAGCGGCCTCCAAGGCGGCGCGGTGGCCGTAGTAGCGGTCCCGGGGGCCGTACCGCTACCGGACCGGGCTCTGGGGCTCGCCACAGCCCTGCGTACGCCGCCCCCTCAACGCCCTTGAGCGCTCAGCTCCTTGGCGGCCTCGGTGAGGTCCTTGGCGGTGTCGATGGCGCGCCAGTAGGCGCCCTGGGGGAGCGGGAAACCGGCCAGCCGGCGTTCGCGGGCCAGGCGCGGGAAGGTGGTGCGCTCATGGTCGCCGCGGTCCGGGAGCAGCCCCGTGAAGGCCGCGGAGAAGACGTAGACGCCGGCGTTGATGAGATACGGCGAGGGCGGCGACTCGATGAAGTCCAGCACATGCCCGAACGCATCGGTCTCCACGGCGCCCCAGGGGATGTGGGGGCGGGCCAGCGCGAGGGTGGCCTCGGCGGCGCGCTCGTGGTGGAAGGCGGCCATGTCGCGGAGCGGGAAGCGGGTCCAGATGTCGCCGTTGGTGGCGTACCAGGGCTCGTCCGGGCGGGGCAGTGAGCCCGCCGCGTACTTGAGGCCGCCGCCGCGGCCCAGGGGTTCGGTCTCGACAACGGTCGTGACGCGCAACGGGAGTTCGGTCTGCTCCAGCCAGTCCTGGAGCACTCCGGCGAGGTGCCCGCAGGAGATGACCGCGTCCGTGACGCCTTCCTCGGCCAGCCAGTTCAGCTGGTGGCCGATGATCGGGGTCCCGGTGCCGGGAATCTCGACCATCGGCTTGGGGCGGTCGTCGGTGTACGGGCGGAGACGTGAGCCCTGGCCGCCGGCCAGGACCACGGCCTGCGTGGGATAAGGATGCGGGGCACCTGTCATGGATCGCACCCTATGCGGTGCGAGCGGGGGTCACTGGGCGGCGGCGACGCCGGTGGCGAAGGAGGTGTCGCAGACCGGGCGGGAGAAGGCCTGAGCGCGGTGTGCGGCGCCGTACTTGGCGACCGCGGCACGGCCGAGGTCACGGGCGATGGAGACGCAGTGCTTGGCCAGCGAGGGGCGCTTGGTGGTCGCCTCCTGGAGGTGGGTCAGGGCGACGCCCGGGTCCTTCTCCTGGAGTTCGACCAGGAGGCGCTTGCGCAGGGCCTCCTCGGGCGCGCGGGCGGCGGTCTTGGTGACGGCCTTGCCGGTGGCCGCGGTCAGCACCTGGGAGTCGGTGGCCGTCGACGACGCCCACGGGACGGCGGTGACGGCGAGGGTCCCGGACAGCACCAGGACGACGGGGAGGACGAGGGCGAGAGTTCTGCCGATGCGGCGGGCTGCGGAGTTCACGGTCGCGATCGTAGCGAGGAGTGATGATTTGGCGACATTTGGTCACCTTATCGGGGGACGCAATGGCTCGTCGGTGCGGTTGTGGGGTTGACGCACTGGTGCGGAAAGTCGGGTTATGTCCCTATGGTGCCGACTTGGCGGCGGGGGTGCGGGAGTTGTTGCCGGCGAACGCCGCGGCGGCGGCCCCGGATGTCCCGGGACCGCCGCCGCGCTCGCTCTGCGCCCGTATCAGTCGGTGAGGCGCTCCCCGGACGACGTCGAGAAGACATGCGTCTCGCCCGCCCGCGGCACGACGTGCAGCCGGCTGCCCTTCTCCGGGACCTGGCGGCCGTTGACCCGTACGACGAGATCCTTGACCTCGCCGCCGACCTCCGCGGTGCCGTACACATAGCCGTCGGCGCCGAGTTCCTCGACGACATTGACCGTGATGGCCAGACCGGCCGGCGCGTCCGCGGACTCCTTGGACAGCGACTTCGCGGCAGCGCCGTTCTGCTCGACGATGTCGAAGTGCTCGGGGCGCACGCCCACGGTCACCGTCCGGTCGCCCTTGTCGGCCGCCGAGGCCAGCGCCTCACGGTTGACCGGGACGACGCTGTTGCCGAACTTCACGCCGCCGTCGGTGATCGGCACCTCGACGAGGTTCATCGCGGGCGAGCCGATGAAGCCCGCCACGAACAGGTTCGCCGGCCGGTCGTACATGTTCCGCGGCGAGTCGATCTGCTGGAGCAGACCGTCCTTGAGTACGGCGACCCGGTCGCCCATGGTCATCGCCTCGACCTGGTCGTGCGTGACGTACACCGTCGTGATCCCGAGCCGCCGCTGGAGCCCCGCGATCTGCGTACGGGTCTGGACGCGCAGCTTGGCGTCCAGGTTGGACAGCGGCTCGTCCATCAGGAAGACCTGCGGCTCCCGGACGATCGCCCGGCCCATCGCGACCCGCTGCCGCTGACCACCGGACAGCGCCTTGGGCTTGCGCGACAGGTACTCGGTCAGGTCCAGGATCTTGGCCGCGTCCTCGACCTTCTGCCGGATCTCGGCCTTCGGCACACCGGCGATCTTGAGCGCGAAGCCCATGTTGTCGGCGACCGTCATGTGCGGATACAGGGCGTAGTTCTGGAACACCATGGCGATGTCCCGGTCCTTGGGCGGAAGGTGGGTGACATCGCGGTCCCCGATACGGATGGCGCCTCCGTCGACGTCCTCCAGCCCCGCGAGCATCCGCAGCGAGGTGGACTTGCCACATCCGGAGGGGCCGACCAGAACAAGGAATTCGCCGTCTTCGATGGCGATGTCCAGTTTGTCGACGGCGGGCTTGTCGGAACCCGGGTAGATCCGGGTTGCCTGGTCATACGTGACCGTAGCCATGGTGAAAGTCCCTTCACCGGCAGGAACGTGCCGGACGATCCGAGTAAAAGGAGTGGTGTAGTCCACTGATATGGACTCTCCGTGACGCTACCCGCGGCGGCCCCCGATGTCAGTAGCCCGGCAGTCACGAAATGGGAACCGGCATCCGGCCCGCCTGGGTACACTGCTTCACGCACGCCTCCTTAGCTCAGCTGGCCAGAGCACCGCTCTTGTAAAGCGAAGGTCGTCGGTTCGAATCCGACAGGGGGCTCTCAGCTTGAACAGGGAAGAAGCCCCGGGCGGATGGCCTGGGGCTTCTGACGTCTGTGGGTGAGATCTGCGGGGCGGTCGGATCGCCGTCAGCCGTGGTCGGTCTCGGTCGAGGCGCTGTTTCAGGGGCTGGTCCATGTGGTTTGACGAGCTGAGATGCCACGTAGGTGTCGGCGCGGACAGGGCCCGTAGGGTTCCTGCATGGTGACTGCGACCGTCCGTGAGTGGAGCGATGAGGAGGGGTGGGGTGTGCTCGACTCGGTCGAGACGCCCGGTGGCTGCTTTGGTCACTTCTCCGATATCCAGGCGACTGGCTTCCGCACGCTGTCGCCCGGGCAGCAGGTCGACCTCACGTGGGAAGCCCCCGGCTTCCAGCAGGACGGCTTCGACTACCGCGCGGTGAGCATCGTGCCTCGATCTGCCTGACATCCAGATCTGGCATCAGCGACAGTGCGCGCTGGCGGTCTCCCGTAACTCCGCTGTGCCCTCGCACCCTCTACGGCGGTGTGTAGGCGGTATGTGGGGGCGTCCGGTTGATCGAAGTTGTGAAGCGTAGGTTGTCGGTTCGCATCCGGCCGGGGCTCTCAGCTTGAACAGGGATGAAGCCCCGGGCTGGATGTGGCCTGGGGCTCCTGACATCTACGAGTGATATCAACGGCGTGGTCGGAGTGACGAAGCCACGAACCCCGTGCCCATGAGGATTCAGGGCACCTTCCGATGCTGGATAGTAGATCTCGCGGAGTCGGTGGAGGAGACCGTTGATCCGGTCAAGCTCCGATCCACGTTTCGATCGCGTGCGGCTGTGTTGGTCAGCTCGACTTCTTGAGGCTTGAGCGCTCCGCTCAACGGGCCGAGGGCCGCGATCTCCCTGCCGCGGATGACAAGCACGTTGTGCAATGTAGGCACCACGTCAACCCGCTTCGCGCCGACGAAGACGACCGTCGGGGACGGAACTGGATCCTGCGTGGCTGGAACGTAACTGGCCAGCGTCACCCGGGCCGCAGCCTCATACGCTGGCTGAAGGGCCGTCACTACGCCGGACTTACGGCCAGTCAGGCAACACTCGTACCGTCGGGCAAGCCTGCGTAGACACGATCATGCCCGTATCGCTTCCACTCAGAGACGTGTAGGTCACTCAAGCTCTACCCCAAAGATGTCAGGCGCTGTCGTCACCATGAGAGCAGTCGGGCGTGGTCTGAGGAAGTTGTGCCAACCTCCCGCCATCACTACCTCCTGGGGAATGTAGCGAAGCCTGGCTCGGCGCTTCCTGCACCCTCCTGTGGGCGGCACGCTGACTGCATGGACACTGTTCTTGTCTCCGTCGTGAGCGTCTTGGGAACCGTCTCTGGCGCAGGGCTCACAGCCTTTATTGCGGCTCGCTCCGAGCGCCGCCGGCAAGCTGCCCAGGACACCGCAGAGCTGCGGACGCGCATGCACGAATTATGCGTAGAGCACCAGAGGTGGCGTCGGGAACGCCGTCACAGCACCTATCTGGCATTCCTGGAAGCCCTGAGTGCGGCGGACCGAGCTAACCAAGCGCACTTTCACCACCTGCGTGCTGCACCCGCCGGAGGGGTGCTTGACGATCAGCGTCTTGTGGAGATCCGGCAGCTACTCAAGGCGGCGGAGGCAGTAGGGCACGCGGTCCTGCTGGAAGGACCTGATGACGTTGCAGAGGCTGCACTTGGGCTGGTACTCCGGCTCTCCTCCCTTGTTCGGGATGTCCGCGAGTGCGCGCTAGCGCACGCCGCCTCGCACGACCGCCTTGGCGAACACGATGCCGTGTGCCACGAGAACGGCATGGCTTTCATTGCCGAGCACAAGGCGTTCCTCGGCATCGCCCGAGCAGCACTGGATGAGGTGATCGAAGTCATTTGAGCCCGAAAGGCGCCCCAGCTCCCCGCAGGGCTCGCATGGGGACATCGACTCCAGCAACCGCCAGTACCTCGTCCGTTCGGCGCTCCGAAGACGGTCACGCGGGGAACTCGTGGGTGCGGTTCCGAGGCCGTGGTGAGCAGGTGGATCCCTGCGGCCGTCGCCGATGGAAGGCGAGTATGGCGGATATAATCAAGTGAATGCACATAAAGAGGTGCAATTGGTGAGCAAGGGATTCGTCGAGGCGGAATACGAGAGCGGCGAGGCCGGTGCTGAGGGCATGCGGCGGCTCGACCGTGAGGGGCAGGCCGAGGCGTTTGACGCGATCGGTGACCGCTATGACGAGGCGTTTCCCTATAAGAAGGGGCAGCTGGCGGCGGCTGAGTGGCTGATCGGGTCGCTGGCCGGTGGGGCGCGGGTGCTGGATCTGGGGTGTGGCACCGGGCTGCCGACTGCGCGGCAGCTGGTGGACGCGGGGTTCGAGGTGGTTGGCGTCGACCTGTCCCGCAGGATGGTGGAGCTTGCCCGGGAGTATGTGCCCGGGGCGACGTTTCGGCGGCTGGATATTGCCGACCTCGGGCCCGGCGGTCCTCATGACCTGGGGCGGTTCGATGCCGTCGCGGCCTTCTTCTCGCTGCTGATGCTGCCGCGGGGGGAGATTCCCGTCGTGCTGCGGATGGTCCACGACCTGCTGGTACCCGGTGGCCTTTTCGCGCTCTCGATGGTGGAGGCCGACGTGGACTACTTCACGATCCCGTTCCTCGGTAATGCCATCCGGGTGTCCGGTTACCTGCGGGACGACCTGCGCGAGGTCGTTGAACAGGCGGGCTTCGCGGTCGTCGAGGAGTCCTCGTACACCTACGCGCCGGAGATCTCGGACGTGCCGCCCGAGGAGCAGATCTTTCTCAACTGCGTGCGACGCGGCTGAGACCGCCCCGCGCGGTCCCGGGCACCTCCGGACGGATGAGACAAGCGATGGAGCCACACCCCCGAGCCGATACGAACACCGCCCCGCCGGCCGCCGGAGCCCCTGCGGAGCGTGGCCGGGGCCAGCCGAAACGTGCCCCCGAAGCGCAATCCGACCGGCTTCGGTTTCTCGATCTCGCGGCGCGGCGGATTGCCCGGGGCGTCGAACCGGACGAGACGCTGCGGGGGCTCTACGAGGCGGCGGTTCCCGCGTTCGCCGACGCCGTGCTTGTGCATCTGCGCGAGCCGCCGGCGGCCAGGGAGGGGCAGTCGGACGAGCCTCTGGTGCTGCGGTTGCACAGCTTTGCTCAGGGGCCGGAGGGGGTGGTCAGCGCGGCGTCTGCGGGGGGCGCCGGGCCCGTGCGGCCGACGGTCAGCGGGGCGTTCGCCGAGTTGTTGCTGGGCCGGCGGCCCGTGTTCGGGGAGGTGCCGGAGATCGAGGCTGTGGTGAGCGAGCTGCTGGAGCCGGTGGCGGGTGTGTCGGAGACAGGGGCACCGGGGCGGCGGCTGATCATTGCCCCGTTGTACGGGCGGCGCCATCTGCTGGGCGCCGTCGTCCTGTTGCGTGCGGGCGGGCGGTCCGTCTTCGAGGCAGATGACCTGCTCGTCGCGGCCCAGCTCGCCACGTACACCGGCCTTGGCGTCGAGGCGTCGGTGCCCTCGGGGCGGGAGGCCTCGGCCGCGGATGCCCTTCAGCTCAGGATGCTGCCGTCGTCGCTTCCCGAGACCACCGGGGTCCGGCTGGCGAGCCGGTATCTGCCGGCCGCCGAGACCTCCCAGGGGGGCGGTGACTGGTACGACGCGATCCCGCTGCCCGGTAACCGGGTCGCGCTGGTGGTGGGGGACGTCATGGGCCACTCGATGACCTCCGCCGCGATGATGGGCCAGCTACGCACCACGGTGCAGACCCTCGCCCGGCTCGACCTGCCGCCGGAGGAGGTCCTGTACCACCTCGACGAGCAGGCCCAGCGCCTCGGCAGCGAGCACATGGCGACCTGCCTGTACGCCATCTACGACCCGATATCGCAGCGGCTGCTGGTGGCCGACGCGGGGCATCCGCCTCCGGTACTGCTGCACCCGGACGGCTCGGGAGAAGTGCTTCAGGTCCCGCCCGGCGCGCCGATAGGAGTGGGCGGCGTCCCCTTCGAGACCTGGGAGCTGCCCGCGCCCACCGGAGGGACGCTGCTCCTGTACACCGACGGGCTCGTCGAGTCGCGTAACAGGGACGTCTGGACGGGTATGGAGCTGCTGCGTGGCCGCCTGGAGGCGGTGGCCGCGCGGGTCGCCCCGCCGCCGCTGGACATGCTCTGCGACGCGGTGCTGACCCTGCTGGATCCGGACGCGCTGGATGACGATGTGGCGCTGCTGGCCGCCCGGTTCGACGGTTTCGCGCCGCTCAATGTCGCGTACTGGTTCCTCAGCCCCCAGCCGCAGACTGCCGGGCGGGCCCGGCAGCTGACCCGTCGGGCGCTGCACCGCTGGGGCCTGGGCTCGATGCTCGATGCGACCGAGCTCATGGTCAGCGAGGTGGTGACGAACGCGGTGCGCTACGCCTCCCGGCCGATCGCCCTGCGACTGCTGCGTACCGATGTGCTCCGGTGCGAGGTGGGTGACGATTCGCCGCAGGTGCCCCGGATGCGGCGCGCTCAGGCGGGTGACGAGGGCGGACGTGGCCTGTTCCTGGTCGACCAGCTCGCCCTGCGCTGGGGAGCGACGATGTTGAGCACCGGCAAGGTGGTCTGGTTCGAGCAGGAGATACCCGAGGAATATCGTCAGCACTGTCAAGAGGGGGCGGATGCCGCGTAGTTCGCCGTCTGCGGGATGCTCGCCTTGCCCTGCCCTTGCCGGTCTGCCCGCCCGCCGTGCCCGGCTGCGGCGCGCGTTCAGCGTGCGGCGGGCAGCGTGATCGTGAAGGTGCTGCCCTCGCCGGGGGCGGTGCGGACGGTGGCGGTGCCGCCGTGGGCCTCGGCGATGGAGCGGACGATGCTCAGGCCGAGGCCGGTGCCGCCGCTGGTCGGGTTGCGGGACTCGTCGCCGCGGTAGAAGCGCTCGAAGATGCGCTCGGCCGTCGCGGGGGGCATCCCCGGGCCCTGGTCGGTGACCGCCAGCTGGGCGGTGCCGTCGGGCAGTGCGCGCGCCGTCACGGACACCGGGGTGTCCGGCGGGGTGTGGTGCAGCGCGTTGCTCAGGAGGTTCTGGAGCACCTGGCGCAGCCGGTCCTCGTCGCCGCGGGCGAACACCTCGCCGGGCACCTCGACGGTCAGTGGCCGGCCGGGGTCGACGACACGGGCATCGGTGACGGCGTCGTCGGCGAGGGCGGCGAGGTCCACCGGCTCGTGCGCGATCGGGCGGCCCTGGTCGAGCCGGGCGAGCAGCAGCAACTCCTCGACCATGGTGTGCATCCGGGCGGACTCGCCCTCGATACGCAGCATCGCACGCTCGGTGAGCGCCGGGTCCTGGGCCAGGCCGTGCAGATGGAGCTGGGCCCAGCCCCTGATCGTGGTCAGCGGGGTGCGCAGCTCATGGGAGGCGTTGGCCACGAACTGCCGGAGCTGCTCCTCGGACCGCTGCCGTTCGTCGAAGGCCCGGTTGAGGGCGGTGCCGACCTCGCCCACCTCGGAGTGCCGCTGGGCGACGTCGATGCGCTGGTCGAGGTCGCCGTCGGCGATCGCCGTCGCGGTGGCGGCCATGTTCCGCAGCGGGCGCAGCCCGACGTCCAGCACCCCGCGACTGAGCAGCACGATGCCCCCGAGCACGGCCAGTGTGGCGGCGGAGTCGGCGCCGACCAGCCAGTACACGACGTCTTCGGCCGGCTGGAGGCTCTTGGCGAACACCACCCTGCTGAACCGCTGGGCCGGTGAGCCGGGGGTGAGCCGGACCGTGGCGGAGTGGCCGTAGGGGAAGCTCAGGGCGCGGTAGCGGGGGACGGGGGCCCCCTCGGGGGAGAGGGTGACGATGTGCTCGGCGAAGCCGTCGGGGACCGGGGCGGGCAGCTCGGGACGGGAGCCGGCTTGCCCGTCGGGGCCCCGGGCGGGGGTCTGGGCGACCACCCGGCCCCGGTCGTCGAGCAGCGCGACGTAGGTGCCGTCGGGTATCAGGGAGGTGAGGTTGTTCGCGTCGATCGGGGTGCGCGGGCTGTGCATCCGGTGCTGAACGGTCTTCCGGGCGTTGGTGAGGGTGGCATCGGCGTCATCGACGAGGTTGAGCCGCAGTCCGATCAGCGACACCGCGTTGACGGCCACCATGCCCACGGCCGCCAGCAGGACGACACCCACCATCAGGCGGGCCCGCAGGGAGCCGCGCCAGGCGCCGGCCATCTCACCCGCCTTCGGGGAGGCGCAGGCTGTAGCCGAAGCCGCGCATGGTGTGGATCAGGGCGGGCGCGTGGGCGTCCACCTTCGCGCGGAGCCGGGAGACCAGCTTCTCGACGACGCCGTCGCCGAAGTGGTGCTGCCACACGTGGTCCATGATCTGTTCCTTCGACATCACCTGGTCGGCGTTGATCAGCAAGTAGCGCAGCAGCTTGTACTCGGTCGGCGACAGGGCGATCAGCCGGTCCCCGCGACGGACCCGCCGGCTGCGTTCGTCCACGGTCAGATCGGCGAAGCACAGCAGCGGGCCGGACTCCGCGGACCGTCCGGCCCGCCGTAGCAACGCGTGTACCCGGGCGAGGAGTTCGGGCAGGCTGAACGGCTTGGTGAGGTAGTCGTCCGCGCCCATCGCGAAGCCTGTCACCCGGTCCTCGACGGAGTCCCGCGCGGTCAGGAACAGCACCGGCAGCTGCGCCCCGTCGGCCACCAGCCGCCGGCAGACCGTGAATCCGTCCAGGTCGGGCAGCTGGACGTCCAGCACCAGCAGATCCGGGGGCAGGTCCGCGTAGGCGCGCAGGGCCGCACCGCCGCAGTCGGCGGTCGCGACGTCGTACCCGGCGAGGCTCAGCGTGGTCTGGAGCAGCTCCGTCATCCGCGGGTCGTCATCCACGACGAGCAGCCGCTGCCCGCTTCCTCGGGGCAGCGGTGTGTCGCTCGTCGGCGAGGCGGAAAGCATGGCGGTCACCCATCACGTCATGGAGTCTGCGGGGACAACGCGCGCGCCCGTCCGCCGGTTCCCCCGGCGGTCCGGGCGGCGCGGGCGCACGCCGGCTCCGGTTGTCAGGCAATGGTCAGGTTGCCGACCGGGACCGGTCAACGGGGCCCGTTTCTCTGGAGTCACGACACCGGACCGACCACCGTCCACCGCGACGTCTGGAGACCCCGTGGACCCTGCCGCAGACCTTGCACCCGGCGGTGCGGACGCCGTCCGTACCGCCGTCCGGAAACGGCTGCGCAGCACCCTGATCGATGTGACGCCCGTCTTCGGGTTCACCCTGACCTTCGCCCTCACTCACGAGCTGGGTGTCGCGCTGACACTCGCCCTCACCACCGGTGCCGGGGTCTTCCTGCTCCGGCTGGTGCGCAGGGAACCGGTACGGCAGGCGCTCGCTTTCCTCGGGGTCGTCTGTGTCCAGGGCGTGTTGGCCGCGCGCACCGGGGACGCCGTCAACTTCTTCCTTCCGCACCTCGTGCTGCACGGAGCGATGACCGTGGTCACGCCGGTGCTGCTGTGGCTCGGCTGGCCGCCGCTGGGCGTGCTGGTGGGGCTGATCACGGGGGAGGGGACCAGGTGGCGCCGCTGCACCGTGCGCCGCCGGGCCTTCGTCAAAGGCCATCTGGTCATCTACGCCGGCAATCTCCTGACGCTGTCGGTCCAGCTCCCGTTGTTCCTGACCGGCCAGGCCGTCGCCCTCGGCACCGTCGATGTCTTCGGCCCGCTCGTCCTCGCGCTCGGCGCACTCCTGGGGTGGCGCGTCCACCTGCGCTCCGTCGGTACACACCGCTGCGACGCCCCCGTTGACCCGAGCCCCGATCTGTCGCCCCCTTTGGAAAGGACTGTTCGATGACCAGTACGCAGCCCACCACCAGGTCCCAGCCCACGGAGCGGACCTGCCCCTTCAACCCGCCGGAGGAGTACCGGACGATCCGGGAAGAGGCCCCGGTCACGCCCGCGACCTTCCCGGACGGAGCGAAGGGCTGGATGGTCACGAGTTACGAGGACGTGCGGGCGATGCTCGCCGACCCGCGGTTCGGCTCCAACCGCCGTCAGCTGCGGCCCGGTGACCCCGCACCGGACGATGCGCCGCTGCCGCCGCCCTCGCCGGGCATGTTCATCATGATGGACGCTCCGGAGCACACCCGGTTCCGACGGATGCTCACCGGCCAGTTCACGGTGCGCCGGATGCAGAAGCTGGTTCCGGTGGTGGAGCAGTTCGTTGCCGAGCGGCTGGCGGAGATGGAGTCCGCGGAAGGGCCCGTCGACCTCGTCCAGTCGTATGCCCTGCCCATTCCCTCACTGGTGATCTGTGAGCTGCTGGGGGTGCCGTACGAGGACCGGGAGGATTTCCAGCGGGACTCCGCGCAGATGCTCCGGCTCGATGCGAGCCGCGAGGAGGCCCAGCAGGCCAACCAGGCGATGAGCCGGTACATCGGGAAACTGGCCGTCGCCAAGCGTGCCCACCCCACCGACGACATCCTCAGCGGCCTGGCGCAGGCCGGCGTGCTCACCGACGAAGAGCTGGGCGGTGTCGGGGCGCTGCTGCTGCTCGCCGGGCACGAGACCACCGCGAACATGATCGCCCTGGGCACCATGTGCCTGCTGAACAACCCCGATCAGCTGGCGGCGCTGCGCGCCGAGCCGGAGCTGATGGACAACGCGGTCGAGGAGCTGCTGCGCTACCTGACGATCATCCAGTTCGGGCTGCGCCGCACGGCGTTGGAGGACGTGGAGCTGGGCGGGCAGCGCATCGAGGCCGGCTCCGTGGTGGTCGCCGCCCTGCCCGCGGGGAACCGGGACGCGACGCACTTCTCCGGCGACCCCGAGACGCTGGACGTGCGCCGGCCCTACCGCCCGCACCTGGCGTTCGGGCACGGCATCCACCAGTGCATCGGGCAGCAGCTGGCCCGGGTGGAGATGAAGGCCGCGCTGTCCGCCCTGATCGAGCGGTTCCCCACGCTGCGGCTGGCGGTGCCGGCGGACCAGGTGCCGATGCGCGACGACATGCTCATCTACGGCGTCCACAAGCTGCCCGTGACCTGGTAGCCGGACCGTCTGCCGCACGTCACCAAGCCACCGGAGAAAGGGAATTCCGATGAAGGTCATCATCGACGAGGACAAGTGCGTCGGCGCGGGGCAGTGCGTCCTGTCGGCCGCCGAGGTGTTCGACCAGCGCGACGAGGACGGCATCGTCGTCCTGCTCGACGCCGCACCGCAGGACGCCCAGCGCGCCCCGGTGGAGGAAGCCGCCGCCCGCTGTCCCGCGCTGGCCATCGAGGTGCTGCCGTAGTGCCTGCCATGGACCGGATCGTTCTGGTGGGCGCGTCGGCCGGGGGGCTCACCGCGGCCGACGCCCTCCGGCGCGAGGGCTTCAACGGATCGCTGACGCTGGTCGGGGAGGAACTGTGGGCCCCGTACGACCGGCCCCCGCTGTCCAAACAGGTGCTGGCCGGGGCCTGGGAACCGGAACGGACCGTGCTGCGCCAGGAGGACGGCATCCGGGGTCTGAACCTGGACCTCCGGCTGGGCTGCCGGGCAACCGGGCTGGACCCGGCGGCGCGCACCGTCACCCTGGCCGACGGGGACCGGCTGCGCTACGACGGCCTGCTCCTCGCCACCGGACTGCGGCCCCGCCGGCTGCCCTTCGGCCACGACCTGGCCGGGGTGCATGTGCTGCGCACGCTCGACGACGCCCTGACACTGCGGACGCAACTGTGCGCCGGGCCCCGGGTCGTGGTGATCGGAGCCGGCTTCCTCGGCAGCGAGATCGCCGCCACCGCGCGGGGCCTCGGCCTGGACGTCGCCCTCGTCGACACCGAGCCCACCCCGCTGGCCCGGCAGGTCGGCACCTGGGTGGGCGGGCTGGTGGCGGACCTGCACCGCGGCCACGGGGTCCGGCTGCATCTGGGGCGCGGTGTCACCGGCGTGACCGGGGAGGACGGCCGGGTCACCGCCGTGGACCTCGACGACGGCACCCGGCTCCCCGCCGATGTGGTGGTGGTCGCGATCGGCTCGGTGCCGGCCGTCGACTGGCTGGCCGGCTCCGGCCTCCCCCTGGGCGACGGGGTGCGCTGCGACAGCCACTGCCGGGCCGCGCCCGGGGTGTACGCGGCGGGCGACGTGGCCAACTGGCCGGACCCCACCACCGGCGGCCGCATCCGTCTCGAACAGCGCATGAACGCCACCGAGCAGTCCCGCGCCGCCGTCCGGAACCTCCTCGCCGACCCCGGGGACGCCGTGCCGTACACGCCGGTCCCGTTCGGCTGGACCGATCAGTACGACGCCAAGATCCAGTTCCATGGCCGGTGCCCCGCCGAGGCCCGGGTGGAATGCGTCGACGGCGACCCAGGGGCCCGCCGCTTCGTCGCGCTCTACCACCTCGGCGGCCGGGTGGTCGGCGCGCTCGGCTGGAACAGCGCTCGCGCCCTGCGCCAATACCGTGCCCGCATCGGCACGACCGCTGCGGTGACGGCCGGTTAGGGCGTCGGCTCTGCCTGACTCGGTCCCCGTGGGGGCCGCTGTCAGCCGAGCCGGCCCCCACGGGCACGAGAGGGAGAGCCCCGGAGCGCGCCCCGGCCGACAGGGACGGGAGGCGTGCTCCGGGGCAGGCGTGAACTGGAGGAGTGAAGAGGCCCATGGGGGTGGGAATTCGGCGGGCCGAAGGGGCCGGACCGGCGTAAGTTCACCGTCATGGTGACTTCGATGACGCAGGTGGACTACGGGCAGCGGATGGCGCGGGCGGGCCGGGCCGCCGTCGACGCGGGGCTGGCCGGGCTGATCGTGACGCCGGGACCGGATCTGACGTGGCTGTGCGGCTACCGGCCGACCGCGGTCACCGAACGGCTGACCGCCCTGGTGATCGAGCCGGAGCGGCGCCCGCGGCTGCTGGTGCCCGTATTGGAGTACCCGGA
>Ga0207426_1001850_pt1 | contig 15549 bp, 19 predicted proteins | sample AraplaMF_Cvi_mMS_FD_184265 | JGI IMG/M metagenome (GOLD analysis project Ga0207426, IMG submission 184265) | Arabidopsis root microbial communities from the University of North Carolina, USA - plate scrape MF_Cvi_mMS (SPAdes) (version 2) | ecosystem: Host-associated > Plants > Roots > Endosphere... | reverse complement strand
GCATGTCTTCGACTTCTTCCTGCGCAACAAGAAGCAGGAGTGGGAGGAGTACCGCTCCGAGGTCACCGCCTTCGAGCTGCGCAAGATGCTGCCGGTGCTTTAACCGCAGGTCAGAGAGTTTCTGACGCTTAGCGATGTGGGGCCTCGCGACCGTCGATTGCGAGGCCCCACCCGCGTCTCATTCGTCCTGGGCCGTCTGTGGGCCGTCAGGCGCCGGACCGGCGCTCCCATACAGGGTGTCCACGGCCCGGCGGGCCCGCCCTTCGCTGCTCGGCAGGAGGTGGGTGTAGACCCGCAGTGTGAACCCTGGATCTGTGTGCCCGAGGTACGTACTCAATGCCTTGATGTGCTCCCCGGCGTCCAGCAGGACGGAGGCATAGAAGTGGCGTAGCGCGTGCATGCCCTCCTCACGCGCTGCGACGTGACGCTTGCCGGGATCCGGTTCGGGGAGCACGCCAGCCTTCACGAGGGCGGGCTTCCAGACCCGCGTGTTGAAGTCCGTCCGCCGCACTGCTCCGTCGCCGGCCGTCCGTGTGAAGAGCAGCCGCTTGGTCACCAGTGGACCGTCCGGACGCATCCAAGGCAACTGCACCGAGACCGGCGGATGGGCTTCCATGTGGCGTTTCAGGGTGTGGGCGACGCGGTCTGACAGAGGAACATCTCGCTCTTTGTCGCGCTTCGGCCGGGCGAACACGAGCTTCCCGTTCGCGACCTTTACTTGGAGAGCGACGTGCAGCCATCCCGTGTCGAATCCGATTGCTTCTGTGGAGAGGCCGAAGATCTCACCCTGCCGAAGGCCACACCCTGCCCCCAAGTCCACCATCGCTTGGTACTCCGGGGGCAGCGCGGCACGTACAGCGAACGTACGCTGCTTGGTCCACGGCACTACTCGCGCTCCGTTCGGCGCTGGTGCCCGCACGCTGCTGGCCTGGCACGGGTTGCGGTGCAGGTACTCGTCGTCCACGGCAGCAGTGAACAGACCTGACACGCTGGCGAAGATGACACGACGGTATGAGGAGGCGGGCACCGCTCGCTCCAACTCGCCGAGCCACTCGCGAATGTGCTCCGGTTTGAAGGAGCCGAGAGGGCGCGTCCCCAGGTATGGGATCGCATGGCGGCGAATCTGGACGGCTACCGGCTCACGGGTCGTCGGATCCGTTGTCTGGGACTGGAGCCACTTTTCGGCGTACTGCCGGAACGTCGTCCGCCCGGCCTTCGGGTCGACATACCGGCCGCTGTCCATGTCGGCCTCGATCTTCGTCAGCCACTTTTCGGCAAGTCTCTTCTTGCCATCGGGGAAGCTCTGGGACTTCTCGGTGCCGTCGGGCCCGATGTAGCGGGCGCGGTAGCGCATGCCGGTGCCGTGACGGTCAGTCTTGATGCGGACGGTCTTGCCGTTGGCGTACGTCTCGGTCTTGTACCAGCGGTCTTGGATGTGGCCGGCCATGAGGCGTGTTGGCCCTTCTGGGAATGCCGCAGGGCGGGGCCGGTGGCCCCGCCCTGCGGGTGGGTGGTGGTCGGTTGGCTCGGCGTTGTCAGGCGGCTTCGGCTTCGGCGGCGGTCTGCTGGGTGACCCAGTCGCGGACGTCGGCGGGGTCGTAGCGGATGTGCTTGCCGACACGGAATCCGGGCGGGCCGGTGCGCTTCTTGCGCCAGGTGTAGACGGTTTCGACGCTCTCCAGGCCGAAGAGCGTCACCAGGTCTTCGGGGGTGAGGTAGCGGTCCGGGAGGCGGTCTCGGAGGGTGTCAACGGCGGCTATGCGCGGCACGGCGTGTCTCCTTCGAGGATCGGGGCAGCGATAAATGCCGGGAGCGCTGACAGAAATGACAAAAATCGCTGACTGGCCGCCTGACCTGCGGAAACAGCTCCTCGGGGGCGCGTGACAAAAATCGCGGAAAATCTGACAGAAAACAGCGCCCCGCCCAGCGTGGGGGCGCCCGCGGCCGCGGTTCGGCTGCCCGCGCGCGGGCAGCCGAACCAGGGCCCGAGGATTTCTGTCAGATTTTTTATTCTTTCTGTCACGCACCCCACGGGCAGCGTCTGTGCAGGTCAGGGGCGGGTTCGCGGATTTTTGTCATTTCTGTCAGCGATGGCGGGGTTTTTGTCAGGCGGCCCGTGTGAGGGCGGGGTGGGTGTCGTAGCGGGGCGACGGCGGCCTACCGCGGCCGGTGCGCGCGGCCTGTGGCTGGGTGCGGAGCCAGCCGTGTTCCTCCAGGAGGGCCAGGGCGGGGTCGAGGTCGGCCATGGCGGGGAAGTCGGCGCGGGACAGGCCCCGGAACAGCTCGCGCTTGGTGAAGCCGCTGATGCGGGTCTCGCGCAGGTGGGTCAGGACGTTGTGGGCTGCGTCCTGGGCGGGGTCGGCGCCCATGGCGTCGAAGACGTACTGGGCGTGGGCGGTGAAGTAGTTGCCCAGGTCGGTGGCGGCGGCCAGGGTGGCGGCCTCGATCGGGCGGGCCCAGCCGTCCTGGGGGTGGGTGGCCAGGTGCAGCAGCCCGGCGATACGGGCCACCGCGCCATCACGCTTGCTGGCCCACTTCACGATGGAGGCCAGCGAACCGCCCTTGCCGATACGGGATTCGGTGACCTTCTGGTAAGCCAACATCACCGCGTCCGCCTCGGCGGTGAGGGTGAGCACGGCGGGGTCGGTCCAGTCGGCCATGGCCATGGCCAGGCCGCCCAGGCGGAGTGCGTAGGTCTGGGCTACGTCGTCGGGGATGAGGTCGGGTGTCAGGTTGCGGTGGCCGACGAGCGATTCGGGCTGCGCGTACAGAAAGCGCGCCAACAGCCCGCGGCCGTCGGCGCCCTTGATGGTGCCGATGGACTCCAGGACCTCCGGCTGCACTGCCAGGCCCATGGTGACGGCGGGGTGCTCGATGTGCTGGGCATCGCGGCCCTGCCGGTTGACGCGCACCATGTCCCCGGCATGGCCCTTGAGGAAGATCTCCATGTTGGGAGCTCCGCTGTAGCGGCCGGCGATGATGTCGAAGATGCCGCCCTCCGGGGACAGGACCGAGATGCGCCCGTCCTGTTCGGTCAGCAGCGTCGCCAGGTTCTCCGGCGTCACGTCGTCCGCGACGAGCTGCGGCTTACCGGGAACCTTGATCTCCTCGGCCTGTTGTGCCAAGGCGACGGCTTCGGCGGTCAGTTCCTCGCGCTTGTCCGGCTCGGCGTTGGCGGCCTTTGCGGCGGCTTTGTCGGCGGCGGCCTTGGCCAGCTTGGCCGTGGTCTCCGCCTCGGCGCGGGCCGGTCCCGACAGTTCCACCAGGGCCTTCTCCACGGCCATGAGCGGTTCGGTCATCAGGGCGAAGACGGCGGACTTGCGGTTGCCGGGGTCGAGGGCGACGGCGGTGTAGAGGTTGACCGGCTCGCGCCACCGGCCGCGCACGCACACGGTGGCGCGTCCGCCGGCGGCGGTGGCGATGACCGACAGGGCCAGGCACCCGGCCAGGTCGGCCGGGGTCTGGGTCTCCTCGGCGACCGCCGCCACCATGTCGCCGAGCCAGTCCGGCAGTGACTCGACGGGGAAGGCGGGAAGGTCGCGGCGGGCTTTGAGCGGTACCGGCTCGTCCCACACCGGCCCCGTCATCTTCTCGGCCGCCTCGGCGTCGAAGCCTGCCCACAGGTCCGTCTCAGGCGCGCTCATGCCGCCTTCCTCCTGTCTGTCTCGGTAGAGCGGTGCGGGCAGCGGCCCACCTGCACGCGGTGGGTCAGCTCGTGGACGGCGGTGCGGCCGCGGGCGCGTTCGTGGTGTCCGCAGGAGCAGAGCCAGTCCGCCACGGGGATCTCGTTCCTGCCCAGGCCGCGAAGGACGCCTTCGGCGCCGCCCCTCGGCGCACCACTGCCGGTGGGAGTGCGGGCCGGGGCGGCGGGGCTGATGGGATCGGTGGTCACGCTGCCCTCCCTGTCCTGCTGCTGAGGCCGCGGGTGACGGCGCGCTGGGCGTAGGGCTCGGGGACGCCGACGGAGACGGCTGCGGCAACGATGTGCTCGCTGAGAGCGTCGAGACCGCACGGTCCGGGGCAGTCGGCGTGCTGGGCCGCCAGGAAGCTGGCGGCGCCGTATGCCTGTGATCCGGCGCCGGATGTGGTGCGGGCGCGGATCTTTTCGAGTCCGCGCATGAGGCCGGTGAGGACGTACTGCTCGGTGTGCCGGCATCCGGTGGACCCGGTCCGGTCAACGGTGATCCGCGTGGAGACAGAAGAGACCACCACCTGCCGCGGGGTGGTCTCTTCTGTCTCGACGAGGGCGCGAACGGCGCCCGGGAGCTCCGTCATGGTGCCGGTGCCCGGCCCGAGCCAGCGGGCGTAGGACATCCGCGATTTGATGTCCACGCCGGGCCGCACCCGGTTCGCGGACTGCATTGTGCGGGAGTAGATCCAGTGCTGGCCCCGTGTCGTGCGCACGGTCCGGGTGGGCGGCAGCGTGCGGCGGGCCCATGCGACGGCGTCGGCGTCGTCCAGGTCGACGACGGTGAGTCCGGCGCCGCCGGGGTGGTAGGCGACGGCCGCCGCCTGCCGCCACGCTGCGGCCCAGGCGGGGGAGGTGAGGATGCTCGGGTCGGTGGTGGCGGCGGCCCAGGCGTGGCACGGCTTCGGGCACTGGCAGGGCCCGGCGGCTTTCATGTGCGGGCGGTCACCGCAGGCACTTCCCGAGCACTGCGGACAGTTGCCGAAGGGCCGCTTGCCCGCCCGCAGCGGCAGGACCGGAACCCCGCGGGTGGCCAGGGGCAGCGCTGTCCGCAGATGCTCGCCAAGGTGGGCTCGCCGGATCGGGGCAGATTGCGTCATGCTGGATGCCTCCAGTTCTGTGAAATGAGCGGAGACCAGGGCGGCCCGAGGCTTTGGCGAGACGCGGGCCGCCCTAGCCATGGCTAGGAGCTGGGGTGCTTCAGGCAGGGCTGTTCGCTGGAGTCGTCGCAGGTGCAGACGCTCCACAGGGCGTATTCCTGGCGGACGTAGCCGCGCGGGTCGGCTTCGGCGGCGGGGTGGCCGGGCGGGTAGGGAACACCGCCGTAGAGCTCGCGACCGGTCTTGTCGTAGTCGAGCAGGAACACCGCCGCTGCCGCGGCTACCTCCTCCTCGCCGGCGGGGTCGCTCGGGTACTCCTCGGGCACATCGCTCACAGCGATGCGGTCGAAGACGGCTGCCTTGCGGAGGAAGTACTGGCGGTCCAGCTCTTCGTCCCAGCCGGTCTCGGCGGCGGTGCGGTTAACCCACTCCAGCTCGTCGAGGATGGCCGGGGCGCCGGCGTAGGCATCGTCCGGCGTCGGCCACCCCACGTGCGTAGCACGGTGGTTGGCGGTGGCGTACAGCCGCACCTGCTTGCCGTCACGGGTCGGGACACAGGTGATCACGGGGCTGACGCTGAAGGCTTCGTCCAGGGATGCGGTGATGCGGTCGGTGTCGGTGGTGTCGCAGATGACGCGGATCTCGAACATGTCTGTCCTTTGCTGGGGTTAGAAGGGCGGTTCGTTGCTGTAGCCGCGGTTGCTGCGGCGGTAGCGGGTGGTGTCGGCCCACTTGGGGAGCCAGAGCGTCACCAGCGGCAGGAACGGCGCACAGGCGCAGTCCACGAAGTCCGGCTCCTCCGGGTCCGAAGCGTTGCTGGTCATGACGCAGCCTTCGCCCCCGCAGATGCGGCAGTTGGGGTCCGGGGTGCGGTGCAGGGCGAGCATGGGTCGCGGGCCGATCGGCCGGCCGTCGACGGGGTGGGAGTACCAGGCGGAGTGGTAGCGCAGGGTCAGGCGGGGGCGTCGCATGCGGTCCTCTCAGTGGTGGTTGATGGTGCCGTTGGCGCGGCCGAACCAGCCGGTCGCGGTGATGTGCTGGGTGATGTGGGGTCGCTGCGCGGCGGTGATGCGGGCCCGCACACGGCCGACGACCACGGCCGCAGCGGCGCCGCCCGTGGCGATGGCGGCGACCGCGGACCACAGGACGTGGCTGACGGCGACCAGGCCGGGGGCCGCGGCCGAGAGGCCGACCGCGGCGACCGCGATGCCGCCGCCGACGGTCGGAGCCAGCAGTGCGGTGGTCTTGGCCCAGGCCGGGATCGGCTGGGCCACCGTCGGCGCAGGGACGGGAAGCGGAGGCGGGGATGCGGCCGGTCCGGTGCTGTAGGCCAGGGCTCGATCCCCGGTGGGGAGGATGACCTCCTGGACGCCGGGCGGGATCTCGTCCGAGCGCATCAGGGGCGCCGGGGTGATCTGTGTGTGGTCGGGAGGGGAGCTCATGGGGCCTCCAGGCATGCGAAGCCGCCGCCGGGCGGCGGGCGCGCGGGGTGACGGTGGGTGAGTGTCACGGGGGAATGTCACGGGCGGGTGTGACTGTCAAAGGGGCGATGTCACGGCCGTTTTCACGTGACTTCCCTATAGGCCCCCGGCCGCCGTGAGCGTGAATGTCACGGCGGCCGGCGGCGGTGACTTTGGTGACGCTGGGTGAGGCTAGGCGGCCACGGTGAGCGGGCGGACGATGCTGTACTCGCCGTGGGCGTCGTGCTGGAGCGCGCCGTCCTCGGTGAGCTTCTTCAGCTCGTTCTGGAGCCAGCCCCGCTTGCGGCCGGCGGCCACCGCGGCCGGGATCAGGTCGCCGGTCTCGAAGGTCAGACGGCCCCGAGCCGCCCAGCCGTCGATCTCGCCGTAGAGGATCGCTCGGGCCTGCTCGGTCGAGGGCTTGTCGGCCTGCTCGAAGGCGATCCCGCTGTCCGCGTCGGGGGCGGGAACGTCGTCGTCCAGGCTGAGGCGGGCGTAGTCGGCGTCCGGTTCCGGGTCGCCGGGGATCTGCGACATCACCTCGGTGTAGATCTCGTCGATCTCCATCGTCACGGCTTCCTCCTGCTCGGTGTCGGCTACCTCCTCGTTCTCGTTCTCGTCCTGCGGGCCGGGGACGGCCTGGAGCCGCGCGGGCGCCGTGACCTCGGCTTCCTGGACGTTGGTGTGGTTGGTGCCGTGGTGGGTGCGCTGGGCGTAGGCGAGACCGGCCGCAGTGGCGGAGATGTCGTCGAGTGGGTCGCGGTAGGGGGCGGCGGCCAGGATCATTTCGCGGATCTGGTCGCGGACATCCTTGGTCAGCGAGCCGCGGACCTCGGTGGTCCACCGCTCGGTGGGGATGCCCATGCCGGTGGCGTAGCCGTAGCCGGGCCGGTCCGAGCCCCAGTCGGGGATGGCGCCGGAGTCGGTGACCCGGTCGGGCAGGCCGAAGCTTGCGTCGGCTGCCTCATCGACCCCGAAGCACGCCGATGCCTGGAGGTTGGCGCGGACATCGGTGGAGACGTTCGTCCAGGTGGCGCGCTGGAGGCTGATGACCAGCCAGATGCCGACGGAGCGGGCCTTGCGGGCGATCTCGTCCAGCACGTCGAAGTCCGCGATGTCGGCGGCCTCTTCGACCCACACCACCATGGCGTTCAGCTTGGACTTGGGGGTCCACTGGTCCAGGCCCTCTTCGGCGAGTTCATCGCCGCGGGCGGAGATGACGCCGGGCAGGGACTTGAGCATGAGCTTGGCTTCCTTGCGGCCGCCACGCTTGTTGTTGACGAACCAGTCCAGCCCCTCCGCCATGTGCCCCAGGGTCTGTTCGCCCTTGGCCAGGTCGACCAGCCAGATGCTGAGCTTGCGGCGGGTCATCAGGTGCGCCAGGACGGCGCGGGCGAACTCCGACTTGCCCGAGCCGGTCACCCCCATGATCAGCAGGTGCTGGAGGATGTCGGCGAGGAACGGGTTGATGCTCCACTCCTCCCCGTCGGCATAGAGGCCGACGGGGATCGGCTCTGTGGGCAGCAGCCCCAGCTCCCGCGGCGGAAGGAACGGCACCCCGTCCTGAAGGAGGTCGGCGACACGGGCCGCGAACGAACCGCGGCCGGCGTTGTGCGGGTCCTTCTTCACGGTCACCGCGGACGGCGGCACCTGCAAGGCCGCGGCCAGTTTTGGGGCGGCGGCCTGCACGTCGTCCATGGTCTTGCCCGGGTGTACGGCCACGTCGGCGGTGACCATGCCCTTGCCGTTGCCCTTGGCCCTGGTGACCTGGACCTTTTCCAGGCCGATGGCTTCGGCGAGCTTGCCCAGGCCGCCCTTGTCGGTGGTCTCTTCGGTCTCGTCGTGGGCGCGGTGCATGAGCTGGCGGACGTTCCAGGAAGCGGCGAAGAGACCACCGCCCAGCAGCCACAGGTCCGTCATCGGGTGCCCGAACGGCCCGGCCGAGATGGAGCACGTTAGCCACCCCATCCCGGCCGCCACGCTGGCGGTTGCCTGGGCGCGGCGGAAGCGGCGGAACTTGTTGGTGCCGCCGGACACCGCCCAGGTCACCGCGCTCAGCACGGCCGCCCCGATCCCCATGCCGGCCGACGCCAGCCCCGCGCTCAGAGCCGTCTCACCCCACATGGAGTGCACACCCCACCCGGCGAGCGGGGGGAGGGTGGCGGCGCCGATCCAGGGCGGGGTGTAGGGGGCGGCCTTGGCGGCGATGTGGCCGCCGATCTGGGAGAGCACCCCTCGGCCCGAACCGCCCATCGGCGCCACCGGATAGCCGCCGCGGGCGTCCAGCGCCTGGGAGTGCATGCGGTCGTTGTCGCGGCGGGCCATCAGTCCTCCCCGATCGTGAAGGTGGGGCGGGCCTTCTTGCCGTTGCGCTGCTGCTTGGCCTCCTGCTCGGGCTTGACGAAGTGCCGGTCGAAGGCGTGCGCCATCTTCAACGCCCCCACCCCCAGCGCCTTTGCAGCCTCCGCGCTGACCTTGAGGTGGGCGGAGACCAGACGGGCCTTGATCCGCGACTGAGTGCCGAAGGTGTACCACTTGCCCTTGTACTGGCTAAGGACCCCGTTCAGCTCCTCGGCCCGCATGCCGAGGATGAGGTAGAGCTCGCGGCCCAGGTGGTTGATGGCCTTGGCCAGCGCCAGGATGTCCTTGTCGGAACGGAACTCGATCCGCTCGACGGCGTGGATGAGCCGGTCACCCTGGTGCCGGTCCGGGGCCGACGCCCCACCGCCACCGGCATCGCCGCCGGATGAGCCGCCCGCGCTGTCGCCGGGGCCCTTGGCGGTGAAGTTGACGTTGTAGGTCTTCTCCTTGTGGGTGTGGCGCGTCCGCTTCCCGGTGCTGCTCGACACCCCGGTGTTCCACAGGCGCTGGCTGTCGCTGCCCGATCCGTTAGTGGGTGTGGTCACTGGTCCTCCTCGTCGAAGACGAACGTGGCGCCACCGAGCAGCGGCCAGGTGCGGGCCGCAACGACGGTCACGCCGTCGTCGGCCGCGTCGGCGGCCTGCTCGATGAGCCGGTGGGACGCCGCGAGATGAGCCGTCGCGGCAGCGGCATACAGATCAGTGGGACGCCACCGGGCCCGGCCGGTGGCGAAGTGCACGAGGGCGCCCGCCCACCGGGCCGCCCGCAGGCCGACGGCCCACGAGCGGTCCAGCAGCGTGACGCGGAACGAACCGAACATGCCGCCCCCGCTCAGCTCTTGCGCCGGAGGATCAGCCAGCCCACCTGGGCGGCCACGGTGAGCACCAGCCAGATGGTGGGCAGCGGGGAGGCCAGCGGTCCGAACCCGGCGGCCAGCGCCAGCCAGGCCACCGAGGCGGCGGCCGTCACGGCCAGGCCCAGCCGCCACCGCAGCACCGAGGGCGGCACCGGGCGGCGGTGCTGAGCGATGAGCAGCCACACCAGCGGGGCGGCGGCCACCGGGGCCAGGACGAGCCCGGACCACCAGGCCCACAGGTGCAGCGCAGCGGACACACCAGCAGCCCCGACGGCCAGGGCCAGGGGGGCCAGGGAGCGGCGGTTGTCCCACAGCCATAGACCGAGGAACCGGCCGATCTGGCCCAGGAGGGAGGGGCGTTCGGGGATGACGACGACGAACGGCTGGGCGGAGGAACGCCCGCGGCGCTGCCGCGGGATGTGGACGGAGTGAGCCCCAGCAGGCACCTTCACAGCGCGGGGGCGGGTACGGCGGGTCACAGCGAATCTCTCCTTCAAGGTCGGCCGTCAGGCAGCGCGCTGTTCGTCGTCGGGAAAGGCGCAGGGCACACACATGCCGAGGGAGCGCGGGATGCAGTACCCGGCGTCCGTACGGCACTTGGGGCACATCCGACGGGCCGCCATGGCGCGGGCCAAAGCGGCTCGTCGTCCGGCGGTCATGGGGCGGACGGGCCGCGCCTGGTCGATGCGGTAGAGGTAGGCGATGAGCGGGCCGCGTCGGCGGCGCGGTCGCTCCAGCTGGGCGACGACCGGCTGGCCGCCCGGCCGCAGCCCCATCGCACGGAGCTGCCGGCGCGTGGCCAGGCCCTCCGGGGCCAGGCGCCACCGGTAGACGGGGAGGGCGGTCACGGGGTGCTCTCCTCTTGGGACATCAGCACACCCCAGGCGGCGCGGACCCGGTTCTCCGCGCCGACGTACCCGGCGTCGCGGAACGCGGCGGCGGCCTGCCGGTAGGACAGCGGCGGATCGTCCGAGTACCGCAGGTACCGCAGCACCACCACCAACTGCTCATCCCCGAGGGGCTCAGCGGGTTCGGGAGTCGTCACGGCCGCGACGGTAGCGATCTCCGCCAGCGTCACGGCTGCCTTGCCGCCGCCAGGCTCCTCGTCCGGCTCCCGGTCGGCCGGCGGTGTGTCCTCGTCCGGCGTGACGGGCGTGACGGGTTCAGGCGTCACGGCTGTCACGGCTGGTGTGACGGGGGCTGTCTCACCGGGGCTGACCTGTGTGTCGTCCCCGTCACGCGAGGACGCTCCGCGCTCCAGCTCCGGCAGCGCCATGGGGCCGATGGCCGTGGTTTCGTCGGGCGTCACGGCGGGCGTGACGGGGCGCGTCACGGTGAACATGTCGCCCAGGGCCGCGTCGGCGCCGTCCGTGACGCGGTCGCGCTGGACGCCCAGCAGCCGCGTCCCCAGGGACGCGTCCCCGACACCGACCTTGCGGGCCAGGCGCCAGGACCGGCGCTCCGAGCGCTCCCGTACCGATTTGTCGGGATGGTTGGCGGAACGTGCCCGGTGATACGCCAGTGCCTGCACGACAGAAGCCGCCTTACGCTCGGCTTCAGCGTCCCGGCCGTCGGTGTGGACCACGATGCGACGGGCCAGGAACGCCATGCCCTCCGCCGACACGCACATGCCCATCGGCGTCACGGCATAGATGACAGTGCGGCCCGGATCGCCCGCCGCCATGGCCGCCATCACCGACGCGGCCGCCGGCAGCGCCCACAGCCCGGCCCGGATCACCAGCGGCGACGACTGCCCCAGCAGCGTCAGACCGAGCAGGACCAGCGCCAGCACGGCGGTAGCGCCCTCACCGGCCGCGACCGCGCCCAACGCGGTGCCCTTGCCATAGGCGCGGCTGATGTTGGTGAACGTCCCCACCCCGCCGGCCACGCCCGTGGCGAGCATCGGCACGAACGCCGCACGCAGAACCCTCTTCTGCACCGGGGTCAGGGACTGTCGAGGAGCGCTCACGAGGCACCACCCCACGCGATCACCGCAGCGACCACCAGCAGCCCACCGGCCACGCAGGTGAGGTCGATGGCACTGCACAGGCGGTTGAACCTGGCAACGGCGATACGGGACAGAGCGGCGATGTGCGCGGGCCGGTCGTCCTCGCTCAGCTCATCGCGGATCTCGTCGGGGGTGAGCGTGGCCCACTTGGGGAAGCCCTGCGGGCGGGCCCCGCCGAGGTTCGGGCGGACGGTCCGCAGCAGATACGTGGCCGCGGCCAGCAGCACCGCCACCCCGGCAGCCCCGAACGCCATGGCGGCCGGGGGCAGGTGGACGCTGGTGGCGACCGTCCAGGCGCCGGCCAGCATCGCCCCGGTGAACGCCAGCAGCAGACTGGCCTTCGTGTCCGTGCGAGCCAGCTCCGCCTTGACCTCCGCGTGCGCTGCGGTCAGCGCCGTGTCCTGGAAGCTCACGCCCCCACCTCCGGCACGAACGCCGCGGCGGACTGGTTGGCGATCTCACGGCGGGCGGCGAGCACCTTGCGACGCGCCCGCCGGATGCGCCGCTCGTCCACCTCGGACGGCGTGCGGTCGAGGATCATGATCTGCGCGTCCAGCAACTCAACCTCCGCGGAGATGACCGGCATCTCCGCTTCGATCGCGTCCAGCTCGGCGGCCGTCGGGCCACCGGTGGGCGGGTTGGCGGTAACAACCGCCTGAAGTGCAACGATGGTCTTCATGGGTCGTGGTCCCTTCGAAGGTGGACGGCCCGAAGCGGCCCCGGGATTGCGCCCCGGGGCCGCGCGCCGTTGAAGGTGGAAAGGCCGGCGCAGAACGCGTCGGCGGCGGCCGCCGAGCGGCGGCCGGCGTGCCCCGGCCGGGAGTCGAACCCGGCCTGCGACCATCGGGGCTGCCGAGTGAACTCGGCGAAGTGGTACGCGGCCTCTTCCGCCGCGTGTGCCCGCCTTGTGGTGCCAGGGAGGCGGGGTGCCCTCCAGATCTCTTCACGCGGACTGCTCGCCTCGGCTGGGGTGAGACCTGGGGGCCGAGGGTCATGGCAGCGAATGTGTGCCGCGTCTTTCATTTGCGTCGGTCAGTTCTGAAGCTCGCCCTCCCCACAAGGAATGTGCCGCCTGTGGATCACTGGGCTCACCCAAGACACCGCGAAGTGCAGCGTCCTGGCCGACGGATCTCCACTCACCTCCGGCCGGTGTCCTCACGGCCGGTGCTGCGGTGGTGGATCACGCTGTTCAGTTCTCAAGCAACGACCGCTTCCTTTCGACCCGTGTCACGGGGCCGTCCGGGCGACGCAGGTCACGCATTTGCCCTACACGCACCGATGTTGGGATCCGCCCGCCATCTGGTGCGCACCAGAAGGTTGGCATCTGGTGCGCACCAGAGTCAAGCGGTTCGTCGAGTCGAGCGGGTGTCGCCCCTTCTCGGTGCACATCCAGGAGACCGCCCGAGATGGGGGTGTCGGTAGCCAACAGGGGTTAACTCCGTTGCTGTTAACCCCTGTTGACCTGCGATGATGTGAGGCATTCTGGAGTGAACGGCAAGCGAGCTACGGCTAGGCGGTGACCGATGGGCGCAAGGCTTCGCGATGTCCGCGCGGCGCGTGGGTGGTCTCAAGAGCGACTGGTTCGCGAGATTGAACAGTTCGCCCGACGGCACGTCATTGACGTTGCCTCCACCGCGAGCCTGCGCGTCTACGTGTCTGAGTGGGAGAACGGCCGGCGTGCGATTTCGGACCGCTACGCCGCGATTCTCCGGCGACTCTTCGGTGTCACGGATGCCGAACTGAGGGGCACTCAACCTGAGGCGCCGTCTGTCGCTGTGGCCGACGGGTACGACGAACTCTTGGCCAGGATCGACTCGGCACGAAGTGTCAGCGAGTCCTTGGTCAAGGCGTTCAACGATCAGACCGAGGTGCTGCGGGCGATGGACCGCGAGCGAGGCGCGTCGGCGTTGGTCGATCAAATGTCGGGGCACCTGGCTCGACTCGAAGAGACGCTGACCTTCGCCGTACTTCCCAGCGCCCGCCGGCCAGTGGCTCTTGCGCTGGTGGGAGCATCAACCCTTGCTGCATGGCAAGCGATTGACGCTGGTGCGGTAGACCGGGCGTGGCGGCAATATGAACTCGCAAAGCGGGCTGCCCGTGATGCGGAGGCGCCGAGTTATCTCGCACATGCCACGGCCGAGCAGGCCTACGTGCTCATGGAGGCTGGCCGACCTGCGCTCGGTGTTGACCTCGTGCGTGAAGCCCAGCGTTCGCTCGGCCAGGCGGGATCTCCGCGCCTTTGGGCGTGGCTGTACGCGGCCGAGGCGGAACTGTGTGCCCATGCCGGCATGCCCGACGACGCTTGCCGGGCGCTCGATGCCGCAGCCGCTTCCATTCCGCCTGGCCCGGACGACCGCGACCCTGATCTACCGAGCATCTTCCTCAATGGAGGCCACCTTGCTCGTTGGCGTGGTCACGTCCTGGCGATGCTTGGTGATGCCGGGGCGGTCAGCGGACTCTACGACGCGCTGGAAGTGGTGGACCCGACGTTCGTGCGTGCCCAGGCGGGGCTGCACATCGACCTTGCGCATGCCCACCTGGCACGCGGCGAGTACGACGACGCGCACACCCAGGTGCGGCAGGCGCGGCTGCTGGCGAACCGTACCGGGTCGGTCCGCCAGCGTCGCCGCGTTGATCTCCTCAGTGCGAAGCTTTAGCGCGCCCCTTGTCGCGGGTCGCCAGGATGTGCAGCAGCGCGACGAGAGTGCCGGACCCCATGAGCTGGCCGCGAGCCATGAGACCTGGAATGTCCGCGAGGGGTACCCACTCGATATGGCCGGCTTCCTCCAGATCGGTAGGGTCGCCGACACGCTCAGCGTCATGTCCCACGTAGATCTCGTGAGGTGAGTCGACCATGCCGACCATGGGCTGATAGGTGACGACGTGCTCCACTGATTTCAGGCGCCAGCCGGTCTCTTCCTCTACCTCGCGCCGCGCCGTCTCGGACGGGTCTTCCCCGGCGTCAACGATCCCGCCGGGCAGTTCCCAACCCCACTGCTGAGGGACGAAGCGGTACCGCCACATCATGAGCACGCGGTCTTGATCGTCCAGGACGGCGGTGATGGCAACGTGGTGCAGCCGGACCACATGGTGCTCAAACCGCTCCACCCCGGGAGGCTCGACATCCCAGAGCTGGAGCTTGACCCACCGGTTGTCGTAGATGTTCCGCTCGCCGTGGATTTGCCACGGCTCCAGCCCCTCGGGTGCCCTTACGGACACACCTCCCGGGACGCGGTAGCTGCTCCGGCCGCGTACCTCCAGCGCGCCTTCCGCGACCAGCCGGGCCAACACCTGCCGTAGTGCGGTGCGGCCGATACCGAGCTGTTCCACCAGGGTCCGCTCCGAGGGCAGCTTGTCACCGGGTGCGTACTCTCCGGAGGCGAGCATTGTCCGCAGCGTCTCGTAGACCTTGGCTGTCTTCGGTCCCATGCTGGGGGCGCCTCCGTCTCTCTGGTGGTGAACCCCAGCGTAGCGGGCCGGTGACAGGGCATCTTCGAGTGCATGCAAATCGTTCATCCGTTCAGTGATGGGGCGGGCAAGGTGAACTTGGAGCGGGCCCTCCCGGGCCGTCTGTGGGCCGTCCGAGGGCACCCAAAGAGGACCAATGACGACCGGCAACACCCGCTCCATCGCAGGTCAGCAAGAGCGCAGGTAGAGTCAGGCCACATGGAGAGACCTGCGCATCAATCCCTGCGCAACAAGAAGCAGGAGTGGGAGGAGTACCGCTCCGAGGTCACCGCCTTCGAGCTGCGCAAGATGCTGCCCGTGCTCTGAGCCACCGCGCCACCGAGAGGCTTGCACCATGGCACTTCCCGCTCCGCAGGGACGGCGGAGCAGCACCTTCACCCGGCTGCTGAGGCACGGTTTCACCGACCCCTCGGCGGCCGGGGAGCTGCTCGATTCCGCTCCGTTCGCGTCCGTACGCGATGACTCGGTACTGCTGGAGGCGCTGGGCGCCACCGCGGACCCGGACCTCGCCCTGCACAGCCTGGCCCGGCTGGTCGAGGCCCAGGAGCCGGACGAGCAGCAGGCGCTGCTGAGCACCGTCGTCGCGGCGAAACCGCTGCGCGACCGGC
>Ga0207426_1001848_pt1 | contig 15553 bp, 10 predicted proteins | sample AraplaMF_Cvi_mMS_FD_184265 | JGI IMG/M metagenome (GOLD analysis project Ga0207426, IMG submission 184265) | Arabidopsis root microbial communities from the University of North Carolina, USA - plate scrape MF_Cvi_mMS (SPAdes) (version 2) | ecosystem: Host-associated > Plants > Roots > Endosphere... | reverse complement strand
CGCTGGAGCCGATGTGCGACGAGGTGCTGGACATGCTGGGCCCCGGCGACCGCGATGACGACATCGCGCTGCTGGCGGCCCGGTTCGACGGGATCGCGCCCAGCGATGTCGCGTACTGGTATCTGGATCCGAAGGCGCAGACGGCCGGGCAGGCCCGGCGGCTGGCCCGGCGGGCGCTGGCGCGCTGGGGTCTGGAGGAGCTGACCGACCAGTTGGAGCTGCTGGTCAGCGAGGTGGTGACGAACGCGGTGCGGTATGCGGAGCGGCCGATCACGCTGCGGTTGCTGCGCACGGACGTGCTGCGCTGCGAGGTCGGTGACGATGTTCCGCAGCTGCCGCGGCTGCGGCAGGCCCGGCCGTCGGACGAGGGCGGGCGCGGTCTCTACCTCGTGAACCGGATGGCGCGGCGCTGGGGCGCGACCCGCCTGAGCATGGGCAAGGTCGTCTGGTTCGAGCTGTCGATGCCGCCGGGGACGCCGCGCCGCTGAGGTCTGCCGGGCGCCCGGCACCCGTCCCACATATTGGACCCCGTCTGAGATCGGACGGGGTCCAACTCTTGCCGACAGGCCGTCGGGGGAGTTGACTGCTTGGGTGGACGTAAGGGACTGACTGCCCCAATTCGGGCTGCGCCGCCCCGGCTCCCCGCTGTCGAGACAGGAGGCATTCCTCCATGACCAGCACGCACCACGACCCGCGCACCACGAACAACGCCGGCATCCCGGTGGAGAGCGACGAGCACTCACTGACCGTGAGTCCCGATGGTCCCATCCTGCTCCAGGATCACTACCTCATCGAGAAGATGGCCCAGTTCAACCGCGAACGGGTCCCCGAGCGGGTGGTGCACGCCAAGGGCGCCGGTGCGTACGGCTTCTTCCAGGTCACCAACGACGTCAGCCAGTTCACGAAGGCGGATCTCTTCCAGCCGGGCAAGACCACCGAGATGCTGGCCCGCTTCTCGACCGTCGCGGGGGAGCAGGGGTCCCCCGACACCTGGCGCGACCCCCGCGGTTTCGCTCTGAAGTTCTACACCCAGGACGGCAACTACGACCTGGTCGGGAACAACACCCCGGTCTTCTTCGTCCGCGACACCATCAAGTTCCAGGACTTCATCCGCTCGCAGAAGCGCCGCCCGGACAACGGGATGCGCGACAACGACATGCAGTGGGACTTCTGGACGCTCTCGCCGGAGTCGGCGCACCAGGTGACCTGGCTGATGGGCGACCGCGGTATCCCCAAGAGCTACCGCCACATGAACGGCTACGGCTCGCACACCTATATGTGGGTCAACGGCGGCGGCGAGAAGTTCTGGATCAAGTACCACTTCAAGACCGACCAGGGCATCGACTTCCTCACCCAGGAGGACGCGGACCGGATCGCCGGTGAGGACGGCGACTACCACCGGCGCGATCTCTTCGAGGCCATCGACGGCGGGAACGTACCGTCGTGGACGCTGTATGTGCAGGTCATGCCGTTCGCGGACGCCCCGGACTACCGGTTCAACCCGTTCGATCTGACCAAGGTGTGGCCGCACGGCGACTACCCGCTGATCGAGGTCGGGCGGATGACGCTCAACAAGAACCCCGAGGACTACTTCGTCCACATCGAGCAGGCGGCGTTCGAGCCGTCCAACATGGTGCCGGGCGTCGGCCCCTCGCCCGACAAGATGCTGCTGGGCCGGCTGTTCTCCTACGCGGACACCCACCGGTACCGCATCGGCCCGAACTACGCCCAGTTGCCGCCCAACCGGCCGCGGGTGCCCGTCCACTCGTACGCGAAGGACGGCCCGATGCGGTACGAGCCGTCCCGTGCGGCCCGGCCGTACGCCCCCAACAGCTACGGCGGCCCGACGGCGGACACCCGGCGCTATGGGGAGCCCGCGGGCTGGGAGACCGGCGGTGAGATGGTCCGCGAGGCGTACACGCTGCGCCGGGACGACGACGACTTCGGCCAGCCGGGCACGATGGTCCGCCAGGTCCTGGACGACGCCGCCCGCGACCGGCTGGTCAGCAATGTCTCCGGTCATCTCCGCAACGGCGTCAGCCGTCCGGTGCTGGACCGCGCGGTCCAGTACTGGCGCAACATCGACAAGAACGTGGGCGACCGGATCGCCCACAAGGTGAACGGGGGCTGAGGCGGCGCCTCCCCGCACACAAGACCGCGGCCGCCACCGGTGAGGTGGGGGCCGCGGTGCGCTGTGCCGGGACCGGTCAGTTGAAGCCGGGCAGGCTGTTGGTGCCCTTGCCGCCGTCGGCGTTCCCGCCGGTCGGCCTGCCGCCGGTGTCGCCACCGTCTTCGCCGTCGGGCGGCGGGGAGGAGCCGGGGTCGGTCGGCGTGGCCGGGTCCGACGGCTTGCCACTCCCGGACTGCGACGGCGAGGTGCTCGGGCTCGACGGGGTCTGCGACGGGCTCTTGCTCGGCGTCTCGGACGGCGACGGGGAGGTCGACGGGGTGCTGCTCGGCGTCGGGGTGGGGGTCGGCGGGACACCGGCACCGAGGTCGGTTTCGAGGTCGAACTCCGCGGCCGTGTTGCCGCCCAGCGCCGACGCGGTGTAATCGGCCCAGACCCGGGCCGGGTAGCCGCCGCCGTTGACCCGGCCGCCGCCGCCGGTGCCCTTCAGGGTGACCTGGGTGCCGCCCTTGGGGGACTCGCCGAACATGCCGACCGCGGTGACCAGCTTGGGCGTGTAACCCACGAACCACGCCGACTTGTTGTCGTCGGAGGTACCGGTCTTGCCGGCGGCCTCGTACGCGGTGTTCTTCACGGACTGCGTCGCGGTGCCGTCATTGACCACACCGGTCAGCACCGAGGTGAGGGTGTCGGCGGTCCGGCGGCTGAGGACCTGGTCGCCGATCGGGTCCTTGAGCGGGACCGCGGTCTCGACGCCGTCGACGGGGTGCACCGCCTTCTTGACCAGGGTCGGGGTGACCTTCTTGCCGTGGTTGTCGAGCGTGGCGTAGGCCCCGGCCATCTGGAGCGGACTGGCGCCCATGGTGCCCAGGGTCATCGCGGGCTTGGCGTCGATCTTGGAGCCGTCCATGCCCAGGCTGACCGCGGTCTTCTTGATCTCCTCCAGGCCGACGTCCGCGCCCATCTGTGCGAAGACCGCGTTGACGGAGTTGTTGGTCGCCGTCTGGACGCTGATCTTCCCGTAGGGCTGCTCGTCCTCATTGGGCGGCGCGAAGGCGATGTCCCCGCCGACGACCGGGCGGCGGTTACGGCCGTCGTAGATCGTGTTCGGGGTGATGGGGAGGCCGCCCTGGGTGACCGCGTTGTTCTCCATCGCCGACGCCAGGATCAGCGGCTTGAAGGTGGAGGCGGGCTGGTAGTCGGAGCGCGTGGCGTTGTTCGTGTAGTGCTTGGGGTAGCCCGCGCCGCCGTACATCGCCACGATGTGGCCGGTCTTGGGGTCCACCGAGGTGGCACCGAGCTGGGCGTCCGCGTCGACCTTGCGCTTCTTGGGGTCGAGGTCGTCGGTGAGCTTGCGCTTGACGGACCGCTCCAGCGCCTTCTGCTTGTTCTTGTCGATGCCGAGGGTGACGGTCCAGCCGCCGGCCTCGAACTCGCTCTCGTCGACGCCCTGAGCGAAGAGTTCCTGCTTGGCCTGCTTGACCAGGTAGCTGGTCTGCGGGCTCACACCGCGCAGCGGCTTGGGCGCCTGCGGCTTGTCGAAGGTCTGCTTGGCCCGTTCGGACGCCGGGAGCCACTTCATGTCGACCATGTTGTCGAGGGTGTACGCCCAGCGCTCCTTGACCCGCTTCTGGCCGGCCGGCGTCGCCGAGGTCCAGTCGTACTGGCTCGGCGCCTGGAGCAGCGAGGCGAGGTAGGCGCCCTGCGAGACGGTGAGCTTCTCGACGTCCACGCCGTAGTAGGCCTGGGCCGCGGCCTGGATGCCGTAGGCGCCGCGGCCGTAGTAGCTGGTGTTGATGTAGCCGGCGAGGATGTCGTTCTTCGAGAACTTGTTGTCCACCTTGAGCGAGATGACGATCTCCTGGAGCTTGCGGGAAACCGTCTGCTCCTGGCTCAGGTAGTAGTTCTTGACGTACTGCTGGGTGATCGTCGAGCCACCCTGCTTGCCCTGGCCCCGCAGGGTGTTCAGGACGCCGCGCAGGGTGCCCTTCAGGTCGACACCGGAGTCGTCGTAGAAGGTCTTGTTCTCCGCGGCGACGAAGGCGTGCTGGACGTCCTTGGGTATTCGGGTGATCGGGACGCTCTCGCGGTTGAGCTCGCCGACCCGCGCCATGACCTTGCCGTCGGAGTACTTGAAGACATTGCTCTGCAACTTGGCGGCGCTGTTGCCCTTGGGGATGTCCACGTACAGATACAGGCCGATGAAACCGAGGATGCCCAGCAGGCACGCCCCGAGGAAGGCTCCGAGGAGCTTCTTCCAGGTGAAGAAGCGGCGTATGCCGGACTTCTTGTCGTTCTGCCTGGCCCGGCGAGCGCTTCCTTCTCGCGCTCGTCTCGCGTCCGCTCGGCCCATCGCTTCAGCAACTCCAGTCGTTCCGCCCCCAGCTAACTCAGCTGTTGAAGCTAACACCGCATCTGTAAACAAATACTCATCGATCAAGGCTTTTCCTGACGTGACAAACAGCACCCGTCACGACGGAACCACGGGATGGGTATTGCGCGTCGCCCCGCCCTCACCTGGGGACTTGTCGCCGGAGAGACCCCGCACGGCACTGGACGCCGCAGCTCGCTCGGCGTTAAAGTGATAACACTTTGCTAGACCAGCGACATCACCAAATGCGGCGGACATCACCCGCCACACCTGGAGAAACGGGGACCCCATGACCGACCAGACACCGGCAGACCGCACCGGCGGCTCCGGCGCCGACCTCACCGCCGACGCCCCCGAGATGCCCCGACCACAGGTCCGCGAGGTCCCGGCGCACAGCATCGGGGGCGGGATGGCCCTGCTGCTGACCGTGCTCGGGGTGGCGCTGGGCATCGCCGTGATCGTCATCGGCGGCATACTCAGCGACGGCGGCAACAACGCCGTCGCCGTCCCGATGTTCATCGGCGGTCCCCTGCTGGTGTTCACCTCTTTCTTCTGCATGACCGGCGTGAAGATGGTCGCGCCCGGCGAGGCCCGCGTCATCCAGCTCTTCGGGCGCTACGTCGGCACCATCCGCACCGACGGACTGCGCTGGGTCAACCCGCTCACCAGCGCACGGAAGATCTCCACCCGGGTGCGCAACCACGAGACCGCGGTCCTGAAGGTCAACGACGCCTACGGCAACCCCATCGAGCTGGCCTCGATCGTGGTCTGGCAGGTCGAGGACACCGCCCAGGCGCTCTTCGAGGTCGATGACTTCCTGGAGTTCGTCGCCACCCAGACCGAGGCGGCCGTCCGGCACATCGCGATCGAGTACCCCTATGACGCCCACGACGAGGACGCCCTGTCGCTGCGCGGCAACGCCGAGGAGATCACCGAGAAGCTGGCCCAGGAGCTGACCGCCCGGGTCCAGGCCGCCGGCGTACGGATCATCGAGTCCCGCTTCAGCCACCTCGCCTACGCCCCCGAGATCGCCTCCGCGATGCTCCAGCGTCAGCAGGCCGGTGCGGTGGTCGCGGCGCGCCAGCAGATCGTCGAGGGCGCCGTCGGCATGGTCGAGCAGGCACTGGCACGCATCAGCGAACAGGGCATCGTCGAGCTGGACGAGGAGCGCAAGGCCGCCATGGTGAGCAATCTGATGGTCGTGCTGTGCGGCGACCGGGCCGCCCAACCGGTCCTGAACACGGGCTCGCTCTACCAGTGAGTGCCGACACCCCCGAGGGGGCCGGCGCCGAGAGCGAGCGGCCCCCCGCGCGACGGGCGCAGCAGCGCAAGCAGGTGCTGCTGCGGCTGGACCCGCTGATCCATGACGCGCTGGCCCGCTGGGCCGGCGACGAACTCCGCAGCGCCAACGCCCAGATCGAGTTCCTGCTCCGCAAGGCCCTGTCGGATGCGGGCCGCCTGCCGAAGGGGGCGGGAGCGATACCGCGACGGGGGCGGCCGCCCAAGGAGCCGGACGGGGACTGAAGCGCGCTACGGGACCCATGCTATACACCACGTGTATAGCATGGGTGTAGAGTGTGCGGCGCGCCCCTGCCCCACCCGGCCCACAGGGCACCCGGGGGCCCGCCCCCCGCCCGCACTCCCGGAGGTCCGCCCATGAGCGCTCTCCTCGCCGCCTGGGCCCGCGACCTCGCGCGGGGCGCCCGCTTCGCCGTCGGCGGCGGGCGGGAGGGCTGGACCCGTACGCTCCTGACCGCCGTCGGCGTGGGGCTCGGGGTGATGCTGCTGCTCGGTGCCGCCTCGGTCACGCACCTCATGGAGAGCCACCAGGAACGCCGCGAGGCCCGGCTCATCGACGCGAACACGGAACAGGGGACCCGGCCCGGCGCCGGCACCCTGCTGTACACGGACCGGGACACGGTCTTCCGCGGCGCCGGTGTGCACGGCGTCCTGCTGCGGCCCGACGGCCCCGACCCCATTCACCCGCCGGGTGTACGCACCCTGCCGCGGCCGGGTGAGATGGTGGTCTCCCCCGCGCTCAGGGAATTGCTGGCCACACCGGACGGCGCACTGCTGCGCGCACGGCTCGGCCGTACGGTCGTGGGCACCATCGCCGCCCCGGGACTCGTCGGACCCGGCGAACTGACCTACTACGCGGGCGAGGACACCCTCACCGCCTCCGCCCGGGTCCCCCGCATCAGCCACTTCGGCGGCGAGCTGCCCACCTCGCCGATGAACCCCCGGCTCACCGTGATCGTCATCGTGGCCAGTGTGGTGCTGCTGATGCCGGTGGCCGTCTTCATCGCCACCGCCGTGCGCTTCGGCGGTGAGCGCCGCGACCGCCGGATGGCCGCCCTGCGGCTGGTGGGCGCGGACCGCCGGATGACCCGCCGGATGGCGGCCGGGGAAGCGCTGTGCGGGGCACTGTGCGGACTGGTGCTGGGGGCGGGCCTGTTCCTGCTCGCCCGCCGGTTCAGCGGGCGGATCACCCTCTGGGACGTCAACGCCTTCCCCTCCGACGTGGTCCCGGACCCCGCGCTCGCCGCGCTGATCGCCCTCGTCGTGCCGCTCTGCGCGGTCGTCGTCACCCTTGTCGCGCTCCGCGGGGTCACCGTCGAACCGCTGGGCGTCGTACGCCATCACACGCCCCGGCGCCGGCGGGTGTGGTGGCGGCTGCCGCTGCCGGTCCTCGGCGCGGTGGTGCTGTCGCTGACCCGCAAGTCCGGCCCGGCCACGGCGGATGACCGGGTCGATCCCTATCTGCTCGCGGGCGGCGCGCTGCTGGTGCTCTGCGGGATCGCCGTGCTGCTGCCGTGGCTGGTGGAAGCGGTGGCGGCCAGGTTACGTGGTGGCGGTCCGGTTTCCTGGCAACTCGCCGTCCGCAGGCTTCAGTTGAGCAGCGGCTCGGCGGCCCGCGCGGTCAGCGGCATCACCGTCGCGGTGGCCGGCGCCATCGCGCTGCAGATGCTGTTCGCCGCCGTCCAGGACGACTTCACGACGGTGACGGGGCAGGCCCCCTCGCGGGACCGGCTCAGCGCCGCGGTACCGGCCCGGGGCACCACCACCCACCGGAAGGTGCTCGACGCGTTCCGCGCGACCAAGGGGGTCAGCGGCGTCACCGCCGTCCTGTACTCCACGGTGTCGCGCCCCGGAGGCCCTGCCCTCGCCTCCGCCACCCCGTTGACCGTCGGTGACTGCCGCAGCCTCCGGGAGCTGGCGCGTCTCGGCCCCTGCCGGGACGGCGATGTCTTCGTCGTCCGGGACGGCAGCGGAGCGGTCGGCGAGGGCGCTCTCGCGCGCACCGCCCGGCCGGGCGCCGAGGTGCTGCTCCACGGCGGGCCGGACGCACCACCGTCCACAGGGCGGGCGCGGCTGTGGACCGTCCCGGAGGAGGCCAGGACCATCACCTCGCGCACCGGCGCCGCGGGCACCGCGGTCTTCGGGATCTTCGCCACCCCCTCGGCGGTCCCGGTGCCGGACCTCGCCGCCCCCGTGGCCGAGGCGACGCTCACGCTCGACCCTCGCGTCCCGGACGCGGCCGAGTACGCCCGCAACACCGCGGCCCACCTCGATCCGGCGGCGGACGTCCGGACGCTGGGGAACACCGAGCGGGACCGGGAGTTCGCCACGGTGCGTACCGGACTGCTGGTCGCCTCGACGGTGACGCTGGCGCTGATCGCGGCGAGCCTGCTGGTCAGCACGCTGGAACAGCTGCGGGAGCGCCGCCGGTTGCTGTCGGTCCTGGTGGCCTTCGGCACCAGGCGGGCCCAGCTGGGCTGGTCGGTCCTGTGGCAGACCGCCGTCCCGGTGGCGCTCGGGCTGGCCCTCGCCGTCGTGGGCGGCTGCGGGCTGGGGCTCACCCTTCTCCGTCTGGTCGGCGAGTCCTCCCCCGACTGGTCGGTGATCTGGCCGATGGCGGGCGCCGGTGCCGCCCTGGTCGTCCTCGTGACGCTGCTGAGCCTGCCGGCACTGTGGCGGCTGATGCGCCCGGAAGGGCTGCGCACGGAGTGACCGCCCCGCCGTCGCTCGCCCGCGCCCTGCCCCTATACGCCGCGCGTATACACCCCCGACACACCCCCGAGTAAGGTGTTCGCCATGTCAATCGGTCATACGCTGCTGGGCCTTCTGGAGTCCGGTCCGCGCCATGGGTACGACCTCAAGCGGGCCTTCGACGAACACTTCGGGCAGGACCGTCCGCTGCACTACGGGCAGGTCTACTCCACGATGTCCCGGCTGCTGAAGAACGGCCTGGTCGAGGTGGACGCGGTGGAGGCCGGGGCCGGGCCGGAGCGGAAGCGGTATGCGATCACCGACGCCGGGGTCACCGATGTCGCGCAGTGGCTGGCCCGGCCTGAGAAGCCCGAGCCGTACCTCCAGTCGACGCTCTACACGAAGATCGTCCTGGCGCTGATGACCGGCCGGAACGCCGCCGAGCTGCTGGACAGCCAGCGCGCCGAGCATCTGCGGCTGATGCGCGGGCTGACCGAGCGCAAGCGCACCGGCGACCTCGCCGACCAGCTGATCTGTGACCATGCGCTCTTCCACCTCGAAGCCGATCTGCGCTGGCTGGAGCTGACCGCCGCACGCCTGGACAAGCTGGCGGAAGCGGTCCGCCCATGACGCCGGAGGGGTCCCTGCTCGCGGCGGAGGGGCTGCGCAAGTCCTACGGGGCGACGCCGGCGCTGGACGGCGTGGAGTTCTCCATCCACCCCGGCGAGGTCGTCGCCGTCATGGGGCCGTCCGGCTCCGGCAAATCGACCCTGCTGCACTGTCTGGCCGGGATCATCAGCCCGGACGCCGGTACGGTCCGCTACGGGCCGCACACCCTGACCGGCCTCAGCGACGCCCGGCGCAGCGCCCTGCGCCGTACCGACTTCGGCTTCGTCTTCCAATTCGGCCAGCTGGTACCGGAGTTGACCGCGCTGGAGAATGTGGCGCTGCCGCTGCGGCTGAACGGCACCAAGCGCAAGGAGGCCGAGCGGCAGGCCCGCGAGTGGCTGGAGCGGCTGGAGGTCGAGTCCGTCCACGACCGGCGGCCCGGGGAGATATCCGGCGGCCAGGGCCAGCGGATCGCGGTCGCCCGCGCCCTCGTCACCCGGCCGCGGGTCGTCTTCGCCGACGAGCCCACCGGCGCGCTGGACTCGCTCAACGGCGAACGTGTGCTGAACCTGCTGACCGACGCCGCCCGGGAGAGCAACGCCGCGGTGGTCCTGGTCACCCATGAGGCCCGGGTCGCCGCGTACTCCGACCGGGAGATCGTCGTCCGCGACGGCAAAGTGAAGGACATGCTGGCGGGCTTGATATGAGCCCGCTGCGCCCGCGGGCCGGGCGCGGGGGCGGGCACAGCGACGACCGGGGGGCCGGCGGCGACCGCGCGCCCCGCCCGCCCGCGTCCCCGCGTACCGGCGCCTGGGCCCGGGACCTCGCGATGGGGATGCGGCTCGCGGCCGGCGGCGGCCGCGAGGGCTGGATCCGTACGGCGCTGACGGCCGCCGGTGTCGCCCTGGGCGTGGCCGTCCTGCTGCTCGGCTCGTCCGTGCCGACCCTGATGGACTCCTGGCACGGCCGGGAGAAGGCCCGCGAGAACATGGGCCAGGCGCATCAGCCGCCGCCCGCCGACGACACCGTGCGCTACACCTCGACCGACACGGTCTTCCACGGGGTATCGATCCGTGGCCGCCTGGTGCGCCCGGACGGCGCGCATCCGCCGGTGCCGCCCGGCGTCCGCCAACTCCCCGGCCCCGGCCGGATGCTGGTCTCCCCCGCGCTCAAGGAACTTCTGGACTCCCCCGAAGGCGCGCTGCTGCGCGAGCGGCTGGACTACCGGGTGGCCGGGACCATCGGCGACGAGGGGCTGCTCGGCCCGCGGGAACTCACCTACCTCGCGCAGAGCACCACCCCCCTCACCGCGCCGGACAGCTATCGCATCGACCACTTCGGCAAGGACTGGCACGCGCCGCCGATGCGGGCGCCCGCCGTGGTCCTGCTGATCATGACGTGTGTGGCGCTGATGACGCCGGTGCTGGTCTTCCTCGGCACCTCCGTACGGTTCGGCAACGAGCGCCGGGAGCGCCGGCTGGCCGCGCTCCGGCTGGTGGGCGCCGATGTCCCGACGACCCGCCGGATCGCCTCGGGAGAGGCGCTGTTCGGCTCGCTGCTGGGGCTGGTGGCGGGCGGGGCGCTGTTCCTGGGCGGCCGGCAGTGCGCTTCGGTGATCACGCTGTGGGGCATCAATGTCTTTCCCTCGGACGTGGCCCCGGGCCCGCTCGCCGTGGCGCTGATCGCCGTGCTGGTGCCGACGGCGGCGGTGGCGGTGACGCTGTTCGCACAGCGCGGGGTCACCGTCGAGCCGCTGGGCATCGTCCGCAACCGCCCGCCGGTCCGCCGCCGGCTGTGGTGGCGTCTGGCGCTGCCCGTCGTGGGCGCCCTGCTGCTGGTGCCGCTGGCCCGGGAATCCCCGTGGCGGGACACCCCGTTCAACACCGTCCGGCTCGCGGCCGGTGCGATGCTGCTGCTGCTCGGGGTCGCCGCGCTGCTGCCCTGGCTGGTCGACGCGGTGGTCGGCCGGCTGCACGGCGGGCCGGTCTCCTGGCAACTGGCCGTCCGCAGACTCCAGTTGAACAGCGGCTCGGCCACCCGCGCGGTCAGCGGCATCACCGTCGCGGTGGCCGGTGCCATCGCGATCCATACGCTACTGACCGGGATGCAGGCCGGATTCGCCCAGGCGTACGCCGAGTCCGGCAAGCTGCCGCGGATCGGCCTGTGGGGCAACGCCCATGACTGGCCGCAGGTCCAGCGGGCGCTCACCGCGCTGCGCGCCACCCCCGGGGTGACGGCGGCCCGCGGCACGATCGACGCCGGCCTGTCGCACACCACCGGACGGCCCGGATCCACCGACCGCTTCGCGACGATCGCCATCGGCAGCTGCGCCGAGCTGCGCACCCTGGCCCGGATGGACTCCTGCCGGGACGGCGACCTCTTCCTCACCGGTGCCCGCGGCCACACCCTCACGCCCGGCGCGACCGTCGACCTCACCCCCCGGTACTCCGAGCACGATCCGGTGCGGCCGCACCTCTGGAAGATCCCCACGGCGGCCCGCGACGCCCGGCTGCGCCACCCCGGACCCGCCCCCGGCCGCGTCCACTACGACCTGCTGGCCACCCCCGCCGCGGTCGACATCGGCCGCTTCGGATACCCCACCGCGGAGTACCAGATCGACTTCGACCGTGACACCCCGGACGCGGTGGAGCACATCCGCACCACCGCGGCCCATATCGACCCGACGATGAACGAGTTCTCCGCGGTCGACAATCCGCATGACGCGCAGTACTCCAGCGTCCGCGACGGCCTGTTCGCCGGCGCCGTCATCACCCTGCTGCTGATCGGCTCGGGCCTGATCATCTCCACCGTCGAACAGCTCCACGAGCGCCGCCGGCTGCTGTCCACCCTCGACGCCTACGGCACCCGCCGCAGCACCCTGGGCTGGTCGGTGCTCTGGCAGACCGCCCTCCCGGTCGTCCTGGGCCTGGGCCTGGCACTGGGCTGCGGCCTGGCGCTGGGCACCCTGCTGCTGACCATGCTCGACACCGCGGTGACGGTGGACCTCCCGGTGGTGGCGGGGATGACCGGCATCGGCGGCGGCGTCATCCTCTTCGTGACGGCGCTGAGCCTGCCGCCGCTGTGGCGGATGATGCGGCCCGAGGGGCTGCGGACGGAGTGAACGCGGCGATGCCCCGACCCTCCCGCCCGGACCGCACCCGGGCACGGACGGCCCGCCGCTGGTGCGCCGACTTCGCCATGGGCGCCCGGTTCGCCGTCACCGGCGGCCGCGAGGGCTGGATCCGTACGGCCCTGACGGCGCTCGGCGTCGGCCTGGGCGTCGTGGTCCTGCTGCTGGCGTCCGCCGTCCCCAACGCGCTGAACGCCGCCATGAGCCGGCAGTCGGCCCGCACCGTCGTGCCCGTGGCGGACGGCACCGGCCCCTCGGACCACTCGGTGCTGACCGTCTCCTCCTACAGCGACTACCGCGAACTGCCGCTGTACGGCCGGATCCTGGCGGCCGAGGGGCCGCACCCGCCCGTCCCGCCGGGCCTGTCCCGGCTGCCGGGCCCCGGCGAGATGGCCGTCTCCCCCGCTCTCGCGGACCTGCTGTCCTCGCCCGAGGGCGCGCTGCTCAAGGGCCGCTTCGCGCAACTGCGGATCACCGCCACCATCGGCGACGAGGGCCTCACCCACCCCGGCGAACTCTTCTTCTACCAAGGCAGCGCCGCCGTGCCGCGACCCGGGCCCGAGCCCGGCAACGGGGTCGAGCGGATCACCGCGTTCGGGGAGCACGACACACCGTTCCGGGCCGGTCCCCTCGTGGTGCTGAGCATTCTCGTGTGCTGTGTCGCGCTGCTCACCCCGGTCACCGTCTTCATCGCGACCGCGGTGCGGTTCGGCGGGGAGCGCCGCGACCGGCGGCTCGCCGCGCTCCGGCTGGTGGGCGCGGACCGGGCCACCACCCGGCGGATCGCCGCGGGCGAGGCGCTGGCCGGTGCGCTGTTCGGTCTGCTCACCGGCGCCGCGCTGTTCCTGGCCGTCCGGGTCCCCCTCGCCGGTCTCTCGCTCTTCGACCTCGGCGTCTTCCCCGCCGACGTGGTGCCCGACCCCGCGCTCCTCTGCTGCGTCGCGTCGGCCGTCCCGTTCTGCTCGGTGGGCGTCACCCTGTTCTCCCTGCGGCGGGTCGCCGTGGAGCCGCTGGGCGTCAGCCGTACGGCACCGCCGCTGCGCCGCCGGCTGTGGTGGCGGGTGCTGCTGCCGGCCGTCGGGGTGGCGCTGCTGCTGCCGCAAGTGATCGGCGGGCAGGGTTCCGGCGACGCCGCCAACGCCCAGGTGATCGTCGGGATGTCGCTGCTTCTGCTGGGGGTGGCGGCGCTGCTGCCCTGGCTGCTGGACGCGGTGGTGGGCCGCCTGGGCCGTGCGGGCTTCAGCGGCCCGTCCTGGCACCTTGCCGTACGGCGGCTCCAGTTGAGCGGCGCCACGACCAGCCGCTCGGTCAGCGGGATCACCGTGGCGGTGGCCGGCGCGGTCGCCGTGCAGGTGCTGCTGAACGGCACCTGGAGCCCCAACGAGCAGACTCCCCGGCCCGCCTGGACCGAGGTCGACGCGTACGCCGGTACGGTGCCCGCCGCCCGCGCACCCCAGATGTCCGCCCGGCTGCGCGCCACCCCCGGTGTCCGCGAGGCGCACCTCCTGATCTCCGGCTACGCGGACTCCGTCCGCCACCACCGGGCCCTGGCACACACCGCACCCGAGGACCGCGGGGACCCCGAGCCGTATCCGGTGACCGTCGCCGACTGCGGCATGCTGCGCCAACTCGCCCACCTCGGCACCTGTTCCGCCGGCGACGTCTTCCTCGTCACGGGCCCCGCAGGCTCCGGCCCGCTCCCGGCCCCCGGCACCCGGCTGGCCCTCGACCCGGTCGGCAGCCGGGACGCCCATCGGGCGCCCGCCCTGTGGACCGTCCCGCGAAACGCCCGCCACGCCACCTCCGTGCGCCACGACCGCCTCCCCGCCTTCGCCGGTCCCGGGGTGTACGCCACCCCCGAGGCGCTGGACGCGACCCTGCTGCGCCGCCCCGGGATCGCCGTCCTGCTGCGGCTCGACCCGCACACCCCCGACGCGATCGAGTACGTCCGCAACACGGCCGCCCGGATCTCCGTACGGACCGACGTGGTGTCCTCCCGCGACGGCACCGAGGAAGCCGGCACGCTCTTCCGCCTCGGTCTGACCGCAGGCGCCGCCGCCGTCCTGCTGCTGATCGGCTGCGGTCTGCTGATCAGCACCCTGGAGCAACTCCGCGACCGCGCCCGGATGTTGTCGGCGCTGGCGGCGCTCGGCACACCGCGCGCCGTACTGGGCCGCTCGGTCCTGTGGCAGACGGCCGTCCCGGTGGCCCTCGGCCTGGCCCTGGCCGTCGGCTGCGGCCTGTCCCTCGGCGCCCTGCTCCTCCACATCGCCGACCGCCCGCTCCGGCTCGACTGGTGGGGCATCCTCACCCTCACCGGCACCGCGACGGCCGTCGTCCTGGGCATCACCGCGCTCTCCCTGCCGCCGCTGTGGCGGATGATGCGGCCGGACGGCCTGCGGACGGAGTGAATCTGCGAGATCATTCCGGCGCAGCAGTGCATATCAACTGCCCAAGGGGGGCCCTCCATGCGTCGACTCGTCTACTGCATCGCTTCCACTCTCGACGGCTTCATCGCGGGCCCTGACGGCGCGGACCCCACCGGTCCGGACGGCTTCTGGCCGATCGCCGACGACTATCTCAAGCACCTGGCCGCCGAACTCCCCGAGGTGCTGCCCGCGCAGGCCCGGTCGGCGTTCGGCATCACCGGCGAGGGCACCCGCTTCGACACCGTCCTGGAGGGCCGCCGCACCTACGAACTCGGCCTCCGGGCCGGGATCACCGACGCCTACCCCCATCTGCGGCATCTGGTCTTCTCCCGGACCCTGACACAGAGCCCGGACCCGGCCGTGGAGCTGATCGCCACCGACCCGGTCGCGAAGGTACGCGAGCTGAAGGCCACCGACGGCAAGGACATCTGGCTCCTGGGCGGCAGCACGCTCGCCGGCGCCCTCTACCCGGAGATCGACCAGCTGCTCGTCAAACTCAGCCCCCTCACCCTCGGCACCGGCCTCCCCCTCTTCTCCCCGGACACCCCCTTCGACCCCCGCACCTGGGAACTGACCGAACACACCGTCCTCCAGAGCGGCGCGGCCTTCCTGACGTATACGCGGGCGGGCGCGGCCTGAGCGTCGCGTGTCCCTGCCCGTGACCGCCGCCCCTGACCCTCACTCCTTGACGATCCGCACCGGCAGTCCCCGCAGCGCCCCGCGCAGCGCCGTCGCGAACTCCTGGAATTCCTGGTGGCGGGCGGTGCCGGTGCGCATGGCCAGGGCGATTCTCCGGGAGGGGGCCGGGTCCGCGAAGTAGCCGGTGGTGAGCTGGTCGTTGCGGCCGGTCTCGACGCGGAGGGCGGTGCGGGGCAGGAGGGTGACGCCGAGTCCGC
>Ga0207426_1001847_pt1 | contig 15570 bp, 18 predicted proteins | sample AraplaMF_Cvi_mMS_FD_184265 | JGI IMG/M metagenome (GOLD analysis project Ga0207426, IMG submission 184265) | Arabidopsis root microbial communities from the University of North Carolina, USA - plate scrape MF_Cvi_mMS (SPAdes) (version 2) | ecosystem: Host-associated > Plants > Roots > Endosphere... | reverse complement strand
TATCACGTAAACGCGCTCATGACCGGCCGTATCTGTGAGGCGCATAATTCCGTCGGCCTCCGCGCTCTTGTCGCCGAGCTTGAGCGATGTGGGCGCATTTCGCGCCTGGCGCTGCATGTAAGTGCCGAATGTCGGGGAGGATTGTCCGGAGGCCTCCGCCCAACGATCCGCCGCCATCAACGTGTCCACCACCAACATGCGGTGCCAGGTATGGCCGGGGCTAACTTTCCGCGATCGCGTTCCAGTGATGGGGCCGCCTTCCATCTCCTCTAGGAACTCTGCGCCTTTCGAGGTAAGCCAGTGGATATTCGGCAACCGGCCAGCGCTCGGGCCGAGCCGGAATTCCTGTCGGTCGATCATTTTCGCTGTCCGGAGATCCGATAAACGTTCGCGTACGGTCTTTTCATCGCTGGCCCGCAACTGCACGAGTTGGGGGATCGAGAGGAATTTATAGCGACCGAGGCCGCGCAAGATGCGCATCGCTACCGGGCCGCTAATCGAGGTCACGCGAAAAATCTCCTTCGTTCAACGTTGCGGCCGGTTTCTCTCCGGGGGATGGGACGCGAGGAACCTCAACGCCTGGCTGGCGGTAAAATTGCCGTTGTGCCGCCTTCAGCGCGATCCATCGGCTTTTACTGATCTGGTTGGTGTCGTCGGCAAAATCGCTCCGCGCTTGCATCATAAAGGCCTCGCCCGACCCCCACTTCACCAGGAACACGCCGCCGGATAGACTGCGTGCCAGAAAGCGACCCGTGTCATTATCGCAGCCCATTGCCGCTAGCATGGCAGGAGCATAGTCGCTGCGCCCTAGGATCTTGACCTCGCTAGTGGACAAAACAGCGTCGCGATCCTCCATCGGGAGCTGTTTGACGTATTGGTTGGCAAGCGTCAGGTGCATTCCGAATTTGCGCAGCTCGGTCAAAATCGTGCGCGTGGCAGGCCCGACGAAGTTATGGCACTCGTCGAGGACGATATGCACCGGCCGCCGATCTTCCCGGCCGCTTTCCTTCCGCACGTCGCCGAGCGCGGCCAGGAGGCTCACCACCATCATGCCGACAACGCGGGCACTGTCTGAGCCAGCTTGGCCGAGCGAAAATAGGATCACCTTGCCCGCGTCTACCAGATCGTAGAGCGGCACGGTGGAGGGCGCGCATGTCATGTCGCGGAAATCTTGGTGCAGAAGGAGCTGAAGGAGGCGGGCACGCATCGCGCTTTTTGCCGCCTTGTAATCCGCCCCGCTCCAATCATTCAGGAAGAACCAACGCACCACCTCGACACGATGCTTTTTCCCCGCGTCGATCAAATGTTGCGGTGGTTCATCGGCGAGCATCTGATAGAAGTCTTGCAGAGTTGCACCTGGCTGATCGAGCAGCACGCGCAGCGCTGCTTTCGCCAAGCTCACCATGCGCACCGTCGAACCGCCACCTTCGCCCCGGCAAATTTCCCCGATCACCTCGGCGAGCCGGTTGGCGATTTTCTCCCGCGTGCGATCGTCCGAACCGGCCGGAGGAGCCAGAGGGTTGATGCACGGCACCATGTCTCCGAACAGGGTAGGGGAGATAAACACCAGGCGATCGTCGGCCGCCACGGTCGGCCAGCGGGCGATCTGCTCGCACAGGTCGGAGTGCGCGTCTACGACGACCACGGCGGCCGTACCGCTCGCGATATGCTCGTGAATGAGGATCTTCAGGAGTTCTGATTTACCCGCACCGCTCGCGCCGACGATATAGCTATGGCGCTTCAGCTCATCAGCGGGGAGGGGCACCGGCACGTTTTTGGTGATGTAATTTCCGAGCGTCGTGTCTAGGTCACAGAGATAGGCGACGTACCCTTGTAAGGTTGGCTCATGCCGATCTCGATCGCAGATCTTGTGAAGGAAATGGGTCTCATTCGGACTATATCCCTCCCGCTCTTTCACGACCCGCATATAAGCCTTGAAGCGCATGGGGATCGAGTTTTCAAGAGCCGCTTTCGCGGCTGGATGGGTGACACCGACAAGCATATCTCGGATCTGATTTTGACGGATTTCGACCACATGAGCGAGCGCCGTTTCCGAGGTCATCGGTGAGATTGTGCCGAGGTGCAACATACGGCCCCCAGAGGCCCCAAAGGAGCCTATGGCTTTGTCGTCGAACCTGGTTAAGCTCAACAACATTGTAGCTTGCGCTACGGCGTTTGCAGCGGCCCGCTGCTCGGCCTCCTGCCTTGCCTGCCAATCATCAGACATAACCCCGACAGACCCCCGTTTAACCTACCGTTAGAACCCTCTGCGATGTTTCAAAAAATGTCAATTATGCCAAATACATAATGCCATAAATCGCCCGCTACTTCCTGTCATTACAGTCTGTTCAAGCTATTCGCTTTCACAGACTGCCATTCCCGTCAGCCGCAGCGCCCCCCAACTGCCTCCGGCCCTCCCCCGTTGCGCAGCCCCCCTCCTCCCCAAACCTTAGAAAAGCCCGGCTGTTTTTTGTAGCTTACTTACCTTGGCCTGCATCCACGCCCCAGCTCACTCGCAAAACAGTTTGCGGTTCGCTCTCTGGCGTTGGTCGAGAAGTCTTCCATTCGGCTAGAAATCCCGCTTGCTCGAACGTGGCTTTTGCCGTTCTCGCGGTCTCTGCGTCGGATAAATCCATCGGGATCGAGGGCGAAAATATCGCCGCGCTCTGCCCCTTCGCGGCGGCGGCCGACAATACGGCGTCGATGTTGGCAGCGCTGAATATTTGCGTTGCCTCATGCTCCCGCGCTTCGCGGGTACGGCTGCGCATCCGCTCCAAACCTTTCGCGGCGTCGAAGCGATCGGCCATTATGCGGCGGCCTCTCGCTTCGCATTTACAGGCCAACGACGGCCGAGATAGGTATCCGTAATATCGAGGCGGCCGTGCCCCAGCTCATGCGAAATTTCCATACGCGCCGCCCGATCGCTCGCGGCTTCAGCCGGCGACATGCGATCTACTGTCGGCCCGCCCTTCTTCGGGCACTGCCAGCCGGTGAGCTTCAGGTAGCGCCGTTGGGCATATTCGTGCCGGTATTTGTGAGGGTTGCCCACCCCGTCTTTGATCACCTGGTTATCGTAGTGTTTTACGGCCTGGTAGAAATTCCGGCCGCTCCCGATAAGGGAGCCGTCGCCTACCATGGCCCGCAACTCATTCAGCAAAGCCCTATGGCGCTCGCTATGCACCGGGATTTCCCGGTAGCGGCCCCCTTTGCACCAGCTCGCTTTCAGCGCGATAAACTCGCCCCGATCAGCGATCGCCGGGCGGAATTTTAAGGCCTCCTCGCGTCGCATCCCGAACGCGGCTTGCAATCGCAGCGCCATTTTTACAGCCGGATCTTTGACCCGTGCCAGAGTTGCCGCGTCTAACGGCTCCGCCCGATTGGCGGAGGATTGGCCCCTTTCGGCAAGCCCATATGTGTCATTCGCCTTCGGCAGAAGGCCCGGTTTGCCCACCTGGTACGCCCACCAGCGCAACCATGTGAGACGGTTGCGGATGGTTTGGTCAGAAATGCCGCCCGCCTTCCAGCGGCCAACCAGGGCGGCCACATGTTTGCCCTTCAGGCTCCGCGCGTCGGGCAGGCGGTAGCCCATCGCGCTTAATTCTTCAGCCATGGCGGACAAGCCCCGGAGCCGCAGCGCGCGGGTGCCAAAACTCCCCTCGCCCGACCGGGTGCAGAGGGTTTTCAGACTAAAGCTCAAATCATCCATGGTTCATCATTTCGGTAAGTTTTAATGACCTGCCATGGTGCCGCGTGCGGCGTCCAAGGCCCTTGCCAATGGCAAGGAAATGGCCGGATACTCCCTGTTGTTATCTCCGTTTCTACGGTCGATTAGTCTCCCTGTGGTTTCGCCCGATCGCGGGCCGTTGCGTCATGCGGTCTTGCATCGTGCGTCCTTTCGTTGGGTTGCCTAGCTTGGCTCCCCCGTGTCGTGCCCGTGGGGTCGTACATGTGGGCGGGGGTTTCGTGGTGCGCCTCCTGGCGCGTCGGTTACAGTAGTCATAAGGTTGTCCTTTCTGGTGAAAATGGGCGCTCCTGGCCCTGTTGGGTTTGTTGCATAGATGTCTCGTCGCTAGTACCAGCGAGGCCCGAGTGAACCTCGCCACACCCTTATGCACCCATCCCTCATCCGTTGCCTGACATGCGGAAACCGCCTGCCCGTTCGGGGCGAAAGCGCCAGCGGCTCGCCCTGTCACTACCTGCGTTGCGGTAGTGACAGGGCTGTGGCCTGCCAGCCCTCGTGTCGGCCGTGCAACGGCCGATCGGGAGGAGACCCCTCCCAAACCCTCCCTTTGGACCGCCTGTCGAGAGGCGGCCCAGCGGGGGACTTGCAACCCCCCGCACCCCTGCCCTTGCGGCTCTAAAGGCCGCAGCAGGCTACCGCCTGCGTTTGCGTTTTTCAGGCCGGGTCGGATCGCTCCGAGTATCGGGCGCTCCGCTCACCTCCCCAGCCTTCAAAGCGCAACAGCCATCAAATGGCTGAGCCAATTGCCGACGCTTTTATGCCGCTGCCATAGTTCATCGGAGGTGATGCGAGAGTCGAAAATTGGAGAAAGCCATAAATACTTGACTTTTTTAGAAAAACATGGTACTATTACACGTAGAAGATGGAGAAATTCCGCTTCTCGTCATTTTATCCAAAAATATTATTACATCTGTCGCCCTTTTTGGGGCATTTTTCTATGGAGAATTTATGAACTTTTTTGATTTTCTTGCTTTAGTTTACTTTATATCTTTTCTTACATCTCACCCGGTCATAGCGATATTAAGCTTAGTGGGAATTAGTCTCCCGGCTCTGACGGTCATACTAATGCGTTTTTGGTAATGTAGGAAAGCAAGTGCCTTCCAGGTGAAATTGGCACCAAAGCAACACAGGCTGGCGGTATTTCGCTGCGCTTATTGCCGATTGCAAAATATCAAGCCACGATTTGGCATGTTTCGATTGTCTCCTCAGCTGAAAGCCAAAGGCGAAAAGGCCGAGGCCGATTTTCGCGCCTGGCTAAACCGCTCCGGCGTTGCTTTCCTTTACGTCGAACAGTCGCCCGTCACTGTGCCCAACGCTTTTCGTGGACGGATCAAGCGACCGGATTACCTGGTTGGCATTCCTCATGCCGGATCTCTGGCTTTCGATGTAAAGGCCAAAACCCTCTATGAGGGGTTTTTCCTGTTCGAGCTGGGCGAGGTGCAAAAACTCGCCCGGTTCGCCAAGCTGTTCAATCTCACAGTCTATTTTGCGTGTATGGACACCGAAAGCGATGACCGGCATTGGTGGGTGCCGTTAACGGATCTCATCCACCGGAAACCGGAGCGCCGAGGTAAGCGCCTGGTGCTGGTATATCCCCAGGCCGAGGCGCACCCCGTTTTCCATAATCGGTCATTTCTCGATGCCGTTTTTGACATGAACGTTGCCGCCCTAGACCGCTAATCCTGGCAACGGATCTTGCGCCATGCTACCGGAGCTCGCACCCTAAAGGAGGAGATTCTATGCCTGAAATCTTTGAAGCCGCCGCCCAATACGACGATTGGAAGGGCAGCGCCGCCGCTGACAATGATATGGACGTCAGCATACAGACCCTTCTTGCCGAACGTGGTTTGAAAACGGATGGCGAGGTGGTTGTGGGTCTAACGTTCTATTCCGGAGAAAACTATCTCTCCATCTCTGCTTACTTGATACAGGCTGCCAACGCCGAAGCAGCAAAAACCTATCTTGAGGCCGAGGCCGTCCCTAACGTCAAAAAAGTCGATATAGAAAATCTTTCGGCTGAAGAGTTTATCCGCCTTTTTAAACGCTTCAGTGTCGCACTTTCATGGCGGGGCATGAATCTGGTTGGAAAAAAGCTGAATACAGGCGAGTAAGTGACCTGGCAGGGTTCCCCGTGACGGACCCCACGTCGATGCTCCAAGCCTTCGGCCGAGCCACCGGTCTCGGCCGATCGCTGTGCGACCGGCTTTCCCGCATAGACATGGTGCCCATCCGTCACGGTGACACCCTTCGGGGCGCCTGGTTCGCCCTCCGGGCGCGGTCAGGCCATTCTGACCTGACCACCACCAGTCTAGGCCGCCCCAAAGGGTATCAACCCCGCCTCCATGAGCCTTGTAAGGCTGGAAAACCGCCCTTTGAGGCCCTTGCATATTTAAACGGTGGCAGGCACTTCTAGCATGGGCTTTCTTGTGGGGTTGGCATGGGCAGCGCAACTATAAATGATGCTATTCCGGAACCGGATGGCATCGCAGAAGTGCATGAGCAACGGCGGGCAGCGCTGGGCGAATTCATTCAGGCACGCAACGTCTACCACCGGCAAGAGCTGGCGCGGATGGAAAGCTACGCGGATTTGACGAAATTCCTATCGCAACACCGGAAGGAACTGCCCCCGTTTGTTCAGGAATTCCTTGACGCCTGGCAAGACGATCATAAGAGCATCGAGGTGGCTTATAGCAGCTCCGCCACGGCGCTCCGGGCGACGCAGAATGCCATTTACGCGAGCCAAAACGAGGCATCAGGTATCTTTAACCGGTATGCGAACCGCATTGATGAAGTGCGGAAGAAGATGCACGAGCCGAACCAGGATCACGTTTTCGAGAATTCCAAACTTGCGGACCTTCTCGCTGCTTTGACGCAATTTGCCGAGCGGAAGCGCAAGAGAAAAGGGGCGAAATAATGTGGGTGAATAAGCTCGAGCCCTACCTTTCCCGCCTCTATCCCCTCCTGGAATATTTCAATTTGCCACCTTGGCCTGAGGTGGCAATCCTAATGGCGCTGACTATTGCTTTGGCTGTTATTACGCTTTTTTTGTTCCTTACATTGCCATCTCGGAACAAACGCAAGGCAGTGAAAGCAGATTCGGACGCCTCCAAGACCCCTGACAAAGCAACTATCAAGCTTGGGATAGCATCCCGGCTTGAAGTCGTTAACTCGCAGAACGCTCGCCTTATTGCTGAGCGCGACGAGCTATATCGAGCCCTAGGTAAGATGTTTGACGAGCGCCAGCCCCTGAACCATCAGGAGGCAATGGCATTCATCGAGGAGCATCGGGCAATTTTCGCTATGATGATAGACGCCCTGCAGGAAGGCTCCGCCCAATGGCAGACGAAGGCAAAGGGAGACGCGTCAATCCTGCATTACCTGTTCGATCTAACTGATGCGGCCGTGAGGTCGAATAATATTTATGTCCGCTCGCAGCGAGATTTCGGGATTATAAGCGCCTATGCCAAGCATTCTCGGGAGCATTCGGCGCTCATGTCGGAGGAGCTGCAAACTGTCATTACACCGCCTAACCCGAACGCATTGGCTATATCTAAATCAGGCGCTCTAACACGAGCTTAATTCAGGAGGGCGGGGCCTTCCCCCAGCCGTTAAAGCCTCCCGACTCAAGGTAGGATGGTGCGTGCATAAGCAAACTGCGGTGCCAACGATTCAGCCGAACTCCTGAAAATCGATATACTCGTCGTCCGTGTCGTCCTTCTCTTCATTTTTCCCAGCTAAGCGACGGCGTACCTTGGCGGCGAAGGCTGGGTAGGAAATCGTTTCGGAGCTGAAGGCCTGAAGCAAATCCTTGAACTTGTCGAACTTCTGGCGGGCGTCGGGTGCGACATTCATCATATCAGTGCCAATGAACTTCAGCAGTCGGCTGTCTGGCAGATTGCCGAGGCGGATGTCATGGTAGCCGAGGCTATCCTTGTGTTTGACGCGGGCAGCTACGGCTGCGTCGGCATGGGCCATCAGTTGATTATAGGTCTGGTGGACGATGACGCCGCAGGCCGACATCAGCTTGAAGGTGACGAAAGGAATGCGTCGAGCGATAATGACTGGCACACAGTTAAGTGCAACGCACTTGGCCAGCGTTTCGAGAATTTCAGTGCGGTGCGGGTATAACCACTCTCGGATGTTCTTGCATTCGAGGCCGAGATAACCAGCCTCGTCGTGCCGCACCATGAAATCAAGACACTGGTCACCTGGAAGGCTCAGGCCGCCAATGTACTGCGGAGGCTCCTGCTTTGAATAGAGCGTGCTGTCGTCATGCGCATCGAGGTTGGTGTAGCGCCCGAAGAATTCGGGAATGTTCCCTTGCATCAGTGCGCGATAGGTGGCGATTTCGAGTGCTTGGCCGATGCGTTGAGGAATCTTGTTGCCGGTGAAGGCTTTGAAATCGGCCACCTGTTGCACGAGCCTGGTTTCCACGAGATCTTGGGAGGTGTTGCCGAGATAGTACCAGGTGTTGCTGCCTGCGGATCGGCGCGCGACGACGCCCTCCTCTTCCATCGCTTTTCGTACCGGCGTCAGAATGTGAGGATCGATGCGTTGGTTGTTCGGGCCAGCGTCGGAGATTTTCTGTTCGAGGGTACGAAGGTTCGCGATGACGTGCTTTGTAAGGACGGAGGTAAGGCGCTTGCGAGCAAGCTGCTTCCTCTCCGTTTCGTCCATCGCAGCCGCCCCTCGGATTTATATATATTTAGCAGTATGTCCCTCGGCCGTGCGGCGTCTGAAAGATGTAGGAATTGCAATTACGCGTGTCGAGAGTGGCCCGCATGGGTGAGGGCGTTTTTATAGAGGCAATCGGAGCCGGATGTGCATAAATCAAGACTTTTGCAACAGCCATTCGGCTGTTGTTTTTCTTTGGTAATTTAGTTGCGAAATATTGTTGCGAAAAGACTTGCCAATCAACTTACATTAGCGCATGGTGATTTTGCCGAGGCGCTACATAGTAACAAATGAAAGTGAACAAATGAGCCTCGGCATAGAGGTTCACCTGAAACTAGTATTTCTAATAGTGGTCATACGCTGGAAGAATAACTAGGAACCTCAAAAGAAAAAGTCCCCTCGTTTTTTCAGGTCGAAGGGGACTTTTCTTTTCGTAGTAACAACGAAAGTGCTTTTTATAAATAAGTAATACTTATGGATGTGTCAATATGATTTACGGATACGCACGAGTTTCAACGATCGGACAGACCTTAGAGGCGCAGATTGAGGCCCTGAAGGCGGCCGGAGCCGACCGGATTTTTCAGGAGAAGATAAGCGGGGCTAGAGCCGACCGGCCGGAACTCGCGCGCGCTCTAAAAGCTCTCTCCCCAGGCGATACCCTTCTAATCACCCGCCTTGACCGCCTGGCTCGTTCTACATTGGATCTCTTGAACGTCCTGGACGCCGTCGCAATATCTGGTGCAGCCTTTCGTTCCTTGGCAGACGTGTGGGCTGACACGACAACACCCCACGGCCGCCTTATGCTTACCGTGCTAGGAGGCCTTGCCGAATTTGAGCGAGAGCTAATCCGAAGCCGCACGACCGAGGGACGAAAGCGGGCAAAGGAGCGTGGCGTGAAGTTGGGCCGCAAACCGAAACTGACCCCAGAACAGACGCGGGAGGCGCTTGCCGCTCTACGGGACGGCACCGCCACAGCCGCCGACCTCGCCAGGCGCTACAACGTTTCGCGCAGCCTAATTTCCCGGCTGCCGCAAACCGCATAACGCATAACTTTTACGTTATGCGTTATGCGGAAAGGCTATCATTGCCATTAACGCCTGTTGGCAACCATGGTAGACCTCGCGGATCGATGGAGGGGAATTATGGCCAAGGGTCGTTCAACAGTCGCGCAACAGCGCGCCATGCAGCAAAAGATTGTAGCAGGCTACAATATCGTTACGAGCAGTTCAGCTATCGAACAGCCGTCGAAGGCTGAATTGCGGGCTTCCATTCCCGCCTACGATGAATCCATGGTGAAAAAGATTCCGCCTAAAGCTCCGAAAAAGGCCAAAAAATGATGGCCGAATAGGCGGTTATTGCTTGGATCTTTAGTGGCCGTGCAAAATTTTGTTTGACGTCTCGACGTCAATTAGTACACCTTTCTGAAAACGAAAGGTTGATTCATGTCGCTGGCAGCCGGGCAAATCCGAGACTCCATTTTGGGCTTTTTGAGTGGGCTTGAAGGGGACGCATCAACCGAAGAAATCACACGGGCGGTTCGTGCGCGGATTGGGCAGGAAGTTCCGCCGTCTTCTGTGCGCTCGTACCTCAACCTGAATTCGCCTCGTACATTTGAACGCACCGCAAGGGGCCGTTTCCGGCTCGTCAATGGCGACGCAGCAGCCGAGACATCCCACACTTTTACGCCTCTTAGAGTGGGGCGTGCCGACCTTTATCAGGCTGATTGCTTTGAATGGTTGGCGCAGCAGCCTGCCCACTCGATTCACGCAGTAGTGACCGACCCGCCTTATGGGCTGGTGGAGTATACCGACAAGGAAAAGGAAAAACTGCGGGCAGGGAAAGGTGGCGTTTGGCGAATCCCCCCTTCCTTCGACGGCCACCAGCGCGCGCCGCTGCCTCGATTTACAGTCCTTACCGATGAAGACCGGCGAGAACTATATTTCTTCTTCAAGCGCTTAGGCGTGCTTTTGAACCGCGTGGCTGTCCCGGGTGCCAACGTTGTAATTGCATCAAATCCGCTTCTAACGCACATCGTCAGCGCTGCCATGGTCGAGGCTGGCTTAGAGCTGCGCGGTTATATAGCGCGGCAAGTAATGACTATGCGCGGAGGTGACAGGCCGAAAAACGCGCACCACGAATTTGATGAAGTCTCGGTTATGCCGCGTAGCCAGTGGGAGCCGTGGATCGTTCTGCGCTCTCCATTGGAGGGCCGTGTACAGGACAACCTGCGCAAGTGGGGAACGGGAGGATTTCGGCGGCCGTCGAAAGACCGTCCCTTTGGCGACCTGATCCGATCGCACCCTACCCCTACCACCGAAAAGCGCATTGCCCCCCATCCGTCGCTCAAGCCGCAGCATTTCATGCGGCAGCTCGCGCGTGCGGTCTTGCCGTTGGGGGAAGGCGTAGTACTTGATCCCTTTATGGGCGGAGGATCCACGATGGCCGCTTGTAACGCAGTCGGCTATTCCAGTGTAGGGATAGAAATGGATACCCCGTTTTTCGAGCTAGCCACCCAGGCTATTCCCAAACTGGCCGCCCTCACCGTGAAAGAGGAAGGGTAGCGTTACTTCTTGATGGTCGGCGGTTTCTTTGCGGGCTTCTGCGTCGGCACAGCACTAGCAACCTTATAGATCCAGTTTGATCGCAGTTTGGCGATACCGTCCTTATGGAGGGTGGCCGTCCTTGTCCCAAGGTCAGAGCGGGCGTTTCGTCGAAAATCAGCTTCTTCAACTTCCCCTAGATAGACTTCGGTAAAGCGCATAGGTTGGCGAGCGGAAGCCGGTTCCGTTACGTTATCGACTTCATAGACGAAAACACACATCCATTGCGCCCGGGCGCCATGGGTATCAACCGCACCGCCTGCCTTACGGGTGCTCTTGATCTCGATTCCCAGAGATCCCGAGGCCACCGAATCGTTCGGGTATTGCCCGCGCTGGATTAGGTCAGGGTGTCCGTTAAAGTGCCGGTTCTCCACAAGAGCACGTGAAAATTTTGCCAGGGAGGCTGTAATCATGTCCGAGATCATGCCTGATAACGCCGCCGGGCGCATCATATCGTCTAGCCGGTGCAATCCTTTGCCAGAAAGCAAGGCATTCACATCGTCGAAAAAATCGTAGACGTCTTGCATTGCCACTTCAAAATCAGAAATGCGCAGCTGGAACGGTAGCACCGCTTTGGAATTGAATGCGGTCTTATCGACGATCGCTTTTTTTGGCACTGATTCGGCTCCCTCTTAGGAGGGCATTATGGGGATAGCGTGGTTCCATTCAACCAAACGCTGCACATCGTCCCCAGGGGTCGTGATAATCTTGCAAAGGTTGCCTCATCAACGGCCGAGGCTTGTGAGAAATTTACCGCATAGCGTTTAACGCATAACGCACGACGCATACGGTTTAACTTTTGCATCATAATTTTTGCGCTATAGTCGGTGCATGAAAACACTTGTTCTTGTCACTCAAAAAGGCGGAAGCGGCAAAAGCTCGCTGGCCGCTAGTCTTGCCGTCGCGGCCGAGGAAGCAGGCGAGCGCGTGTTTATGCTCGATCTCGACCGCCAGGGCACCCTTGCCAACTGGATCAATCGACGCCCGGCCGAAACGCCGGGCTTTGACCGCGTTAGCTCCGAGGCGGAGTTAAATCATGCTCTGGCGACCTTGGCCGATCAGAAATTTACCCTCACCATTATTGATACGCCTGGCTCTGATAACGTGCTGGTTACTGCCGCCATTCGTGTGGCTGACATATGCCTTATCCCAACCAGGCCGACCCCGGCCGATCTTGAGGCCACCCAGCCGACGTTAGAAGCGATCCAGGCGACCCGCCGCAAGTTCGCTTTCGTCCTCAACCAAACTCCTGTCAGGAGCAGCCGCCTCACTGAAGCCGCCGCAGGCCTCAGGATGCTTGGCGTGTTGGCCGAGCCTTCAATCAGCCAGCGAAACGACCACCAGGACGCCATTGGGGCAGGGCAGGGGGTTACGGAGTTCAGCCCCACTGGCAAAGCGGCCGACGAGATCCGCGCCCTATGGCGCTGGCTAAAAGACAAACTGAAAGGACAGATCTATGACGACCAAACGCGCCTCGCTGGCTAGTTTCTCCCCGCAGGCCAACACCGCAGACAGCGGGAAGGTGATAGCCACCCAACCCGATCAGGCACCAACCGTCCAGGCCGTGAAATACCCCAAGGTGACGGTTTACCTGGACGCCCAGGAAATCCGCACGTTGAAGCTGTTGGGCATCGACCGGGGCGAGAAGGTCAGCGACATTTGCGCTACCGCCATCCGAGAATGGCTTGAGCGCAATGGTCATGCCCGCACCGGCAAATTGACTCATAACGCATAACTTATGCGCTAAAATGTCTGCTCAATTCGCAAGCAGCGCATCTGCCTCCGGGCTTTGATGGATTACAATAGGACATGACCAAAGCAGACGAGTCGCGGATAAGAGACGAGGATTTGCGCGCCGAGCTGGAAAAGCATCGGGGCAATCCGTTGTTTCAAACCCTTGCAAGCACACTTATTTCCCGCCAGCAGCGGCGCGACGAAGAACGCGCCGCCCAGGCTGCGCGTGAGGCCGAGCTTGCCGCTATGCCACGCGACCAGGCCCGCCGCGCTCGCACCCGCGAAACCATTGCCGCAACCGCAGACGACGCCCAAAACCTTCGCCATATCCATAGCGTACTTGCACTTTGTGGCCTGCCATATACGCGCCAGCCGCTCGACGTCCGCGAATACCACCGCAAACAAGGCCGCATGAGCCTCATCGTTAAGGCTGGGGAGCTTCTCACCCCTAAAAATGAATGGGAGGTTCAGCCGCTTCCCTATGGTTCGCGCGCCCGGCTTCTCTTGTTGCATCTATGCAGCGAAGCCATCCGCCAGAAATCCGCGACGATTGACATCGAGGACAGTTTGACGGCCTTCCTACGAGGAATGGGTTTTCCGGCCACAGGCGGCCCGAGAGGCACGCTTACTGCGTTCAAGCAGCAGGTAAATGCTTTAGCAGCCTGTACTATGAAAATTGGAACCTGGGATGGTGCAAAAGCTACCACGCTCAATACGTCGCCATTTTCCTCCATTGATGTGTGGTTCCCGACAGACCCCGATCAGCGGATGCTTTGGCCTAGCTCAATTACTTTCAGCCGCGATTTCTTCGATACGCTCACCAAGCACGCTTTGCCGGTAAATACCCACGCTATTCGCGCCTTCGCCGGTTCTCCGCGCAAGATCGATATTTACTACTGGCTTTCCCACCGACTTTATAACCTTGAGAAGCCTGTTTCCATTAGCTGGGAAGGGTTGAGGGAGCAGTTTGGCGAAGGTTACGGCCGAGACAGAGCTTTCCGCGCCCAATTCCATGACGAGTTGCAGCACCTGCGCGAAGTCTTCCCGAAGCTCCCCACAAAGCTCGGAGAAAAGGGGCTTTTACTCTCCCCGGCCGATCAGTCCGTGCTTGCCGTTCCGGTTCGTCGTTCCACGAAATTGGTCACTAAGGTCTAAGCCGTTTCGTAGAACCCAACCAAAGGCAAATTAGCGTGGAACATTAGGTACTTAACCACGCTGAATCGGTGGCGTTTTTGACTCCTGACGACTCTATTTGATTCAATAACTTAGATATCCACTTCACGCTGAATCGGTGGCACCTTCACGCTGAATCGGTGGCGTATTGGAAAATTGCCCCGCTGAATCGGTGGCGGGGTTACGCTGAATCGGTGGCGTTTTCACGCTGAATCGGTGGCGCATATATATAGAACTGAACACTGCTGAACACCGCCGAACATCTTCCTCTAAAAATCTTTCATAATTTCAGAAAATACGGTTTTTGATTTTTTTCAAAAGATAATGGATACGAAATCGACTTGTGAATAAGCACAAACCGCGAACAATGACATTGGGCTCGCACGGCAATTTATGCTAAAAAGGTGAGGTGATTCATTTAGATAATAGTACCCCCACTTGAGACATCCCGCCTAGGAAGATACGCCCCTGAAAACTACTACCATCGGCCAGAAGGGCGCGCAGACCCTCTACCACGCATTCGATCTGGCGCAGTGGCTGCGCCTTCCGCTGAATACGCACGTTACCATCAATTTTGCCAATACACCGTGCCCACCAGAGGCGGCCGTAAAAGCGTTTTCGCGCCTCCGTCGTGATTATCATGGCAAATGGTGCACCCGGCACATAAACCGCCGCCTGCGGCATCAAGCGACCAGCGTTTATGCGTTCGAGAACGCCCGAGAGAATGAAGCTTTCATCGAGGCAGGGGAGGAAGCGAACCACAACGTGCATGTCCATTGGGCTGTGTACGTTCCGCCGCAACTCGCAATGGAGTTCGAGATGGAATTGACGCGATGGGTGGAAATCATCACGGGCGGGCCTTGCGATGAGTTTGCCGTCAAGATCACACACAGACCGCAGAACATCGTCCGCGCCTACCTTCTGAAGGGCATCAGGGATATGTGGGCGGAAACCTACAAAGCCGTGGCACAGCCGCAGGGCCTCATTGTCGGCGGCCGCCGCACCGGCACCACAAGCAATCTTTCCCGAACAAACCGCATAAAGGCTGATCGGGAAAGGGGTATTAGGCGGCGCATACCGGCCCGACCCTTGGGCGGCAATGCCTCTCCGCCTATTTGCTCCATATAACGCGTTTCGGCCTCGAAATGGGAAGTAGGCTATAAATCCGCGAGAAGCCCTTCCTAAGGCCTCCTATGCGCCTACACGGGCAAGCTAACTTGAGTTCCATTTACCAGGTGCCACCCTTCGCCGAAATTCCTCAGTTCATCAGCCGATTTGAAATGGAGGCGCAACCAGGTTTTCCGATCGAGTGGCGGCATTCCGTCTCGCTTTGGCAATGTCCGGATTAGACGATCGCGGAGATCTGCCGTGTCGCAAACGACCAGAAGGCGGGCGGCCTTACCGTCTTCCAATATGCCTAGCTGCTCGTCAAAGGCCTCGCCTCCGGCCAAAATGTACGGTTCGAGTTGAGCAACGGGGAAGGTTGACCGGCCTTCGCTGTACCGGCTGCAATAAACCTCTATCACGTAAACGCGCTCATGACCGGCCGTATCTGTGAGGCGCATAATTCCGTCGGCCTCCGCGCTCTTGTCGCCGAGCTTGAGCGATGTGGGCGCATTTCGCGCCTGGCGCTGCATGTAAGTGCCG
>Ga0207426_1001846_pt1 | contig 15577 bp, 8 predicted proteins | sample AraplaMF_Cvi_mMS_FD_184265 | JGI IMG/M metagenome (GOLD analysis project Ga0207426, IMG submission 184265) | Arabidopsis root microbial communities from the University of North Carolina, USA - plate scrape MF_Cvi_mMS (SPAdes) (version 2) | ecosystem: Host-associated > Plants > Roots > Endosphere ... | reverse complement strand
TCCGGATGATCTCTTTATAGCTGAGGCCGTCCATATAGTACATTTTTATTACCTGACGAGTTTTGGGGGCAGTGATCTGATCGATGGCTTTGTGGATCTTTTCGGCGAGTTCGTTGTTTCCGTTGTTGTCTGGTAAGGAAGTTTGTTCTTCTTTTTCCAGGTATTTTATATTGAGTTTGAGAGCAGTCTGTCTTTTTTCGTTGCGGTCTTTACAGGCGTTGCTCATCATGGTGAAGAGGAGGTATTTGACGGAGAGCTCTGGTTTGAGGGTGTCGCGCATTTTCCAGAGTTTGAAGAATACCTCCTGGGTGACGTCCTGCGCTTCCTGGACGCTGCCGTTGCATTTGGATATAGCGGTGAGGAATATCCAGCGGCTGTATTTGAGGAACAGTTCGTTGAAGGCGGACTCGTGACCTTTGATGAGGTCTTTTACCAGAAGTATGTCGTCCCGTACATTCTGCATGTGATCTAGCTGCGAAAAATTGGTCGAGGGAAAAGGGACCGGCGGGTGGTTGATGCAATGTTGTGTACCGGTAATAAAATTTTATTACTAGTGAGGTAAAGTATCGAATAAATTGTGACAAACAATTTGTTTAGTAAATATAACATAATTAGGCGATAAATCAAAAAATTAAACCCCTTGAACCGCTGCACAGTGGCTATCTCCGCCGGTCCAACGTTAATCCAATGTTAATTGAACAGTATTCCTTGTTTGCAGCAATCTTCGAGTCCAAAAAAGTGCAAAAAAACTTCTTCACCGAACAGTATGAAACGGAAAAGTTACCCGTATTATATAAAGTGATTTACCAGAATCGGGGTTAAAAATAGTCATGGAATGTTTAAATACAAATAGTGGTACTTCTTTTTTGTCATTCGTGGAGTTCAATATTCAAACAAAATAATACAACTGTATGAGTCGCCTGTGATCTAAATGGGTATTTCTGCCCGTGGGATCAGAAAAACATCATGCATAAACGAAAAATTTTACTGTTACTTTAAAATCAGCATCGCTATGGGACAATCATGGACCAACCGGGTGCACAGGGTGATGTTACTGTGCGTCGTTAATTTATCCTTATATGTGAATTGTTATGCGGGGGTTGATCAAGGGGAGAAGAAAGTTACATTGAATGTGGTGGAAGAAAGTTGTGTGAAAGTGTTTAAACAGATTGAGAAACAGACGAAGATGAGTTTTTTTTACTCGACGAGTGATATCAGATTGCCGGGGAAGGTGAGTATTAATGTGGTGGATGCGGCGCTGGATGAGGTGATGGGGAGGATATTGGAGGGGACAGGGTTGGAGTGGATATATAGTGACAACATAATAACGATTAGAAAAAAAAAGCAGTTGATAGCGGTTCAACCTCCCGCTGGAAATGATTCGACGATCACTTCTGTAACAGTTATCGGGAAGGTTACAGATGCCGCCGGCAATCCCATACCTGGGGCTACTGTATTGGTAAAACGTACTAAAGATGGTGCTACAACTGATGAAGGAGGAAATTTTTCATTGATAAATGTTAAGAGAAATCTAATCCTTTCAATAAGCTCAATTGGCTACCAAACTGCAGAAATACCAGTAAAGGGAAAGACAATTCTTGTCCGCCTTAACGTAGACATAAACAAACTCGATGAAACTGTTGTGATTGCATATGGTACCTCTTCTAAAAGATATCTTACAGGAAACGTCGCCAAAGTCTCGGCTAAAGACATAGAAGCTCAACCCGTAGGAGATCTTTCCGCAGCACTTCAGGGGCGCATTACTGGATTACAAATTATACAAAACTCCGGAGCGCCAGGAAGACAGTACTCATTTGTGCTTCGCGGCAAAAACAGTATCAACAGTGGAAATGCACCATTGATTGTGATTGACAACGTTCCATTCTATGATGGACTAAGTCTGGATAATTCCTTCATCGGTAGCGGTGTGAATTCCCTATCTAGCCCGCTAAGCATAATAAATCCCCGGGATATAGAAAGCATTGAAGTACTAAAAGATGCCGACGCAACCGCGATTTATGGCTCTAGGGCTGCGAATGGGGTCATATTGATTACTACCAAAAAGGGTAAGGTCGGGAAAACAAGCGTAAATCTAAACTACTATTCAGGCTTTGGTAGGGTAACAAGAACAATGAAACTGCTTAATACCAAGGATTATATTGCGATGAGAAAGGAGGCCTTACGCAATGATCACATCACAACAATTCCCGATGAAGCATACGACATTAATGGCACCTGGGACACAGCCAAAACAACAGACTGGCAGGATAAACTTTTTGGAGAAACAGCGCAATATACCGATGCGCAAGCAAGTTTTTCTGGAGGTAGCAGTGCGACCCAATTTCTAATTGGCCTCGGTTACCATAAAGAAACAACAGTTTACCCTGGAGACTTTAATAATCAAAAGGGATCATTACATTTTAACATTAACCACAATCCTGAAAACTCAAAACTAAGAATAAACCTAAACGGATTCTATTCCAAAGAAAAATCTGTACTTCCTCAAAGGGATCTTAAGAATTTAATTCGAACACCACCCAATGCCCCTGACATTTACGATTCCGACGGCAACCTGAACTGGGCAAACTCGACTTGGTATAACCCATACTCTGACATGCTAAAAACAAATGAAGGTAATACTGACTTCCTAAATGCCAATCTCGACATAAGCTACGATTTATTCCCAGGATTTGTGATAAAAAGTACGATGGGATATCGCTCCAATAGATTAGAGCAATTAGCACTGACCCCAAAAGCATCCTTTAATCCAGCAGAAATTTATAGCCAATCAACATCAGCCCAGGGGACAAATAAAAATACTGGCTGGAATATAGAACCGCAGATTCTTTATTCAAAATCGTGGGAAAACTCTCAAATTGATGGCCTTCTTGGTGCGGCCTTCCTGCAACAAAACAATAGCAGTATTGCTTGGATGGGAACAGGGTTTTCGAATGATGAACTACTGCGCGACTTAAAGGCAGCGAACATTGTGCGATTGTTATCCAATGATGTCAACATGTATAGGTATAGTGCAGGATTTGGTCGGATAAATTACAAATACAAAAATAGGTATCTCATCAACATAACAGGCAGAAGGGACGGTAGCAGTCGGTTTGGTCCCGGCAAGCAGTTTGCAACCTTCTATGCAGCCGGGATTGGATGGATATTTTCCGAGGAAAGATTCATAAAGGAAAAATTGAATTTTATAAGCTTCGCAAAATTAAGAGGCAGTTATGGCACTACCGGCAATGACAAAATAGGAGACTACAACTATCTGGATACATATAGCCCATACAGAGCCACGTATTTCGGCCTGACAGGATTGCTACCAATCCGTCTCAACAACCCGGATTACGCATGGGAAGTGAATAAGAAAGCTGAGATCGGATTGGAGCTTGGATTTCTCAAAGACAAGATCTATATCTCCCAAAGCTTTTATCGCAATAGATCTTCAAATCAACTCTTAAGCCTTCCATTACCTGCTATAACAGGAAAGGATGCAATTATGGCAAATTTGCCTGCCATTGTCGAAAACACGGGCTATGAGTTAGAAATAAAAACAGAAAATATTAAGGATAAAAACTTCACCTGGACGACTGGTTTAAACCTGACAATACCTAGAAACAAACTCGTAAAATATCCAGGTATTGAAAATTCTCCTTATGCCAATACTTACGTCGTGGGAAAATCCCTATTCATACAAAAGGCACTAAATTACGATGGCGTCGATCCCAAAACTGGGGAATATACATTTGTCGATGTTAATGGGGATGGAATAATCAGTTATCCGGAAGACTATACAGCACCAGTATTTACTGGTCAACAATACTACGGAGGCTTGTTGAATGAGCTGAGCTATAAAAATTGTAATGTAACATTCTTCTTTCAATTCGTCCGGCAAAAAAACGTGCCAGATTACAGAGAACAATTTGGCGCCCCAGGATATGCTATAAATCAGCCAACATATGCCCTTAACCGTTGGTCAGCTGAAAATGATATTTCAGGGATCCAAAGATATACAACTTCTGGCGGTTCCGCTGATTTAGCATTCTCAAATATGCTGTCGAGCACGGGAATTTTTACGGATGGCTCATTTATAAGATTGAAGAACCTTTCCGTCTCATACAATCTTCCAATAAAGAAACTAACTAATAATAGAGTACAACACTGCAAGGTCTACTTAAATGCTCAAAATTTAATCACCATCACTAGCTACAAAGGTTATGATCCAGAAACAAGGGGGTACTTGCCCCCTTTGAGAGTGATTGCGTTGGGCATTCAAGCGAGTTTATGACATAGAGAATCTAATGCCGTTCTCCCAAAAAATCCGTACTATGAAAAAGCACATTCAACAATTATTCCTTATTATATTTGTCATGCAGGTCGGCTGCAGAAAATTTATTGACATACCAGCTCCTGAAACACAAATCATCAGGAACACTGTCTTTGATAGCGACAATACTGCCAATGCAGCAATGCTATCCATACTCAGTCAATTAGAGGTAGAATTCTTTCTCAATGAGATCACAACAGTAACTTCGCTTTCATCTGATGAATTCAAAAATTACTCAACTGGTCAGGAGAACATACAGATATACACAAACGCCATCCTTCCAGCAAATGGACGAAATTTAGGAATATGGTCGCAGGCATACTCCTTAATCTACCAATGCAACGCCATAATGGAGGGCGCTAATGCATCAAAAAAACTAAGTTCCCAACTAAAAAACCAAATTCAGGGAGAAGCAAAATTTTTACGCGCCTATCTGTATTTTTATCTCACCAATCTTTATGGCGATGTACCTTTAGTAACAGAAACTGATTATCAGATAAACAAAAAGCTGTCTCGTTTAAGTAGTGACACCATATACAAATATATAGTACAAGATCTGGTAGATGCGCGGAATCTCCTAACTACTTCCTATAAAGACGCAAACGGTATTGATGATTCAGACCGACGTATAAGACCGAATAAATTGGCGGCGGCGGCGCTACTCGCCAGGGTGCATTTATATACAAAGGACTATGATAAAGCTGAAACGCTTTCCAACGATGTTATAAATAGTAATACCTATATACTGGAACCTGATATCGACAAAGTATTTCTGATAGATAACAAGGAGGAGATTCTACAGATTTCCAATGAAGATATTTTCAATACTACCGATGGATATAACTTTGTTCTTACTGCAAGGCCAGGTGCCCAATCTATTGATCCGAATTTTGTACATGCTTTTGATAAAAATGATAAACGTCTTTTAAACTGGATAGGGACATATATTGAAGGTACAGACACCTTCTACTTTCCAAATAAATACAAAATTCAGTACGCCAGTACACAGCAAGAATCCCTCAGTATCCTCCGGTTATCTGAGCAATATCTGATCAGGTCGGAAGCACGCATCATGCAGGGCAATCTCAGCGGAGGTGAGACCGATCTGAACATAGTAAGGCAAAGAGCCGGGCTTCCACCAGCAAATTTTAATTCCTCTGCACAAGCTCTCGCCCTACTAATACAGGAAAGGAGAAACGAATTATTTGTCGAAAATGGCCACCGGTGGTTGGATCTAAAAAGAACCGGGACTGTCGATGACTTTATGAAACTACAGACTCCGAGCAAAGGAGGGACATGGAAAACTAGCGCACAGTTATATCCAATCCCGCAAAGTGAAAGAAGCAAAGACCCGGAATTGAGCCAGAATCCGGGATACTAAAAATACTTATAACTGCCAAAATAAAAGTAAAATGTTGAAGTCGTTATTTTCTATCTTGATCTTATTTAACGTTTCACTGGTTTGCAGAGCCGAACAAGCCGCTACTACACCTTACTACCCTGAAGTAAACCAACCCTGCCCGGAACTCACAATAAACAATATAATGGGTGTAGGAAAAAAAAGTATGAATATTAGTGAGTTTAAAGGCAAATGGCTTCTGTTAGATTTTTGGAGTGTAGGTTGCTCTGCCTGTGTCGCAGCGTTCCCAAAGCTGAACAAAATCCGGGAATCTTTTAAAGATAATCTCCAGGTATTACTCGTAGGACAGGAAGATCCAGGCAATAGAATTAGAAATATGTATAAAAGGTTCGAGTCTAAAATGGACCTTAAACTAACTACGGCTTTTGATTCGACCCTGACAAACAGGTTAGACCTCTATTCCTTTCCATACATAGTTGTATTGGATGATAAGGGTATTGTCCGGGCAGTTACAGCCTCTATAGACTCCATTGCCCTGGCAAAATTGATGAAAGGCGAAGACGCCAATCTCTGGCCTGCTAGGAGAGCACACCAGGAATCTTTTGTGAATTATGATTATTCAAAAGATTTTATCTCTAATTATGGTGGGAAATTGGGCTCTGATGAGTTATCTCACTCTATGTTATCGAGATGGAAACCTGGAATGCCCATACTGTTTCCATCATTACAGTCATTTAAAGAACAAGGATTTTTCGATGCATCAGCAGTAAGGCTAAATTGGCTCTACAATTTTGCATATTTTGGGGTTGGCGCCTGGGGAGGAGTACGTGCATCGGATGATGATGCCTTATATGGGAATTATTGGGAAAAACCACTTTTGGAATTAGAGGACTCCTCTGTATTTAAAATTGATGACAGTGTATCAAATCTTTTCTGCTATAGTCTAGTATTACCAAAGGACAAAATTACACTTAAGAACATACAACATGCTTTGCAAAGTGATTTACAAACCAGTTTTGGTTATCGGGTCACTACAGAAATGCGTATGATGCCTTACTATAAACTTGTCGCACTGGACAAAAAAATCACAAACTTAAAAACGAAAGGAGGTACGCCTTCAATAAACGGTGACAGACATGCATCATTTTATGGAAGAAACATAAATATTCAGAGTTTAATTGCAAATCTATATGGCCATAATCCTTACGGCCCCCCCTTTGTAGACGAAACAGGAATAGACTATAATATTGATTTGAACCTGGATTGTGTTTTTACAAACATAAACGATATAAGGAGGGAGTTGAATAAACACTCACTGGATCTCATTTTATCTTCAAAAATGATGAACGTAATAGTCATCAAAGATTAAACCCTAAACGAGGTCCTTATGAAGTGAACCAACGAGGCCTTTATGACCTCCAAATTCTTACTAATAGTTACGGAACTCTCCTCAGAGGCCTGATGATTGTTTTAGCCGCATACATCGGATATGTAACAGCGCTACCTGCAGGTGCATAGTAACACTGAATTTCCGGAGTTTCGATGCAATTAGTATCTAACGGAACTGTTACTAATACGCTTCCTTTCAGACAGTAAAGGTATTACTCGTTCGGTAGCCTTAGTTGCAACTACACTTGCAATTGCCAGTATCAGCGCACTTGCGCTCAAGAACCTTCTTATCATCGCTAAAAATTTAAGCAAATATGTGACGATAAATAGGGAGGTTTAACACCTCCCTATTTATTCGATGCTTCTTACTGAGCTTTCTTAAGAGGCCTGGTGGTTGTCTTAGCAGCATAAATCGGATAAGAAACTGCGCTACCAGCAGGTGTGTAGTAACACTGGATATTCAGGGCTTCAGAGCAAGTGGTATTTAACGGAACTGTCACAAATACGCTTCCTTTCAGATAGTAGTAAGGAGAAACACGTACAGTAGCTTTAGTAGCAACGATACCAGCGATTGCTAACAGCAGCGCACTAGCGCCCAAAAATACTCTTTTCATAATGGTAACTTTTGGAAAAAGAAAAATAATGCCTACTTTTTTCTACAGGTTTTCGGCTATTCCTGATTATATATATAATTGCTTTATGGCCTTAATAATGGCATGCTAAGATTTGCTCGCCTATACAGCGGATAATCATGTACGCTTCCTGGAGGCGAATAATAGCACGGAGAGTTTACGCCCTCACTACACGTTGAAAACAATGTCACTGCAACGAATTTCTTTCCATCCAGATAGTAGTACGTTATTCCTCTGGAACGTGCATTCGCTGCGATATTAAAAATCAGCGCCAACGAAAAAGCCGCAACACCTGAAAAATACGTTCTACCTTTCATACTCCTGTTGATTTAAGCGGTATTATCAAATATTCTGTGGAATGAATTTATTCAGCTTATGATCCAGGGCAACACCCGCAATTGATAGTATAGTAAAAAATATATTGAAATAAAGATGTGTTGTCCAGTTCATCTTACTGATCACACCTCCACACGTACACGGAACCTCTCCGCTTAGTTTGAGTATATAAAACACGTATAAGGTGAAGATGACCATCAATACCATAGCCCCGTATAGGCCTTGTTTTCTCCTCGCTGGAATTGAAAGAACAACTGCAACCAGGACCTCAATAACAGGAACCAACCAGGCAACAATTTCAGATATTCCCATTTTTTTTAGAATAGGAACAGCTCTTAATGTCCCTCTTGTCTGGTCTAAATCAATCAATTTATACAAGCCAGTGTAGGCGAATAAAAGTATGAATAGGAACACTATTAAATTAAGCGTAAGCTGCACCTTTGTATTATTGATCCTTTCCATGGTTATGCTATCATTTGTTTTGAATTTCATTGAAGTACTTTATCAAAAACAGAAGAATGCCGGAAGTACCCACCCATAGGTCCGCTGTTGCAACCCTCGTGTGATCTGCCATCCAATAAACTGAATCACTTTCTGCTCTGTAAAAACTATTGGTTATCACTTTTACAATATTTCCAGCTTTATTTAACCAGTAATTGTCTGTAGTCACCTGATAAGCTCTGATGTACACACAACCAATGCCAGCCAATCCCGAATTCAGGGTGTAATTAGGTATTATGGGCATATTAGGATAATCTTTCAAAACAGTTGTGGCCACCGCAAGAAACCTGTCATCCTTCAAGGTTTTGTAAGCTTCCAAAAGTGTAAACACGATACCAGGGATGCCATTACCGAATCCCCAAGGATCTACCTCCTGTGATTGAACTGAGCTGTGCCAATAAAAAGTATTATTCATTTTCCCTGCGTGCGAGAGCAGCCAGGCAGTAGCCCTTTTTACCGAAGAAAAAACTTGCTCATCATGCTCAATCTGAAGACATTTCAACAGCGCAAAACATACACCCGCTACCCCGTAGGAAAAACCTGTCAATATATTCTCATTCCTGTTTCCACCAGCGGCTAGATCCCATGCTCCGTCCTCTCGCTGTAAAGCCACCAGTCGCATGCAAATACTTTTTAAGTCCGCTCTCCTCTCGTCTTTCAAACTGTCATACACGCTGGCGATAGCAAACGCCTGTCCACTATAGCCATAGGCCAGGTTTATCTGCTCGTTCTGAGCATACAACTCAGCTACAATATTATCGAATCCAGTTAGTTCTGCAGTAGTAATACCCGATCTCAAACATTGGTAAATTGAAATAGAAACTCCGGCGGTGCCGTCGAATAGGCCACCATTCCAGATAGATTCTTCCGCCCGGTAGTCTGAAATCCTCTTTATAGCGGCATCTATATAGGTATGGCAGGCACTTATGTCAAATCCTGTTATTTTGGCATGAGAGAGCATATACAGTATTCCCGCAGCACCGGCAAAAAATCCATTCCTTTCAGAAAGAAATATATTATCGTTTATGACCTTAGAACTGGCATTTTGCTGTTTGGATAACCATACTAGCTTATCATCGACGAACCTGTCGTTTACAATCCCCCTAATCCCCTCCTCTATTATCTTAGCCAGATCATCTGACTTCAATTGGTAAGGTGCAGGGGATTCTGAATGCAAGGGCCCACTGATGAGCTTTAAAATTCGCTGCAGTTCATTAATAACCTTGCCAATGCCGGGTCGTAAATCAGGATCGTAATTTAAGCAGGCTATTATTAAACCGGCCACATCACTATTCTGTATCAAATTATTTATACATTTCCTTGCATCTGAACTATAAAAAAAGTTATACTTAATTGGTAATGTATTTGTAAATAGGACGAGCATTAGTGCTCCCAGGCTATATACATCGTCTGCCTTGGATGGTATCTCCTGCGACAGCTGGGCAGGAGAACAAAAACCAGGGGTTCCCAAATTAAAAGGAGGATCAGGATAATCCCTCTCAACAGACCAAACCATCTCAATATCAATCAACCACCATTTCTTTCTATCATCCAGCATAAAATTTGCCGGAGATATATCCCTGTGGATATATCCATAGCTGTGTAACAGCTGTATAAGATCAGCCACTTTTATCATATGGTCCAAGAGGAGAAGCTTTGAGTTCCGATTAAGATCTGTCCAGCTCCCGCCATTATATATAATTCCAATCTCCTGCTCCAGAGTTCTACCATTTATGAACTCCATTGCCAGGTAATGATCTTCAAACTCACTAAAAAAATCATATACTTCCGGCACAGGGAATTTCCTTTTCCAAAGATCTTTATGTAAAATGTATTGCCACTCCAGGTGATCCTTAACATCACGTCCATAATAATCAGCATACATGTGCCTGCGACCCTGCTTTATTATACAGTCCTTTTCCTGCCAATAGCCTTTGCGGTATTTACCTTTAAAAACAAACCCTTTAGCATCTGGCTTAATTACTGAATCAATCTTATACTTACCATTTAAAAGTGCAGTTGTAGTTCCCTTTGGTGTTAACTGCTCCCCAAAAGGCCACTTCATGTCCACCGGCACCACATTAGGAAATTCCGTAAAATCAGCCCTTTTGCTGCCATCGAAATCAATGAAAACCCTCTTTATCTCACCCGTATCTGTAATTTCTTCAAAAGGATCGTAGGCCCCGAAATTAACAAAGACTATCTCACTTAATGCCACCGCACCAGGTACAACTGGACCATAAAATAATTTTGTCAGCTTTTTCAATTTTTCAGCAACATCAACAGCCTCCATCTCATTTCTTGGAAAAATACTGATCAGCTTTCCAATTTCGGTAAAACCAAATGCTCCATCCTGCTGACGGGTCGCAAGGTCTGAATTCTTAATTATTCTAAATGGTATCTTACTTTCTACTAATTCAGGGATCACCACTTTTAGCAAATGAACTATATTAACCTTTGTAGCTGTCAAATGAAGCATCCATCCAAATTTCGCCTCCACCTCACCGCAGTGCAGATATAACCCAGCATCTGAATAGCTAATCCCGTATTCTGACAACATAGCGGCACTATCAAAATCGAATTCAGATGTTCTCATACTGACAGTTACCTGATTGTCGTCCTGGTATTTTACAGACTCATTCATTTTCAGTATAATTATTTACGTTTACTTAACTCATCTCCTATCAGTTAATAATATTTTTTCAAAAAGTAACAATCCTGAAGCCGAAAAAATAATGAATGAAAAAACTTGGTATCTCAGTACTATAGGGGCTGCTAAAACACTAAAGCCAAAATTGCATAGCCAAAGAAGTATCATTAAATAAACAAAAAATGAAAACCTGTTCTCTCCATTCTTAAATCCGATAAATAATACAAACCCCAATACCCCCAATACAAACAAAGCATTGGCAAGTGTTGTAATAACTGGATAAGCAATGGCAATTTTAATTTCTTTTGATACGGATCTAATTCTCTGGCTCTTGTATCCAAACCAATTTTTTGCCAGTCCTGCAACACTGTCAGACTTCATGTTATAGACAGACATGAATTCGACAGGAGGAGCTGAAAAGGAGACTATATTGGTCCAGATAAAGTATTTTGCGAAAGCCGCCGGATGTTTTTTTATCAGCATCTCGCCATACTCAGCATAAAAGGGGGATAGAGAAGCCCACTTCTTAAAATAAGGGGTAGTAGTATCTTTCCCATACTTAAGTGATAAATATTGTTTCAGTGGAGCATGTTCATCCCACAGATAATATATTCCAGGAACAGAATCTGGCCGAACCTTTAACGCGTTCAGCGAGTCTCGATGCTTAACAACGATCTCATGAAGTTTCCTGAACCTTTGCGGCACTTGCTCCTTTTCAGCAGGGTTCATACCGCTATACATTATAAGCGCATTACTGGCTAATTGCCATCCTCCGAAACCAGAAAATTGCCGTATACCTGTCAGTTCCTTATACTTATTTCCGTTATGCCACAAAAAAAGTCCCATTAAGAAAACACTGAGCCCCAGACCTATTAATTTCTCCTTTATAGTCACCCTCGATATCAATAGTGCCGCTGCTGTAATCAATGGGTAGTATAGAGCATTGTAACGAATCGTAAGAAGAAGTACAAGAAGGATTGCCTGCACCCACAGGTGTCTTCTATCAAACTTCAGCATAATCCAAATCAATTCCGCAACCCATAATACACTCAGACTTGTAAAAAGTGCATCTGCGAGTACATAATTGCTAATTAAAAGCAACAATGGGTTTATAGAAAAAAAAACTATCAAAATGTATTTAAGAACTTTGCCTGGCTTGAGGAAGTAAACCAATGTAAAAACAAAATAAAAGGCACTTGCTTCAAGGATGAAATACTGGAAAACTGCCAGAGCGATATCAGATTGAAAGAAAGCACTGAATATTCTCAAAAATTTGGAATATCCTACCGGCCACATGTTGATCGAATAATTATGATATGCTCCTTCCAAATATGCATAAGAATCGGGAATATAATTAACGAATGGATATAGAATTTTAAATACTGCAAACTGTACCGTTAATAATAATAGAATTAAAATCAGCACTCTTCTATTCTGATTGAATAGGAAATGAGTAAATTTGAAAGGTACTTTCTCAATCGTTTCTAAAGAACCGTCGGTTTCAACGGCACTTGCAATAAAAATTTCTCTTCCCCTTGTCTTACGTTTGGAAGCTTTGCTCAGCGCCTCCACATATACCAAAGAGAACGCTGACAAAATAAACAGTGGAAGTATCTGATACCTAAAAACTATCGGTGAGGATAAAACACTGAACGCTATATTTAACACAAAAAAACCAGAACCCAGTATCATCATATATGAATCCCGTTTTGAAATACTTTTTACTTCCACACGCATCCCTAACCAAACAAAAACTCCTAAAAAGTAAACATTAATCAATAGAAATAGCGCAGGAAAAACAATCAATATCCACCCCTGCAGATCCATGGAAACCACCCTTACCTTTGTGCTTTTATAATCAAACCATTTAACTACCGCTGGCCCTAAATCTGTCCCTCCCATATTGTATTTCTCTAACTTTTCCAAAGGAGGAATAAAGTAACCACCTAAGTTTGGGAGTAAAAAATACCTTGCAAACCCAATTGGGTGATTTTTTATGAGATATTTTCCATATTCTGAAAATATGGGAGATACATTTCCCCAGGCTCCGACACCTCCATAAGGATCACTATATTCATCTCCATATATAGACATAAATCGCCTCAGTGGCGCGAATGGGTACCTAATATAAACAGCTCCTTGAATTGGAGATGTATATCGAAGTTGGGATGGTATAGTATCAAAATAACTTCTTGTCAATCTATCCAGGCTACGACATTTAGCTGGCACCTGTGTAGTATCTAGACTAATGAACGGATACATATAGAGTGCATTATTGGCCAGCTGCCAGCCACTGAATACCGAAAATTGCCTGACACCTGTGATCTCATAAGCCTTCATCCTGGTGAAACTGACAAAAGCAAGGATCAGTACTACCGGCATCGCGACGCCGGCTACCTTTGTCCAAATCTTGTGCCTGGATAATATATATGCCATTGTGGTGATCAAGGGGTAGTACATCGCATTATACCTTACCGTAAATGCAACCGCCAGCAGCAGAGCGTGTGTCAGTACCTGGTAAAAATTTGGCCGGTTGATAATCCAAAGTAGCTGCCCCGCCCAGAGTAGGCTAAGCCCCAGGAACAGCCCGTCGCTGGACACATAGTTACTCAGGTACAGTAGTAATGGGTTAAAGAACAGAAATCCATATAATATGTTTGTTGTTGTAGCCCCCGGTCTATAAAAATAAAGTAGCGTAAAGAAGAAATACAGAGCACTCACCTCTATGATAAGATACTGAAGTGCTATCACTATCGTATCGGAGTGGGTAACCAGGTGTACCAGCGTCAGGAATTTCGAATATCCAATCGGCCAAATATTAACATCAAGACCGGCAGCCGCTGCATATATATAACTGTAACTATCTGAGAAAAAGTCCGGGAATGGGTAAAGTACTTTAAACAGAACAAACTGCACCACCACTCCAATAGTGGCTATCCAGAGCAGCTTTCTGTTCCTTTTATCCTTTGTTACAAAGCTGGAGAAAGCTGGCTGCTTTTTCACCTTGAACTGTTCCTCCTGCTCCCCGATGGGTACATCAAAGGCCTGAATCAGCGGGCTTTTCTGAGTAGCTGTTTTTTCCTCATGATATTCCATTTCGGTGTTAATAGCCCAGATGTTTGTCTTATCAGTTATGTAAGCAGCAATATTATCCACCGCCACCATCGCTGTCAACATACTATGGTCACTGTTGTTATACTTATGCATCCCATTCCTTCCCACCAAAAACAAATTCTCAAATCTATCTGCATACTCCCTCACCAGATCAAACCTTTCATACGTACCGAAATAAGCCGGATATGTCTTCTCCATCCTCAACACTGTCGCATCCAACACGTTCGCCTGACTGGCCAATCCAATTTTCTCCAATTCCCGTATAGCTAGGTCCTTGATATACTCATCCGATCTGTTCCAGAAATCATCTGCCTTATTGCAAAAGAACTCCATCCCCACCCAGGCATTATCCGGATCCTTCACCATATACGGGCTCCAATTATTAAACAGCTGCAACCTCCCCACCTTCACATCCTTCTCCTGTATATATATCCATGTATCTTTCAAATCCAAAGGCCTCCACTCCCCTGTCTTCTTATCCTGGAACGACAATTTCTTCAATAAAATCCCCACCGTAATAAAATCCCGGTATTGGAGGCCCGCCGCCACTTCCTTCACGTCCTCAGGTATGGGGCCGTCCAGGCCTCCAATCAGCTCCTGCACTGGCATAGTTGAAAAGAAATAATCGCCTTCGAGGTAACTGGTTTCACCGGTTATATTGTTAATAGCAGCTACAGCAGTGACTTGATTGTTGCCATCAGAAGTATAGATCCTTTTCACATCATGATGCATCAGGATCTTCCCTCCCATGCTTTCCACTTGCCGTGCTACTTCCTCCCATAGTTGGCCAGGCCCGAGTTTTGGATAAAGGAATTGTTCTATTAAACTAGTCTCAGTATCTTTTTGAGCAATATCATTTCCAGCAATATTTTGCTTCTTTTTCGTAGCAGATTGTATGGCATGCTGAATTGCCTTGCTGATGGATACACCCTTGATACGCTGGGCTCCCCACTCTGCAGATATCTTATCACAAGGAATGCCCCACACCTTCTCTGTATAATCTTTGAAGAACAGTTTGTATAATACCTGTCCAAACCGGTTGATCATAAAATCTTCCAGGTTCTTCTCCGGTTTACGCGGTAACAGCTGTGCCTTCAGATAAGAGAACATAATAGCAATAGTGGTCCATAGGCCAAGCTTGGTGAGGGTATCCAGGGATAGTTGTATGGGATAAGTAAAGAATTTCCGCAGGAAATAGATCCTTGACAAACGTCTACGCACGAGCATGACTTTATCAGGATCGTTCCCTGCGTTGTCTGTTG
>Ga0207426_1001844_pt1 | contig 15586 bp, 14 predicted proteins | sample AraplaMF_Cvi_mMS_FD_184265 | JGI IMG/M metagenome (GOLD analysis project Ga0207426, IMG submission 184265) | Arabidopsis root microbial communities from the University of North Carolina, USA - plate scrape MF_Cvi_mMS (SPAdes) (version 2) | ecosystem: Host-associated > Plants > Roots > Endosphere... | reverse complement strand
CGGCGTGGTCGGACCGACCCGCATGGACTACCCCGGAACGATGGGAGCGGTACGCGCAGTGGCACGTTACGTCGGACAAATCCTCGCGGAGTCGTAAGTGGCCACGGATTACTACTCGGTCCTCGGTGTCGGCCGCGACGCCTCGCAGGACCAGATCAAGAAGGCCTTCCGCCGACTGGCGCGCGAGCTGCACCCGGACGTCAATCCGGACCCCAAGACCCAGGAGCGGTTCAAGGAGATCAACGCCGCTTACGAGGTGCTGTCGGACCCGCAGAAGAAGCAGGTCTACGACCTCGGCGGGGACCCCCTCTCGCAGGCCAACGGCGGCCAGGGCGCGGGCGGCTTCGGCGCGGGCTTCGGCAACTTCTCCGACATCATGGACGCGTTCTTCGGCACCGCGTCGCAGCGCGGTCCGCGCTCGCGCACCCGCCGCGGGCAGGACGCCATGATCCGGCTCGACATCGAGCTGAACGAAGCGGCCTTCGGCACGACCAAGGACATCCAGGTCGACACCGCCGTCGTCTGCACGACCTGCACCGGAGAGGGCGCGGCGCCCGGCACCTCGGCGCAGACCTGCGACATGTGCCGCGGCCGCGGTGAGGTCTCGCAGGTCACCCGGTCCTTCCTCGGCCAGGTCATGACGTCGCGGCCCTGCCCGCAGTGCCAGGGCTTCGGCACGGTCGTCCCGACCCCGTGCCCCGAGTGCGCCGGCGACGGCCGGATCCGCTCCCGCCGCACGCTGACCGTCAAGATCCCGGCCGGTGTCGACAACGGCACCCGCATCCAGCTCGCGGGGGAGGGTGAGGTCGGCCCCGGCGGCGGCCCCGCCGGTGACCTCTACGTGGAGATCCACGAGGTGGCGCACCCGGTCTTCCAGCGGCGCGGCGACGACCTGCACTGTACGGTCACCATCCCGATGACGGCGGCGGCGCTGGGCACGAAGTGCCCGCTGGAGACGCTGGACGGGGTGGAGGAGATCGATGTCCGGCCCGGTACCCAGTCCGGCCAGTCGATTCCGCTGCACCAGCGCGGGGTGACCCACCTGCGCGGCGGCGGCCGGGGCGACCTCATCGTGCACGTCGAGGTGATGACGCCGTCCAAGCTCGACGCCGACCAGGAAGACCTGCTGCGGCGGCTGGCCAAGCTCCGCGGCGAGGAGCGGCCCACGGGGCAGTTCCAGCCGGGACAGCAGGGCCTCTTCTCGCGGCTGAAGGACGCCTTCAACGGGCGATAGTCCCAGGTGGGCCCGGGGCCGCAGCGGTCGCCCGGGCCCGGCGCGGCGGCCTCGGCCCCGGTTCGGAGCGGGCCGGTGGGCGTGACACGATGTGCTCATGCCCACCGCACCGACCGATCTCTGCCGCTACCCGATCGTGCAGGCCCCGATGGCGGGAGGCGGCTCGGGACCCGAGCTGGCCGCCGCCGTCTGCGGCGCCGGCGGTCTGGGCTTCCTCGCCGCCGGCTACAAAACCGCCGACGGCATGTACCAGGAGATCAAACAGCTGCGGTCGCTGACCGACCGGCCCTTCGGCGTCAACCTCTTCATGCCGCAGCCCTCGCTCGCCGACGGCTCCGTCGTCGAGGTCTACCGCGAGCAACTCGCGGGCGAGGCGGCCTGGTACGAGACCGAGCTCGGTGACACCGACGGGCCCATCGACGACGGCTACGAGGCCAAGCTCGCCATCCTGCGGGACGACCCGGTGCCGGTGGTCTCCTTCACCTTCGGCTGCCCCTCGCGCGCCGTCCTCGACGCCTTCGCCAAGGTCGGCACGTACACCGTCGTCACGGCCACCACCGCCGCCGAGGCGCAGGCCGCACAGTGGTCGGGCGCCGACGCGGTGTGCGTGCAGGGCGTGGAGGCCGGCGGCCACCAGGGCACCCACCGGGACGATCCGCACGCGGACGGCACCGGCTCGGGGCTGGGCCTGCTGGCGCTGCTCGGCCAGGTGCGCGAGGCCGTGCAGATCCCGGTGATCGCCGCGGGCGGGCTGATGCGCGGGGCGCAGATCGCGTCGGTGCTGGCCGCCGGGGCGAGCATGGCGCAGCTGGGCACGGCCTTCCTGGCCACCCCCGAATCGGGCGCCAACCCGCTGCACAAGCAGGCGCTGACCAACCCGCTGTTCACGCATACGGAGTTGACCCGGGCGTTCTCCGGGCGGCCGGCCCGCGGGCTGGTCAACCGCTTCCTGCGCGAGCACGGCCCGTACGCCCCGGCCGCCTACCCCGCCGTCCACTACCTCACCTCCACCGTGCGCAAGGCCGCGGCGAAGGCGGGCGACGCGCAGGGCATGAACCTGTGGGCGGGGCAGGGGCACCGGCTGGCGCGGGAGCTGCCCGCCGGGCGGCTCGTGGAGGTACTGGCGGTCGAACTCGACGCGGCGCGCGCCGCGTTGGGCCGCCCGGGCGCCGGCGGCGCCGCATGACCGCCCCGGTCTTCCTCGTCGACTCGCTCGCGGACGTACGGGCCGGCGGCACCCTGACCCTGGACGGTCCCGAGGGCCGGCACGCGGTGTCGGTGCGCCGGCTGCGGGCCGGTGAGGAAGTCGTCCTGACGGACGGTCACGGCACCGGCGCGCTCGGCACCGTCGCCGCGGCCGAGGGCAAGGACCGGCTCACGGTCGCCGTCGCGGAGCTGCGCACCGAGGCGCCGCCGGAGCCCACGATCACCGTCGTCCAGGCGCTCCCCAAGGGCGACCGCGGCGAGCTGGCCGTCGAGACGATGACCGAGACCGGTGTGGACGCCATCGTGCCCTGGGCGGCGGCGCGTTGTGTGACGCAGTGGAAGGGCGAGCGGGCGGCCAAGTCGCTGGGCAAATGGCGCGCCACGGCCCGTGAGGCGGGCAAGCAGTCGCGCCGGCTGACGTTCCCCGAGGTCGCCGATCCGCTGACGACCAAGCAGGTGGCCGCCCTGCTCGCGGACGCCGACTTCGCCGCCGTCCTCCACGAGGAGGGCAGCACCCCGCTCGCCACCGCCGCACTCCCCGCCGAGGGCCGGATCGTGCTGGTCGTCGGGCCGGAGGGCGGCGTCTCCCCGGAGGAGCTCACGCTCTTCGCCGAGGCCGGCGCCAGGCCCTACCGCCTGGGGCCGAGCGTGCTGCGCACCTCCACGGCGGGCACCGCGGCGACCGCGCTGCTGCTGGGGCGCACGGGGCGCTGGAGCTGACCCCCGTCGTCCCCCCGCCGTCCGCTCCGGGCGGGCGGCGGGAGGGTGGGGCAGGAGCGTGGTCCCGGTGCTCCGGTCAGACCAGCTCGGCCGCCAGCGTGATGTTCTTGACGCCCGCGAGCGCCTGGCTCACCGGGCAGTTGGACTTGGCGTCCTGGGCCGCCGCCTGGAAGTCCTCCTCGGACAGGCCGGGGACGCGGGCCTTGACGGTCAGGGCGATGCCGGTGATGCCCTCACCGGGCTGGAAGGTGACGTCGGCCCGGGTGTCCAGGGCCTCGACGGTGTAGCCCTTGCCCGCCAGGCCGTGCGAGAAGGCCATGGAGTAGCAGGACGAGTGGGCCGCCGCGATGAGCTCCTCGGGGCTGGTGGTGCCGTTCGGCTGCTCCGCGCGGGCGGGCCAGTTCACGTCGTACGTACCGACCTTGGAGGACTCCAGGGCGACGGTGCCCTTGCCCTCCATGAGGTTGCCTTCCCAGTGGGTCTTGGCGGTGCGCGTGGTGGCCATGGTGCACAACTCCCGGTGATGGGCGTAAGCGATCACCGGCCAGCTTAGAGGGCCCGGGGCGCCGATGCGCGGTGGGCGGGCCGTGGCGGCCGCGCGGCGCGGGGTGGGGTGGGCCCCGGGGTTCGGCCCGCCCGGTAGCATCCGAGGCCGTGCGCACCGTGCGCACGGCAAACGACCCGGGAGGTGTCACCGGTGGCGGGAGAACCGCAGGCCGACTGCCTGTTCTGCAAGATCGTGGCGGGGGAGGTGCCGGCGACCATCGTCCGGGAGACCGACACCACGGTCGCGTTCCGCGACATCAACCCCCAGGCGCCCACGCACGTCCTGGTGATCCCCAAGGTGCACTACCCGGACGCGGCGAGCCTGGCCGCCGCCGAACCGCAGGTCATCGCCGACATACTGCGCGAGTCGCGCGAGGTCGCGGCCGAGGACAAGGTCGAGGACCGGGGCTACCGGGTCGTCTTCAACACCGGCGCCGGCGCGGGCCAGACCGTCTTCCACGCCCATCTGCACGTGCTCGGCGGCCGCGGCCTCCAGTGGCCCCCCGGCTGAACGCCCGTGTCCGTACGTGAACTGGTGGTCCTGGGCACCGCGAGCCAGGTCCCCACGCGGCACCGCAACCACAACGGCTATGTGCTGCTCTGGGACGGCCAGGGGCTGCTCTTCGACCCCGGTGAGGGGACGCAGCGCCAGATGCTGCGGGCCGGGGTCGCCGCGCACGACCTCCACCGGATCTGCGTCACGCACTTCCACGGCGACCACTCGCTGGGCCTGGCCGGGGTGATCCAGCGGATCAACCTCGACCGGGTGCCGCACCCGGTCACCGCCCACTACCCGGCCAGCGGCCAGCACTTCTTCGACCGGCTGCGGTACGCCACCGCGTACCGGGAGACGGTCCGGCTGGTCGAGCGGCCGGTGGCGGTCGACGGCGAGCTGGAGCGCTCGGCGTCGTACGTCCTGGAGGCGCACCGGCTCTCGCACCCGGTCGAGTCGTACGGCTACCGCCTCGTCGAGCCGGACGCGCGCCGGATGCTGCCGGAGCGGCTGGCGGCGCACGGCATCGCCGGGCCCGACGTGGGGCGCCTGCGGCGGCTCGGCGAGCTGAACGGCGTCACCCTCGACGAGGTCAGCGAGGTGCGCCCCGGGCAGCGGTTCGCGTTCGTCATGGACACCCGGCTGTGCGAGGGCGTCCATGCGCTGGCGCAGGGCGCGGACATGCTCGTGATCGAGTCGACGTTCCTGGACGAGGACGTCCGACTGGCCACCGACCACGGGCACTTGACCGCCGGGCAGGCGGCGCAGGTGGCGGCGTCGGCGGGGGTGCGGCACCTCGTGCTGACGCACTTCTCGCAGCGCTACGACGATCCCGCACAGTTCGAGCGGCAGGCCCGTGCGGCGGGCTTCACGGGCGAGCTGACCATCGCCAGGGACCTGATGCGGGTGCCGGTGCCCAAGCGGCGCTGAACGCCCGGCGGAGGACGGTCCGCCGGGCGGGCGCCGTCCCCTACGGCAGGAAGTACATCGGGTTCGGCATCTTGAACGTCCGGTCGCCGGCGCCGCCGTCCAGATCGCTGTACTGGTCCCCGAAGTTGGCGACGACGTCGTAGCCGAGGGACTCGATGTGCTTGCGGGTGCCCGACTTGTACTCGACGGTCGTGCAGGTGGCGCCGCAGGGCAGGTAGGCCGGCGGGTGCTCCTTGTCCTTCAGGAAGACGTGCCGGCGGTCCAGCGCCACCTGGTAGCCGACGTTCTTGAGGTTGCGCACGCTCCAGGCGCGCTGCGCCTCCTTGCGGCCGGTCAGGAAGAAGACCTCGGCGCCCTTGTCGTGCGCCCAGTTGACCAGGCGGTTCATCCCGAAGACCGGGTCCATGTCGGTGTGCGCCAGGTACGTGTCCTGGCTCTCCTCGGTGAAGTGGAAGCCGACCTGGAGCTCGTAGTTGTAGGTGAGCAGGGTGGTGTCGTCGATGTCGAGGACGATCGCCGGCTTGCCCTTCCGGCCCGTCCGGTCGTGCCGGGCGAGGGCCTTGGACAGGTAGCCGCGGGCCTTGGCCTCGATGCCGCGGACCTGCCGCGCGTAGTTGCTGTGCGGGGAGGCGTAGTGCTCGCCGTCCGCCGTCACCGTGTCCCCGTAGTACGCCTTTATCTTGTCCTGGACCTGCGTGAGGTTGGGGATCTCCTTGTCGGTGCGCGGCACGGAGTGCTCGGCGGTGGCCTGGCCGACGCCGAAGGCCGCGGTGCCGGCGACGAGGGCGGCGACCGTGGCGGCGCCGACGCGGGCCCTTCGGGAGAGGGCGGGGCGGAAACGGGCGGGGCGGGGCATGCGCGGCTCCTTGGGAGACATCAGCGGACCCAGTAGGTCTAACAGAGCCTCAATTCGGTATCTACGCGCGAAGATTCAACCCTTGGTAAAGGCTGCTGCGGTGCGGGCTCTTGACGGTCGCGCGGCGGGCTCCCTACCCTCCAACTCCATCTGTAGACGTCATCTACATAGGAAAACGCCCTCGATCGCGTAGGAGCCTGCCGGATGACGGACGCCCAGCACAGCCTCACGATCACCGAAGTCCGGCTCACCCCGATCCTGGTGGCCGACCCGCCGCTGTTGAACACCCAGGGCGTGCACCAGCCCTACACCCCCCGGCTGATCATCGAGCTGACCACCGAGGGCGGCGCCACCGGGCTCGGCGAGACCTACGGGGACACCGCGTACCTCGACCTGGCGCAGCCGTTGGCCACCGCGCTCATCGGCCGGTCGGTCACGGACCTGAACACCCTGCCCGCCCTCGCCGCCGAGGTGTGCGGTGATTCGCCGGCCGCGACCGGTGCCGGGGCGGTGGACGCCGGCGGCCTGCGCGGCGTCCGGACCGCCGGCAAGCTGCGGCTGTCCGTCCTCTCCGGCTTCGAGGTCGCCTGCCTGGACGCCTGGGGCCGGTCGGCCGGACTGCCCGTGCACGCCCTGCTCGGCGGCAAGGTCCGCGACCGCGTGGAGTTCAGTGCCTACCTCTTCTACCGCTGGGCCGAACACCCCGGCGGCCGCGGCGAGCGCGACGACTGGGGCGCGGCCCTCGACCCCGCCGGCATCGTCGCCCAGGCCCGCCGCTTCGCCGGCACCCACGGCTTTTCGTCCTTCAAGCTCAAGGGCGGCGTCTTCGCCCCCGCCCAGGAGGTCGCCGCCATCCGGGCGCTGGCCGCCGAGTTCCCCGGGCAGCCGCTGCGGATCGACCCCAACGGCGCCTGGAGCGTCCGCACGTCGCTGGAGGTGGCCCAGGAGCTCGGGGACGTCCTGGAGTACCTGGAGGACCCGACGAGCGGCACCGCCCGGATGGCGGAGGTCGCGGCCGGCACACCGCTCCCGCTCGCCACCAACATGTGCGTGACCACCGTCGACGAGATCGCCGCGGCGTTCACCCGCGGCGCCGTACGGATCGTGCTCAGCGACCACCACTACTGGGGCGGACTGCGCGCCACCCGTGAACTCGCCGCCGTCTGCCGCGCCTTCGGCGTCGGCCTGTCCATGCACTCCAACACCCACCTGGGCATCAGCCTCGCCGCGATGACGCAGGTCGCGGCCACGGTGCCGGGCCTCGACCACGCCTGTGACAGCCACTACCCCTGGCAGACCGAGGACGTCCTCACCGAGCGGCTCGCCTTCCGCGACGGACGGCTGGACGTCGGTGACGCCCCCGGCCTCGGCGTCACCCTCGACCGCGACCGGCTCGCCGTACTGCACCGCCGCTGGCTCGCCGACGACGGCGGGCTGCGCGACCGCGACGACGCCGCGGCGATGCGGCGCGCCGACCCGGACTGGGTGACCCCCGCCCTGCCCCGCTGGTGACCCCGGGGCCCGCCCCTGCTCCCCGGGCCTTCCGGGCCGTCCCGCAGCGCTGCCCGGACGCGCGGATCGCGCCGCCCGCCCCCGTGCTGGTCAACTCCCCGGGAAACCTCGGGGGATTCGTCTCGTCGACCGCCTTCGGGATCCTCCGGGACGTCACCGGCCCGGCCCGCGGCGGGCTCGTCGGCCTGCCGGTGGCGGGCGTCCTGGCCGCGCTCGCCGTCGCGCCGGCCCGCGGCATGTGCGGGCCCGTGGCCGGCGGCCCGCAGCCACGGATCACGGACCCGGCCGTGGTCCTGTGCGCGGTGGCCCCGGCACGCGTACGGTGAGGCACGGCTCAGTGGCGGTGCGCCACAGTGGTCCCGTACGTGATCTTTGAGAGGGGCTGTCCCGATGGCACAGGAAGTGCGCGGCGTGATTGCGCCGGGGAAGAACGAACCGGTCCGGCTGGAGACCATCCTGGTGCCGGACCCGGGTCCCGGTGAGGCCGTGGTGAAGATCCAGGCGTGCGGGGTGTGCCACACCGATCTGCACTACAAGCAGGGCGGCATCAACGACGACTTCCCGTTCCTGCTCGGCCACGAGGCGGCCGGCGTGGTGGAGTCGGTCGGCGCCGGGGTCACCGACGTCGCGCCGGGGGACTTCGTCGTCCTCAACTGGCGGGCGGTGTGCGGCCAGTGCCGCGCCTGTCTGCGGGGCCGCCCCCAGTACTGCTTCGACACCCACAACGCCCGCCAGAAGATGACGCTGAAGGACGGCACGGAGCTGACCCCGGCGCTGGGCATCGGCGCCTTCGCCGACAAGACGCTGGTCGCCTCCGGGCAGTGCACCAAGGTCGACCCCCGGGTGGCGCCCGAGGTGGCCGGCCTGCTGGGCTGCGGCGTGATGGCGGGCATCGGCGCCGCCCTCAACACCGGCGGCGTCGGGCGGGGCGACTCGGTCGCCGTCATCGGCTGCGGCGGCGTCGGCGACGCGGCCGTGGTGGGCGCGCGGCTGGCCGGTGCGGCCACGATCGTCGCGGTGGACATCGACGACCGCAAGCTGGAGACGGCGCGCTCCATGGGCGCCACCCACACCGTCAACTCCCGTGACGCCGACCCCGTCGAGGCGGTCCGCGAGCTGACCGGCGGCTTCGGCGCGGACGTCGTCATCGACGCGGTCGGCCGCCCCGAGACCTACCGGCAGGCGTTCTACGCCCGCGACCTGGCCGGCACCGTCGTCCTGGTCGGCGTCCCCACCCCGGACATGACCCTGGAACTCCCCCTCCTGGACGTCTTCGGCCGCGGCGGCGCCCTCACATCCTCCTGGTACGGCGACTGCCTCCCCTCCCGCGACTTCCCGATGCTCGTCGACCTGCACCTGCAGGGCCGGATCGACCTGGCGGCGTTCGTCACGGAGACCATCGGCATCGACGACGTGGAGCAGGCCTTCGCGCGGATGCACGCGGGCGACGTACTGCGTTCGGTGGTGACGCTCTGATGACGGCGCGCATCGACCACCTGGTCACCTCCGGCACCTTCTCCCTCGACGGCGGCACCTGGGACGTCGACAACAACGTGTGGATCGTCGGCGACGACGAGGAGGCGATCGTCATCGACGCCGCCCATGACGCCGACGCCATCCTCGAAGCCCTCGGCGGCCGGACGCTGCGCGCGATCGTCTGCACCCACGGGCACAACGACCACATCGACGCGGCCCCGGCGCTGGCCTCCCGCACCGGCGCCCGGATCCACCTGCACCCCGCCGACCTGCCGTTGTGGAAGATGACCCACCCGGACACCGCGCCGGACGCGGAGCTGGCGGACGGCCAGGTGCTGACCATCGCCGGCACGGACCTGATCGTGCTGCACACCCCGGGCCACGCGCCCGGCGCGGTCTGCCTCCACGCCCCCGAGCTGGGCACCGTCTTCACCGGCGACACCCTCTTCCAGGGCGGACCCGGTGCCACCGGACGGTCCTTCTCGGACTTCCCGACGATCGTGGCCTCGATCCGGGACCGGCTGCTGACCCTGCCGCCCGCGACCCAGGTCCGTACCGGACACGGCGACCCGACGACGATCGGCGCGGAGGCCCCGCATCTGGAGGAGTGGATCAAGCGGGGGCACTGAGGGCAAGCGGGGGCACCGAGGGCCTGGTGCGGCCCCTGGGGCTTGTGGCGACCGTGCTGGTCACCGCCGCTCGTTGCGGGCTGCGACCAGCACGGTCGCCTCGTGGCGGACGGCGGGTTCGTCGTACCTCGTGGCGACCGCGCGGTGCCGCCCTGGCCGGTTGCTCCCGCACTCGACCGCACACCGCTGCGTGTGGCCGGTGCTGCCGGACTCCGGCGGCCGCCCGCCGCGGGAGCCGGGCTCGTGCCGGTCGCGGTTGCGTGTGACGGGACCTGGTACGGCCGGGCCCGCACCCGGCCGGCCGGGGCGGGCCCCGCACCCCCCCCGTGGGGGCCAACGTCCGCGACCGGCCGGGGTGTTCGGGCGTTAGCCGCGCGTAAGCGAAGCAACAGTAGGCCGCCAGCGGCCGGCGCGACGATGAGGACATCCGATGAGGGGTCAGCGGGCATCCGGTCCGCTCCCTCCGTCCTGAACGCAACGAGGGGTAACCGTAGGATGATCCAGCAGCACAGCAGCACCCTCATCGCAGCCCGGCTCGCCTCGGTGGCGGCGGCCGTCGGGTTGATCGTCCTGCCGCAGGGAGGCGCCGCGGCGCCGGCAGCGCACCGGCTCGCCGTCGGCGCCGTGGCACCGAGCGGCGCCGTTGACGGGTCCGAGGAGTGGAACGGCACCGGCGCCTCGTGCGAAGCCTGTGACGGTGTGCCGATGAAGTGAGGCCGGGCCTGATCTGCGTGTGGTCGGCCCGCGGCGTGCTACACCACGGGCTCGCCGAGCAGGGCGGCGACGTCCGCCACGTCCGGCAGACCGAGCCGCTCGAAGATCGTGTGCGCCTCGTGCAGCCGCTCCTGCGACGGCGTGAGGTGCCCCAGTTCGGCGAGTGCCCGGCCGAGCGCGACCAGGGCGTAGCCCTGATCGCGCTGTGCGCCGGTCTCCACGGTGATCGCCAGCGCCGCCTCGGCCTCCGCGACCGCCGGCGCGGGCCGGCCCAGCGCCAGCAGGGAGTCCGCCAGACGGATGCCGGCGAGCGCCTCGCGGTCGCGTCGGCCCGCATGGGCGGCGAGGGTGCGGCACTCGCGGTAGCGGTCGACGGCTTCCTGGTGGCGACCCAGGCCGTGCAGGGCGAGGCCGAGGACGTAGAGGGTGTAGGCGGTGCCGGCAGTGTCGCCGAGCGCGCGGACCTCAGCGAGCATCCGCTCACAGGTCTCGGCGGCCTCGGCGGCCTGGCCGTGCCGGACCCGGGCGAGCGCGGCGTTGACGGTGCTGGCCACCGCGCCGGAGCGGTGGCCTAATCGCCGGGCCAGTTCGACCGACTCCTCGAAGCAGCGGATCGCCTCTTCGTTGTGGCGCAGCGTCTGGGCGATCAGGCCGAGGTCGTTGAGCACCTGGCGGAGCATCACGGTGTCGCCGGCCGCACGGCAGGCCTGCTCCGCCAGCTCCGCCTCGGCGCGGGCCTCGTCCAGCCGGGTGGCCGCGAGGTGGGTACCGCACAGCAGGAAGCGGGCCCGGCCCTCCGCGAACCGGTCGTCGCGCGTGGTGGCGGCGCCGACCAGGGCGAGGACTGCGGCTTCCAACCGTCCGCCGAGCGCCCCCGGCCCGAACGGGCTCAGCGCAATCAGTATGTCGATCACGGCGCGCAGTTCCGCGCCCGTTCTCTCGCCCACGGCCGCGCCTGCGGCGTCTGCCTCGGAGGCCAGCCGGCAGGCCAGGCCGATCACTCCCGGACTCGCCGCCCGTACCCAGGCCTGCGCGGCGGGCAGGTCGGCGAGCACCGGCCCGTCCACCCCGTCCGTCTGATGACAGCCGAGGGCCCCGGCTACCGGGTCGCCGGGCACGGCGAGATGGAACGCGCTGCGAGCGCCGATCAGCAGGTAGGCCAGCAGCCGGCTGCGCGCCGCCCCGGCCTCCGAGCCCAGTGTCTGGGACGTACGGCGGGCGAAGCCGCGCAGCAGATCGTGGTAGCGGTACCGCCCGGCCGTGGGCGAGTCGAGCATCGCGGCGTCCACCAGTGACTCCAGCAACACCTCGGTCCTGGCGGGTGCGAGGTCCAGCAGTGCCGCGGCGGCGTCCAGGCTGAGATCGGGGCTGTCGGCCCAGGCCGCCAACCGGAACGCGCGGGCCTGGTCCGGCGTCAGCTGGCGGTAGCCCAGCTCGAAGACCGCTTCGACGGCCAGGTCACCCATCCGGAGTTCGTCCATCCGGCGCTGCTCGTCAACGAGCCGCTCGCTGAGGCTGGCGATCGTCCAGCTCGGGCGGGCGGCCAGCCTGGCGGCGGTGATCCGTACCGCGAGGGGCAGGTAGCCGCAGGCCGCCACCAGGTCCAGCACGGCCTGCGGCTCGGCCGCCGGGCGGGACCGGCCGATCACCCGGCCGAGCAGGTCGACGGCCTCCTCGGGCGTGAAGACGGCCAGGTCGAGCTGGACCGCGGTGGGCAGGCCGGCCAGCCAGGTTCGGCTGGTGACCAGTGCGGCACAGTGGGCCGAGCCCGGCAGCAGCGGCCGGATCTGCGCAGCGTCACGGGCGTTGTCGAGGACCACCAGCAGGCGCCGGCCGTCGGTCAGCGAGCGGAACAGTGCCGAGCGGGCGGCGGTGCTGTCCGGTATCGCCTCCGGACAGGTGCCAAGGGCGCTCAGGAAGGCGGCGAGCACGTCGTCGGGGGCGGCGGGAAGAGCCTCGCTGCCCTGCAGGTCGGCGTACAGCTCGCCGTCGGGGAAGGCCGCGCGGGAGTGGTGGGCGGCGTGCATGGCGAGGGCGGTCTTGCCGATTCCGCCCATGCCGACCACGGCCACTACGGGCAGCGAGTCCCGTACGGGTGCGGTGAGGGCCGCCCGGATCTCATCGGCCTGGGCCGAGCGGCCGATGAAGTCGGCCGGCGCGGGCGGCAACTGGGCCGGCCGGGGCGGGCCGGACAGGGGCGTCCCGGGTGCCGCGGGCGGCCCGGCGTCGGCGGTGGGCGCCTCGACAGCCGATCCCCGGGCGGCCGCCGGAAGGAGTTCCCTGGCCTCGGTCGTCTCACCGTTCAGGATCTGCTGGTGCAGCTCGGTCAGCTCCGCTCCCGGCTCGACGCCGAGCTGCTCCACCAGCACCTCGCGCAACCGCCGGAAGGCCGCCAGCGCGTCGGCTTGCCGACCGCTGTGGCACAGCGCCCGCATCAGCAGCCCGTGCGATCGCTCGCGCAGCGGGTGTTCGGTGGTCAGCGCGATCAGCTCCGGCACGCAGTGCGCGGCCCGGCCGAGTTTCAGATCGAGCGCCAACCTCTCCTCTAACAGCGTCAGGCGCATCTCCCCGAGTCGGTTGCGTTGCCGCTCCGCATACGGGCCGGGGACCCCGGACAGTGGTTCGCCCTGCCACAAGTCCAGTGCTTCGTTGAGCAGTTCACGCGCCTGCGCCGGACGGCCCGTAGCGGCTTCGGCCTCCGCGCGGGCGGCCAGCTGCTTGGCGTGCTGCGCATCCACCGCGCCCGGAGGCAGCACCAGCCGGTAGCCGTGGGCAAGTGAGACCAGCACGGCGGGCGTGTGGCGGTCGGGCTCCAGCAGCTTGCGCAGCCGCCAGGCGTATGTGCGCAGGGTGGTGGCCGCAGCCGACGGCGGCTCCTCGCCCCAGAGCGCGTCGACCAGGTCGCCGACACCGGCCGCTCCGCCCGGGCGCAGCAGCAGCGCGGCGAGCATCGCCTGCTGCTGAGGGCTGCCGAGGCTCAGCACCGTATCGCCGCGCCGGCAACGCATCGGCCCCAGCACCGAGAACCTGAGGTCCTCAAGTCCCCCGTCCACGCCTTTACCCCTAGCTCGACCATGGGTCACGTAGTCGTTGGTTGCTGTTCGATTATCGCACAGGCCAGGGAACTTGATAGATCGAAGTCGGCCGGAACGCCCGTGGTCGGGCCGGTGCCGACGAGGCAGCCGTCGACCAGGTCCGGGCGGTACCGGAGCTGCTTTTTCCGGTGCTGCACGGACCTGGTGATTGGCTGAGATCGGCTGTGGCGGTCTTGCCGATGTCGCGCTCGACCAGGTACCGGCCCCCTCCTGCGGGTTCAGGTACGGCGCATGGGTGGCGCCGTCGAAGCGTTTCACCGGCGCCGGCCCGATCCGCTCCCGCGCGGCCCTTCCGGCGTCGGCCGACCCGCGGCCCTGCGCATCCCCCACGGTCGCCGGAGCCCCACCGGAGCCCGCCCTGTGCCCTTGGCCGGTCCGACGAGCGATGGCCGGGCGCAGGGCGGCCGTTGACAGGCGCTGATCGGATGTCGACGGAGCGTTGACGCGTGACCTCTAGCGTTCTCAGCGGTCGGGCCTTCCGACTGCACAGCAAACGCGAGAACAAAGGAGAGCGACATGAACCGCAACCACGCCACTGGCCTGCGTCCCCGCCTGGACAAGGTGAAGGTCAAGGCCGCCAAGGCCTGAGGCACCGCAAGGTGAGCGGCTGCCGGGAAGCTCGTCTTCCCGGCAGCCGCCGGCCCGCCCCTCCCTCCACCGTTCCCCGACCATCCGGTTGCCGCGTCGGACTCCGCCGTGCACGACCCTGCGAGAGTGGCCCTTGACTGTCTACGAGCTCACCGCCCCCCTCTCGGGGCCGGCGGCCAGGTCCGTCCCCCTGCTGACCGTTGTCGACCCACGACTGAAGACCACCAGTCTCTGCTTCGCGCTGGCCCACGGCTCCCGCAACGACCCTCAGGACCGGGGCGGTGCCGCCCACCTCCTGGAGCACCTGGTGATGACCTGCCCCCTCGGGGACGGCGGGCCGGAGCTGTCGTTCAGCGAGTACGTGGAACGGCGCGGCGGTCAGGCCAACGCCCAGACCGGCCTTGAGACGATGCTGTACTACGCGCAGGTGCACCCGAACGACGCCGACGACGTGGCCACCGCGTTGCTGCGCGCCATCTTCGACCCGGTGCTCGACCGCGAGACCCTGGACCGGGAACGAGCCGTGGTGCTGCAGGAACTGGCCGCGGCGGCCGCCGACCCTTCGGATGTCGTCCAGGACGCGGTCCTGGCCCAGCTCTTTCCCCGGCATCCCCTGGGCCGCCCGGTCGGCGGCGAGCCCGAGCAGCTGCGCGCGGTGACGGTCCAGGAGCTGACGGCGGTCCACCGCGAGCGGTTCGTCAAGGCCCCGGGTGTCCTGGTCGTGGTGGGCCCGCGGGTTCCCGCGGTGCTGGCCGGGGTCGCCACCCCCACGGCCGGGCAGCCGGTGGTCCCGGCGGCTTCCGTGCCGCCGGAGCCCGCGGGGGCGGGCGATCCGCTGCCGGATCCCGCGACGGCGCAGTTCGCCTGGCTCTGCTTCGGTGCGCGCTCCCCACGGGCGGGCGATCCGGAACGCGCCGCCTTCGGCGTCCTGACCCACCTCCTCGGCTCCAGTTCCTCCTCCATGCTGTACCGCTCGCTGCGCAGCGAGCACGGCCTGTCCTACTCGTTCCACACCTGGGACCGCGGCTACCGGGAGGCCGGTGCCTGGCGGCTGCTCGTCGGCGCCGAGGCGTCCGCGGGCCCCCGGATCAGCGCGCTGGTGGCGGAGTTGCTCACCACCGTCGCCGAACAGGGCCCCGCTGCCGACGACTTCGACGCGGCGGTGCGCCAGGCGGAGATGACCCTGATCCTGGAGTCCGAGTCGCCGCTGGAGTACGCCAAACTGATCGCCGAGCGGACCTGCTCCGCGGGACACGCCTGGACCGTCGAGGACGAGATCGCCGAGCTGCACCGGGTGACCGTCGACGACGTCCGACGGGCCGCGGCGCACGTCCGGCGGGAACTGCTGCTGACCGTCCGCTCGGTAGCCGCCTGATGCACGCCACCACGAGCTACCTGCAAGCCGCGCGCGAGGCGGATCTGCTGGCCAGGGCGTCCGGCCTGCCGTACGTGGTGGGCGTCTCCACCGACCCGCTGTCGGACGAGCAGCGCCTGCTGGTCGAGTACGCGGACCCGGAGCTGCTGTCGACCGACGAGGCCCGGGACACGCTGTGGCGGGCGCTGCTCGCCGACCACCACGAGGTGTCC
>Ga0207426_1001840_pt1 | contig 15628 bp, 15 predicted proteins | sample AraplaMF_Cvi_mMS_FD_184265 | JGI IMG/M metagenome (GOLD analysis project Ga0207426, IMG submission 184265) | Arabidopsis root microbial communities from the University of North Carolina, USA - plate scrape MF_Cvi_mMS (SPAdes) (version 2) | ecosystem: Host-associated > Plants > Roots > Endosphere... | reverse complement strand
GAGCTTGATAATGGCGCCCACCAGGTTGGTTATGCCCGGCGGAATCAAGGTCGGCTGGCCGGCCGCGGCCTTGTTCAACGCATCCTGGGGAATTGCCGGCAACGGCTTCTCGGTCTTGATATCAGCCTGGGTGATCACCGAGCCGTCAGACTGGACAAGGAAAGCACCGAGCAGCCCGCGGCCCCGCGCCTGCCGCGTCATCAAATCGGAAAAGCCGGTGCGATCGAGATTGAACAGAGCCCTGTTGCGCTCGAGGTCATTCGCCATCGAGACAGTCTGGCCCTGCAGGTAGCTCGCATTCTCCATCATGTAGGCCTGCCCGATGTTTCGGGAGGAACTGACGATCGATTGCGTGCGGAGCGCAAACCACCGGTCGAGGCCGGCATTCAGTGTAATACTGGCGAAAATCGCAACAAGGATCGCCGGGGTGATCGCGACGATTGAGAAGAGCACAACGATGCGGATATGAAGGCGCGCCGCCGCTCGCCCGCGTTTCCGCGCCTTGAGCAGGCGGGAGACCTCACGTGCGATGAGGGCCATCAGACCCAACACGAAAAACGAGTTCACGACAACCGAGGTGACAACGACATGGTAAGTCGGCGCGATCGGGGTCAGCCCGAGCAGAACGAAGAGCGTCAGCGTGGCACAGAGAAGCGCACCACCGGCAAGGATCAGGCCCGGCAGCGCAAACAGGGCACGGCGATCGGTCACGGCCGTGACAGCTTCGCCTTCCGCCGCAAGCGGCATTGCATCCTGTTCCATTCGCTTATTTCTCCTGGCAGCAGGCAATCGCCTCCGCCGCTCCCGCGGACCAGGGCGGAAGCCGCCAGCCTGCCTCCGCAACGCAACGGCAAGTGCCGCTGCTCTCTTAGACAGCTCCGAAAACCCGAACCCCATGCGTGACTTCTAAGCAACGCATTGTGGCGAAAATGCAACGTCGCCAGTCACATTGTCAAGCAGTGCGGGAGCTTCTGTACACCGATACGCCAAGCTCTCTGATCTTCTTGCGCAGCGTATTGCGGTTCAACCCCAAAAGGTCAGCCGCCTTGATCTGGTTGCCGCGCGTCGCCGTCAGCGCGGCTAGAATCAGCGGATACTCCATTTCCGTCAATACACGATCGTAAAGCCCGGGTGGCGGCAGGCCGTCGCCGAAACCGGCGAAGTATGTCCGCATGTTTTCTTCGACAGCCTGGGCGATAGTCATGTTGCCGTTACGGATCGGCCCCTTGTCGATCGGGCTGTCCGGCACATCGGACCGAAGCTCGGCTTCGATGATTTCGCGGGTGATCACATCCTGTGGATAAAGTGCCATCAACCGGCGAATGAGGTTCTCGAGCTCGCGCACGTTGCCCGGCCAGGCGTAGGCTTTCATCAGATCGAGCGCCTCCTGATCGAAGCGCTTGGAGCCAAGGCCTTCCTTTTCCGCCTGCTGGACGAAGTGGCGCACAAGATCCGGGATATCCTCCGCACGATCACGCAACGGCGGCAGACGCAGCGGAACGACGTTTAGGCGATAGTAGAGATCCTCGCGGAAAAGTCCCTGATTGATCGCCTGCTTCAGATCCTTGTTGGTCGCTGCGACGATCCGAACGTCGGTGCGGATCGGTGTGCGGCCGCCGACAGTGGTGTACTCGCCTTGCTGCAGGACGCGCAGGAGGCGCGTCTGGGCATCCATCGGCATATCACCAATTTCGTCGAGGAAAAGCGTGCCGCCTTCGGCCTGCTCGAAGCGACCGGTCGAACGCGTCTGGGCGCCGGTGAACGCACCCTTCTCGTGGCCGAAGAGCTCGGATTCGATCAGATCGCGCGGGATCGCCGCCATGTTGATCGCGACAAACGGCCCGTTGCGGCGCTTGCCGTAGTCATGGAGCGCCCTCGCCACCAGTTCCTTGCCGGTACCGGACTCGCCGGTGATCATCAGCGTCAGATCGGTCTGCATCAGGCGCGCAAGGACGCGATAGATTTCCTGCATCGCGGCCGAACGGCCGACAAGCGGCATTCCGTCCTGCATGTCCTCGTCAAGCTTGGCTGGCCTGCGCTTCGGCTCGGCCAGCGCACGGCCGATGATGCCGATCAGTTCCGTCAAGTCGAATGGTTTTGGCAGGTAATCGTAGGCGCCCTTTTCGGAAGCCTTGATCGCCGTCATGAAGGTGTTCTGGGCGCTCATGACAAGCACGGGGAGATCCGGGCGGGCCTTCTTGATGCGCGGCAGGAGATCGAACGCATTTTCATCCGGCATCACGACATCGGTTACGACAAGATCGCCCTCGCCTGCCGACACCCAACGCCAGAGCGTGGCGGCGTTGGAGGTAATTCGCACGTCATAGCCGGCGCGGCTCAGAGCCTGATTAAGCACGGTACGAATTGCCGCATCATCATCCGCGACGAGGATCGTTGCTGTCATCGAGTAGGTCCTGTGGGAGTTATGGTCGTTGCGTCGTCCACCGATGCGTCCTTGGAGGCCGGCATCAAGACGCGGAATGTCGTGCGGTTGGTCTGGCTGTCGCATTCAATAATGCCGCCGTGGTCCCCAATAATCTTAGCGACGAGCGCGAGGCCAAGGCCGCTGCCGTTCGTCTTGGTCGTAATGAACGGATCAAACAGATGCGGCAGAAGGTCCGCCGGCACGCCCGGACCGTTGTCCTGAACACAAAATTCCAGCGGCAGCGAAATCTTTTCGCGCGTGCCGGCGACCGACAGACGAATGCCGGAGCGGTAAGCCGTCGTCAAAACGATCTCGCCATCCGGGCGATCGCCGACGGCTTCGGCGGCATTCTTTACGAGATTGAGGAACACCTGAACAAGCTGATCGCGGTTCGCGTAGACCGACGGCAACGACGGGTCGTAGTTCTCGGTGATCCGGAGGTGCCGCGCAAATCCCGCCTTCGCCACGGCCTTCACGTGATCGAGAACGGAGTGGATATTGACCGGCATCCGATCAACGGGGCGTTCGTCCGAGAAGACTTCCATGCGGTCCACGAGCGAGACGATGCGGTCCGTTTCGTCGCAGATCAGCCGCGTCAATGCGCGGTCGTCGTCGACGACCGATTGCTCTAGCAGCTGCGCTGCACCGCGAATGCCGGAAAGCGGATTCTTGATCTCATGCGCCAGCATGGAGGCAAGCCCCGTGACCGAGCGGGCCGCCGCACGATGCGTCAGCTGCCGGTCGATCTTGTCCGCCATCGACCGCTCTTGGAACACGATCACGACGGAGCCTGGATCGCTGACGACAGGGGCAACATACAAGTCGACAAGCTTGTCCTGTCCGAGGCGCGGCGAGCTCAAGTCGACGCGATACTCGTTGATCGGTGCTCGCCGTTCGCGAACCTGGTCGATCAAGGCCAGCAGCGGACTGCCAAATGGGATAAAGGTCGAGATCTTGTACCGCGCGAGGTGGGCTGCGCTGGCACCGAAGAAGGCTTCCGCTTCCCAATTTGCGAAGGCGACGAGGCCAGCCTCGTTGACCATCACGACCGGATTCTGGATCGCGTTGAGCACAGCGATCGCAACTGCGCTAACGCCGTTGTCGATCGACGATGGCACGTCATTCGTCATGCAGCCTCCCGCGTCTGCGTGTTCGATGCCGCAGCCATAAATGCATTATAAAACCTTGCAGCTACGTCGTCGGGCTCCCGCGCCGTCATGATCGCGGCCTTTTCCTGCGCTGCAAGACCAGGCGCAAAACGGTCGAGATACCAGCCAAGGTGCTTCCTTGCATGGCGAACGGCGACTGCCTCACCGTAAAATTCGAGCATCATTCTGTAGTGCTCGGTCGCAATGTCGGGGACTTCCCACACTTCGGGCGCCGGTTGCCCAGCCAATACGCCGGCGTGCCACGGCCTGCCCTGGCAGCCCCTACCGATCATGACGGCATCGGCTCCCGAGCGACGCAGAATCTCATGTGCATCCTCGACGGTTTCGACATCGCCGTTTGCAACCAAGGGCACGGTAATGGCATCGCGAACCGCGCGGATCGCATCCCAGTCTGCCCGACCCTCGTAAAACTGCATGCGCGTGCGGCCATGGATCGTAATAAGCTGAACGCCAGCCTGTTCGGCGCGGCGCGCGATCTCGGGCGCGTTGATCGAATTCTCGTCCCAACCGAGCCGCATCTTCAGGGTCACGGGAACGCTGACGGCCTTGACTGTCGCCTCGATGAGGCTGAGGGCGTGATCGGGATCGCGCATCAAGGCGGAGCCGGAGTAACCGCCAATCACTTTCTTGGCGGGGCATCCCATGTTGATATCGATGATGTCGGCGCCATGGTCGGCAGCGATCTTCGCGGCCTCCGCCATCCAATGGGCTTCACGGCCAGCGAGCTGAACCATGTGGGGCTCAAACCCCGCGCTTTCGAGGCGTGCCCATGATTCGGCAGTGCTGTTGACCAGTTCGCGGCTTGCTACCATTTCGGTGACCACAAGCCCTGCGCCATGACGCCACGCCAGTTGCCGGAACGGCATGTCCGTCACGCCAGACATAGGCGCCAGCACAACACGGTTCCTGACTTCCACAGGTCCAATCCGCAAAGGTGATGCGAGGTCGAAGCTCAACAATTGATTATCTTTCAGGCACGCGAAATGCGTGCACTATTTTTAGACAGGTTTGAATGGCTTGCCAAGAGGGCAGTGCGCGAATTGACATTTTTCGAGCAAATGCTGGAATTCGATGCGCCAAGCCGCTAAGCACCGGTGTAAAAATCGCGCTTTGAGGATTTATGCCGCAAATGCATCAAAAGCAACCAGCAATAGGTATCGTCGTCGTCGCGGCCGGCCGCGGCGAACGCGCGGGCGCCTCCGAAGAGGGACCGAAGCAGTATCGGGCGATTGGCGGCAGGCCTGTTATCACTCACACACTGGAGAAGTTCGCCAGCTGGGAGCTTGCCCGCCACATCGTCGTGGTCATTCACCCCGACGACGAGGCGCTGTTTGCTAAGGCTGCCGGGCAGGTCCAGTCCGGCACGCCGATCGATGCGGTTCACGGCGGCGCTACGCGCCAACAATCCGTCTTAGCGGGACTACGCCATTTGCGCGGCAAGAATATCTCGCATGTTCTGATCCACGACGCAGTGCGGCCCTTCTTCGATCATGCGCTTCTCGATCGCATCGCTGGCCTGCTCTCGGAGGGCGTGCCGGCAATTCTCCCCGCCATGCCCGTCGCCGACACACTGAAGCGAGCAAATCATGATGGAACGGTCCTCGACACCGTTTCCCGCGATCATCTCTACGCAGCGCAAACGCCGCAGTCTTTCGCCTTCGAGCCCATCCTTGCCGCCCACGAAAAGGCGGTTGTGGCAAATCTCACCGATTTCACCGACGACGCCGCCATTGCCGAATGGGCCGGTATTCCGGTGCGGATCGTCGAGGGTCTGGCGGACAATGTAAAACTGACGGTCAAACGGGACATCGCAATGGCAGACAGCAGACTTTCAGTACAGGCGCTCCCCGATGTGCGCACCGGCAACGGCTACGACGTCCATCAGCTCGAGCCGGGCGACGGCGTAACGCTCTGCGGCGTCTTCATACCGCATGACCAGAAGCTCAAGGGTCACTCCGACGCGGACGTAGCGCTCCACGCGTTGACTGACGCACTGCTTGCGACCTGTGGAGCGGGCGACATCGGCGATCATTTTCCGCCATCTGATCCGCAGTGGAAGGGCGCGCCGTCGCGCATCTTCATCGAACATGCGGCAAAGATCGTGCGCGAGCGTGGCGGCGCCATCATGAACGCCGACGTGTCGCTGATCGCCGAAGCACCGAAAGTCGGGCCGCATCGCGACGAGATGCGCGCCAATCTGTCCGAGTTCCTGGGCATCTCGATCGACCGCTGCTCAGTCAAGGCGACAACCAACGAGAAGATCGGCTTTGTCGGCCGGCGCGAGGGCATCGCCGCGATCGCCACGGCAACCGTCGTCTATCGGAGCACATGAGATGAGCACCTTCCCGAACGACATCATCGTGCAAGCAGAAGCGATCATTCGCGATTTCACGGCAGCTGGGCTGATGGTTTCGACCGCGGAATCCTGCACCGGCGGACTGGTCGCTGGCGCGCTCACGGAAATCTCAGGATCGTCCTCTGTCGTGGACAGAGGCTTCGTCACCTACACCAATACCGCCAAAATGGAGATGCTTGGCGTGCAGGAGGAAACGCTGATCCGCTTCGGCGCGGTCTCCGAGGAGACGGCGCGGCAGATGGTGCACGGCGCCCTCTTCCGCTCCCGCGCCGCCATTGCCGTCGCCGTGACGGGCGTTGCCGGGCCAGGCGGCGGATCGGTGGAGAAGCCGGTCGGCCTCGTCCACCTCGCGGCCAAGTCGCGCTCTGGCGGGCTTATTCATCGGAAGATGCTCTACGGCGACATCGGTCGCGGTGAGGTGCGGCTTGCGACGGTCAGGACCGCGCTTGGTATGATCCAGGAATTGGCTCAGCCGTAAATCTTCGTCGCCCGCGTTTCGAAGGCTTCCGAGAACATGCGGAAGGCGCGATCGAACATCGACCCCATGACCGCCCCCAGGATGCGGCTCTTGAACTCGTAGTCGATGAAGAAGTGGATGTTGGAGCCTGTTGCCGTCTCCTCGAAACGCCAGCGGTTGTCGAGATAGCGGAATGGTCCATCAATATACTTGACCTCGATGAGGCGCTCGGCCCGGTTCAACAGCACCTGCGTCGTGAAGGTTTCGCGGATCGCCTTGTAACCGACGGTCATATCGGCGATCAGCAGAACCTTGCCGTCACGCTCCTTGCGGCTGCGAATGCTCAGCGCCTCGCAGAGCGGAAGAAACTGAGGATAATGCTCGACGTCGGCGACGAGATCGAACATCTGATCGGCGGAATGCGGGACGGAGTGATGCGTTTCGAACTGAGGCATGATCGGCAGTTAAGTAGGAGCGCCGAGAAGATCAAGAAGGTGGTTCACCTCCCGCCGGCTTTTCAGCTGAAAAACCGGAACATTCGGGCCATGCTTGTCGAGCGCAGCAATCACCAGGGGCGCGAACCGCTTCTCGAACGTCCAGATGTAAGTGAGAAACTCCCGATCCGGCACTCGCTCCAGGCATCCGGGCGCCATGTCTGGCCGAGTCCTTCCGAGATGGAGGAACGCGCGTTTGCAGATTCCCCACAGACAAAGCCAGCGCGGCATACGTACCCAGACGACCAGTTCCGTGCGGGCGACACGAATATCGAACGTGGATGGGCCGGTTCCGTCCATGAGCCACCGTTCGCCGGCGACGACGTTACCGATCAGATGGCGCTCTTCCTCTTTCGGGCGCTTGACCCAGCCCGGCAGCCAGAAGAACTCTTTATCCATGGAAAAATAAGGAAGATCGAGCTTGCTGCTGAGTTTTAGCGACAAGGTGCTCTTGCCGCCGCCGGAGCAGCCGATGACCATGATGCGCTCGGACTGGCGCAGCAGTGCGGCAACCTTGCGCATATCGTCGATATAAGCCGGCATTCTCGTCGCCTCCGCAAACAAAAAGCCGCGGGAAGATCGCCGCCGCTTTTGAAAAATGCAAGCGATCGTTGATTATTCCGCTGCGATCAGCAGCTTTTTCTCGCGTGCGGCCTTCAGGCGTGCGAAGTCGTCGCCGGCATGATGCGACGAACGCGTCAGCGGGCTCGAAGCCACCATCAGGAAGCCCTTGGTATAGGCGACCGTCTCGTAGGACTTGAATTCGTCAGGCGTAACAAAGCTCATCACCGCGTGGTGCTTGCGGGTTGGCTGCAGGTACTGGCCGATGGTCAGGAAGTCGACCTCTGCGGTCCGCAAGTCGTCCATCAGCTGCAGCACTTCGTTTCGTTCCTCGCCGAGACCGACCATGATGCCCGATTTGGTGAACATGGTGGGGTCCAGTTCCTTCACGCGCTGCAGCAGGCGGATGGAGTGGAAGTAACGAGCTCCCGGACGAACCGTCAGGTAGTTGCCGGCAACCGTTTCCATGTTGTGATTGAAGACGTCGGGCTTTGCGGCAACGACGCGCTCCAGGGCACCGGGCTTCTTCAGGAAGTCGGGCGTCAGGATTTCGATGGTCGTCGTCGGCGAGGCAACACGGATCGCCCAGATCACCTTCTCGAAATGCTCGGCGCCGCCGTCTTCGAGATCATCGCGGTCGACCGAAGTGATGACGACGTGGGAGAGCCCCATCTCCTTCACCGCCTTGGCGACATTCTCCGGCTCGGCCATGTCAAGCGCATTCGGCTTGCCGGTCGCAACGTTGCAGAAGGCGCAAGCGCGGGTACAGATCTCGCCCATGATCATGAAGGTCGCGTGCTTCTTGTCCCAGCACTCGCCGATATTGGGGCAACCAGCCTCTTCGCAGACGGTGACGAGCTTGTGCTCCTTCACGATCGAGCGCGTCTCTGCGTATCCCTTGGAGGTTGGCGCCTTGACGCGGATCCAATCCGGCTTGCGCAGGACCTCCTGGTCAGGCCGATGGGCCTTTTCGGGATGCCGCACACGCTTGGTATCAGGATTGATCGTATCGAGAATGGTTACCATGGCAGTTCAAATCTCCGCCGCTCCATGCGGCAAAAGCCCTATCTATCGGCGGACGAGCCGCGCGACGAATATCAGCAAGCAGGCACCAAGAAAACCCGTGACGAAGTAACCGAGCCTGCCGCCGGCCACCTCTATATGAAATTGCGCCAGAATCGCGGTTGCGACCACCGAGCCGACGATGCCGAGCACGATATTGAGCAATACTCCGTAGCGAACCTCCATCAGCTTGCCCGCGAGCCAACCCGCAAAGCCGCCGATGATGATCGCTGCGATCCAGCCTACGCCTTCCATCCTGCCCTCGCCTCTTTACGATATCGCCCTTGCGATCAGAACCACGATGATGGCGCCGACACACCATAAACATGATGATCGACTTTTGCTTTTTCCACCTTCGACAATAGGGAAGAAACGATCAAGCGTTCAGGACACGACCATAAGCATCCAGAACCGCTTCCTTCATCGTTTCGGAAACCGTCGGATGCGGGAAGATCGTGTGCATCAGTTCCTCTTCCGTGGTCTCTAGGTTCATTGCGACGACAAAGCCCTGGATGAGCTCGGTGACCTCAGCGCCAACCATGTGGGCGCCGAGCAGCTCGCCGGTCTTCCTGTCGAAGATGACCTTGCAGAGACCCTGATCTTCGCCAAGCGCGATCGCCTTGCCGTTGGCGGCAAAGGAGAAGCGACCGACACGGATGTCGCGGCCCAATTCCTTGGTCTTGGCTTCCGTGAGACCGACGGAGGCAACCTGCGGGTTGCAGTAGGTGCAGCCCGGGACCTTGCCCTTGTCGGTCGCATGAACGTTCGGCAGGCCGGCGATCTTCTCGACGCAGACGACGCCTTCGTGCTCCGCCTTGTGAGCGAGCATCGGCGGGCCGGCGACGTCACCGATCGCGTAAATGCCAGGAACGTTGGTCTTGCCGTAACCGTCGATGACGACGCAGCCGCGATCCGTCTTGACGCCGACAGCCTCAAGGCCGAGGTTTTCGATGTTGCCCTGCACGCCGACAGCCGAAATCATGCGATCCGCCGTGATCTGCTGTATCTTGCCATCCGACGTCTCGACATGCGCGGTGATGCTGTTGGCGGATTTTTCGACCTTCGCGACCTTGGCGCTCGTGAAGATCTTCATGCCGCGCTTTTCCATCTGCTTGCGGGCGATCGCAGTAACTTCCGCATCCTCGACCGGCATGATGGTAGGCAAGACTTCGACCACCGTCACGTCCACGCCCATCGACAGATAGAAGCTTGCGAATTCGATGCCGATCGCGCCCGAGCCCATGACGATCAACGACTTCGGCAGTACATCCGGCTTCAGCGCTTCGAAATAGGTCCAGATCAGCTTACCGTCCGGCTCGATGCCCGGCAGGGCGCGGGGACGCGCACCTGTTGCAACGATGATGTGCTTGGCGGTGTAAGTGCCCTCGCCCTTGACGCCCTTCGGCACGGGATGCTGTGGCTCGACGACCGGCTTCGACGACTTGCCGACGACGATCTCACCCGGCTTGGTGATCTTGGCCTCGCCCCAGATCACGTCGACCTTGTTCTTCTTCATCAGGAAGCCGACGCCTCCGTTGAGGCGTGCGGAGACGGCGCGCGAGCGGGCAACGACCGCCTTCACGTCGGCGCTGACCTTGCCTTCCAGCACGAGACCGTAGTCCTTCAGGTGGTTGGAATGGTCGAGAATTTCGGCCGAGCGGAGCAGAGCCTTGGTTGGAATGCAGCCCCAGTTCAGGCAAATGCCGCCCAGATGCTCGCGTTCGACGATCGCGGTCTTGAGACCGAGCTGGGTGGCGCGCACAGCGGCGACATAGCCCCCGGGTCCGGAGCCGATGATGATGACGTCGTAGTTCTCAGCCATGTTTCCCTGCCTTTGCTATCGGGCGTCGCGGGTGAGAAGCACCCACTCGTGTTTCCTGCCGTTTTCGAAGAAGGCCACGGCATTCGTTCGCGCCGCCTCCGAAAATCCATTCTTCTTGTAAAGCGACAGAGCCGCCTCGTTGTAACCTGCGGTAATCAGGCTGACCGGAGCATTTTCCGCACGCTCAATCTGATCCATGAGAAGCCTTCGACCGATCCCGATGCCACGCAGATGGCTGTAGACACCGAGCGTTCCGACAAACCAGCTTCCCACCACCATTTTCTGCAGATCGATGACCGGCTTCAGCGCCGGGCGATCCGCCTCGATATTCCGTATGCCTTCGCCAAGACCGTAGCCGATCGCGGCTCCCGCGATCTCGCCATGGGCTTCGGCAATCACGGCGTCGCTCCAGTTGCCTTGCCCCTGGTCGCCACGCAGCTTCTGCCGTCCACGCTCCATCGGCGTATCGCCGCCACCGTTTCCAAGCTCCACCAGCCAGAGCCAGGAGGCGAAACCATGGGAAGCGATGTCCGTGAGTAAAGCCAGCTCCGTCGCATCCTCCCGCGTCGCGGGACGAAGCGAAGCGAAGGATCCCATGCTCAAAGCCCCAGCATCATCCGCACAGTCGACTCCATGCCGCGCCCAAGAGCGCGGGTATTGTCCGCATCGAGGTGAATGCCATCGACCGGTGTCGTCTTCGCCACCGAATTGCCGTCAAAGAAGCCGCAGCCGAGTTCGTCCGCGAGATCACGATAAAGGGTCGGAAGCTTCGCCGACTCCTCGATGGCGCCGACGAACGACGCCGCAAATGGCACGTTTGCCGTCTCACGCACCTTCGGCGGCGCGACGATCAGAATGTCCGGCCCATCGAATTCGAAGGGCCAGGCATGATTGCGGATCAGACGCACCAGCCGGGCAATGCCCTGGCAGGCGGCAAAGGCCGAACCCGCCACGACAGGCTTCATGTCGTTGGTGCCAAGCAGCAAAATGACGAGATCAAGCGGCGCATGGCTCTGCAGAATCGTCGGAAGGATGCGTGCGCCGTTCCGGTCGCAGTCGGCGAGATGGTCGTCGAAGGCGGTGGTTCGCCCATTCAATCCTTCGGCGATGATCCGCACTTCGTTGCCGAGTGCCGCCTGAAGCGCACTTGGCCAACGATCCTTGTAGGCATGACGTCCGATCGTGTCGGCGTCATAGCCCCAAGTCAGCGAGTCACCATAGCAAAGAACGGTCTTCGTCATTTCCGCCTCCGCTCCGGTCTCAGACGAGCATACCCATCGGATTTTCGATGTAGCCCTTGAACGCCTGCAGCAGCTCCGCACCAAGCGCGCCGTCGACGCAGCGATGGTCGGTCGACAGCGTGACCGTCATCACGGTTGCGACAGCCAGCTGGCCGTTCTTGACGACGGGGCGCTGCTCGCCTGCGCCGACTGCGAGGATCGTCGCATGCGGCGGGTTGATGACGGCTGCGAACTGCTTGACGCCCATCATGCCCATGTTGGAGACCGAGCTGGTTCCGCCTTGGTATTCTTCGGGCTTCAGCTTGCGATCCTTGGCGCGCTTGCCGAGATCACGCATCTCGTTGGAGATGGCCGACAGGGTCTTCTCCTCGGCCTTGCGGATGATCGGGGTGATCAGGCCGCCAGGGATCGAGACGGCAACGCCGACATCGGCGTGCTTGTGCTTGACCATGTTGGCTTCGGTCCAGGAGACGTTCGCATCCGGAACATCGCGCAGAGCCAGCGCCATAGCCTTGATGACCATATCGTTGACCGACAACTTGTAGGACGGCGCACCATCCTTGCGGGGAGCGGCATCGTTCAGCTGGGCACGCAGAGACATCAGTGCATCGAGCTCGCAATCCACGGTGACGTAGAAGTGGGGCACAGTCTGCTTGGACTCGACGAGGCGCTTGGCGATGACCTTGCGCATGCCATCATGCGGCACGAGCTCGTAAGAGCCCGGTTCGAACAGCTTGAGAACGCTCTCGTCCGATGCGCCCTTCGGGGCTGCAGCAGGAGCCGGTGCGGCAGCCTGCGGAGCAGCAGCAGCCGGAGCAGCCTTTGCACCACGACCTGACACGGCCGCCTCGACATCGCTCTTGACAACGCGGCCGTGAGGGCCGGAGCCTGATATGGCCGAGAGATCGATACCGGATTCCTTGGCCAGTCGACGCGCAAGCGGCGAGGAGAAGGTGCGATTTCCGCCCGCGGGAGCGGCTGCAGGTGCCGCTGCCGGAACCGGTGCGGCAGCAGCCGGAGCCGGTGCTGCCGGCGCTGCTTCCGTCTTCGGGGCTTCAGCAGCCTTCGGCGCCGGTGCGGCAGAGCCTGCACCGCTTGCAGCAGCGGATACATCTTCGCCATCGACAGCAAGCACGGCGATCAAGGCATTGACCTTGACGCCTTCCGTGCCGGCAGGAACGACGATCTTGGCAACCGTGCCCTCATCGACGGCTTCGACTTCCATCGTTGCCTTGTCGGTTTCGATTTCCGCAATGATGTCGCCCGACTTGACCGTGTCGCCTTCCTTGATGAGCCACTTGGCCAGATTGCCTTCTTCCATCGTCGGAGAGAGGGCAGGCATCGTGATGTTGATAGGCATCGAAATACCCTCCCCTTGTTACTTGTAGCAAACGGCCTTTACGGCATCGACGACCTCGGCGACGCTCGGCAGTGCGAGCTTCTCGAGATTGGCGGCGTAGGGCATCGGAACGTCCTTGCCGGCGATCGTGAGAACCGGCGCATCGAGGTAGTCAAAGGCCTGCTGCATGACGCGGGTAGCGATTTCGGTGCCGACCGAGTTCTGCGGATAGCCTTCCTCGACGGTGACCAGACGGCCGGTCTTCTTGACCGATTCAATCACGGTCGGAAGGTCCATCGGGCGCAGCGTGCGCAGATCGATCAGCTCGGCATCGATGCCGATCTTTTCGAGTTCGGCGACGGCCTTGGTGGCATAGGTCATGCCGATGCCGAAGGAGACGATCGTGACGTCCCTGCCCGGACGATGGATGCGAGCCTTGCCGATCGGGAGAACGAAATTATCGAGCTTCGGCACATCGAAATGCTGACCGTAGAGGATTTCGTTCTCGAGGAAGACAACAGGGTTCGGATCGCGGATGGCAGCCTTGAGCAGACCCTTTGCGTCGGATGCCGTGTAGGGCATGACGACCTTGAGGCCCGGGATCTGGCTGTACCATGCCGAGTAGTCCTGGCTGTGCTGGGCACCGACGCGGGCAGCTGCACCGTTCGGGCCGCGGAAGACGATCGGAGCACCCATCTGGCCACCGGACATGTAGAGCGTCTTAGCGGCGGAGTTGATGATCTGGTCGATCGCCTGCATGGCGAAGTTGAAGGTCATGAACTCGACGATCGGCTTCAGACCGGACATGGCAGCACCGACGCCGACGCCGGCAAAGCCGTGCTCGGTGATCGGGGTGTCGATGACGCGGCGGGCGCCGAATTCCTGCAGAAGACCCTGGGTGACCTTGTAGGCGCCCTGGTATTCGGCAACTTCTTCGCCCATGACGAAGACGCTGTCGTCGGCGCGCATTTCTTCGGCCATGGCATCGCGAAGCGCTTCGCGAACAGTCATGGAGACCATTTCCGTACCTGCCGGAATTTCCCGATCGTTCGGCACGGCAGCCTTCGGCTCCGCCGGAACCGGAGCAGCAGCGGCAGCAGGCTTTTCTTCCGCCTGCGGAGCGGCAGCGGCAGGTGCGGGCTGCGCGGCAGGTGCGGCAGAGATGTCGGACGCCGATTCACCGTCCTGAAGCAGGACCGCGATCTTGGCATTGACCTTCACATTTTCTGTGCCGGCCGGAACCAGGAGCTTGCCGATGACGCCTTCATCGACGGCTTCGACTTCCATCGTTGCCTTGTCGGTTTCGATTTCGGCGATCACGTCACCAGACTTGACGGTGTCGCCTTCCTGCTTGAGCCATTTGGAAAGCGTGCCTTCTTCCATCGTCGGAGAGAGGGCGGGCATGAGAATATCGATTGGCATGGGTCGTCCCTCCCCGATTAGAGCAGAATGTCAGTGTAGAGCTCGGATGCATCCGGCTCCGGATCGGACTGGGCGAAGTCGGCGCTGTCGGCAACGACATCGCGGACATCCTTGTCGATCGCCTTCAGATCGTCTTCCGAGGCCCAACCCTTCTCAAGGAGGCGCGCTCGCACCTGCTCGATCGGATCCTGCTCGGAGCGCATCTTCTGCACTTCTTCCTTCGTGCGGTACTTCGCCGGGTCGGACATCGAGTGACCGCGATAGCGGTAGGTCAGCATCTCGAGGATGATCGGACCCTTGCCGGAGCGGCAATGCTCGAGGGCTTCGTCGGCTGCGGCCTTTACGGCGCGGACATCCATGCCATCGACCTGGATACCGGGGATACCGAAGCCGGAGCCACGCAGGGAGTAGTTCGACTGCGCGGTCGCGCGGGCAGTCGAGGTGCCCATGGCGTAACGGTTGTTTTCGACGATGTAGATGATCGGGAGCTTCCAGAGAGCAGCCATGTTGAAGCTCTCGTAGACCTGGCCCTGGTTCGCAGCACCGTCACCGAAGTAAGCGACGGAAACGCTGTCGTTGCCGCGGTAGCGATTGGCGAAAGCGAGACCCGTTCCAAGCGAAACCTGGGCGCCGACGATGCCGTGACCGCCGTAAAAATGCTTCTCTTTCGAGAACATGTGCATCGAGCCGCCCTTGCCGCGCGAATAACCGCTACGGCGGCCGGTCAGTTCGGCCATGACGCCACGCGCGCTCATGCCGGTCGCCAGCATATGGCCGTGATCGCGATAGGCGGTGATAACCTGATCGCCTTCTTTCTGCGCCATCTGCATGCCGACGACGACAGCTTCCTGACCGATGTAAAGGTGACAGAAACCGCCAATGAAGCCCATGCCGTAGAGCTGCCCGGCCTTCTCTTCGAAGCGGCGGATCAGCAGCATTTCGCGGTAGGCCTTGAGCTCCTCGTCGCGCGTGAAATCAGCGACAGGACCACCATTCGAGGCCTTGTTTGCCGGCTTTGCGCTAGTTTTACGGCTGGAAACGGTCGCGGTTTTTCGCGGCGCCATTCAACCCTCCCTATGGGTTTGTCGGTTCTTTGGTGGCGCACACCATAGGGAAGAAATTTAGCCACAGCAATGCCATAAATGCATGGCTCGTATTCATCAGTAAATCACTGATAAATAACGCTTTATTTCGATTAACTGAATTTCGGTTAATTCGAATAGTGATTGAATATGACGATCTCGTCAGCGCGAGAAACATTAAGCTGAAGACGCGCTTTC
>Ga0207426_1001838_pt1 | contig 15637 bp, 11 predicted proteins | sample AraplaMF_Cvi_mMS_FD_184265 | JGI IMG/M metagenome (GOLD analysis project Ga0207426, IMG submission 184265) | Arabidopsis root microbial communities from the University of North Carolina, USA - plate scrape MF_Cvi_mMS (SPAdes) (version 2) | ecosystem: Host-associated > Plants > Roots > Endosphere... | reverse complement strand
TTCTGCGTCCGGTCGTCGGCCTCGACGAAGGCGTGGTACTGAGCGGCCAGTTTCTCCCGGGAGAAGGTGAACATCCAGGTGAGGCGGGCATCGTCGCCCATGTACAGGTAGACGAGCCGGGCCGGGACGGCTTCCTCGAACGGCCCCTTGCCGAACGTCATCGGCTGGTCGTTCCGCGCCTGGTGCGACAGGCGCTCGAAGCCGGCCGATATGTCGAGCCGCGGGAGTTCGTCGTCGCCGAAGACTCCGCGGAGCGTGGTCGGCTCGGCGGCCTTCGCGGCCGCCACCCGCAGCGCCACCTCGGCCGGGACGGTCGGCCTGGAGGGCAGGTCCGCCGGTGCGCTCACCGTGTCGCCGATGACCCGGTCGACCGTGCCGTCCTCGTGCAGCCACACCTTCGGCGCCATGGCCCACACCTCGATGCCGTTGAGCACCTGCTGGAGGCTCACGACACGCAGGCCCTCGCTCGTCGTCATCACATTCGGGTCGGCCTCGAACTCCGCCGGCTCACCGGCCGCGAAGCCGATCGCCTCGGCGACCGAGGTGACGTATCGCTTGGCCTGGGCGATATAGCCGGTGTCGGGCATCGGCACCGACTCGTCCAGGCCGGTGAAACCAGGCGCACCGGCCACCCGTAGCTCCGTCAGATGGCCGGTGAAGCGGTTCACCTTGCTGCGGTCCGCCACGAGGGTGTGGTCGACCTCTGCCGCCACGCGTTCGGTGTGGTCGAGGAAGGCGTCGGCTTCGGCGACACTGGCCAAGCGGTCGTAGTTCTTGTTCCGCTTGTCGATCATTACGCTCATGGCGTGCTCCTTGTGCGGGTTCAGAGGCCCGCGAGCGTGAGTGCCGCCGCCGCGACCGTGCGGGCGATCCCGGCGGCGTAGTCCGTGTCGTGGTCCTCGTCGAGGAGGGTGTCGCCCGGCATGTGGTACTGCCGGGTGCCGGTCGCGGGCGCCGTGTCGTCGAAGAAGTTCTCGCAGACGGCGGCGGCCGCCCAACCGCGTTCATGGAAGCTCGCGTGATCGCTCCGTCCGGCGGCCGGGTCGCCGGCACCCGCGAGGGACTGGAGCGAGAAGTCGGCCGCGAGCGCCGGGGCGGCTTGGGCGACGAGTCCCCCGAGCGCGTCGGAGGCGCCCACGACCGGGCCGGGGACCGACGAGCCGGTGTGGATCTCCATCGTGCGGGTACCGCCCCGGAAGCCCGCGATCATGTCCATCTGGAGCACGCCGACGATCCGGTCTCCGGACGCGGCCGCCGCGCGCGCATAGGCCTTGCTGCCGACCATGCCCTGCTCCTCGGCGTTGAAGAGGACGAAGCGCACCGTCCGCGCCGGGGCCCTGCCGTCGGCGATCATCGCGCTCAGGCACTCGGCCGCGGCCAGGACCGCCGCCGTACCGCTTCCGTCGTCGTCGGCGCCGGGTGCCGGGTCACGAGCGGGGTCATAGGGGCGCGGCCGGCCGCTGCTGTCGAAGAACTCGCCCCGGGCCGCGGTCGAATCGAGATGTGCGGTGACGAGTACGGCGGAGTCCGCTCCCGCGACGGGGAACTCCGCCTCGACGTTGGAGAGCCGGCGCCCGTGCCACGTGAACTCATGCCGTCGGACCGTGAGGCCGAGGTCATGGAGCCGGCGGGCGAGCGCGCTGACGACCAGGGGGTTGTCCGGACTCGACGCGTCGCGGCTGCGTACCGTCAGCGGGTCGCCCTCCACGAGCGGGTCGACACCGGAGATACGGGCGACGTGGCCGCTCAGGGCCGCGGGAGTGATGGCCGCCCGGACCGCGGCAATGGTCTCCGGGGAGGGCACCCCGTTCGCGAACTCATCGGTGAATCCCCGGACTTGGGCCTCCCCCGGCCGGGAGAGAAGAGCCGGGTCGGGAAGCAGCCGCTCGGTGTGGCCGGGTTTCGCCTCCGCGGGGTGCAGGTCTTCGACGGGGGTACCGGCCACGGCGGCGATATAGGCGCCGCCCGGGGCCGGGCCGAGCGGGACGAGGGACCGTTCCGGCTCATCGAGGGCGCTCGCGAGGAAGCCGAACGCCGCCGCGGCACGCATGGTGGCTTCCGCCGTTGCCCTGGCGGTCGCCGAGTCCTCCGTGAACGCCTCCGGGAGGGAGACCGGACGGTCGTCGCGCATCAGAAAGGCCGTGGTCTCCGCCACCTGTCCCCGGAGGTCGGCCGGGAAGCCGCCCTGCTCCAGCGCGTTCACCCCGCGTGCGCTCGCCATGACGAGGACGAGTCGGTCGGAGGCCACATGGACCGGAACGACTTCGGCGGCATTCGCGATCGCCTCCAGGTCGGCCAGACTCCGGTCGGCCGGCACCTCGATTCTCGCCCAGAACACCGGGCGGCCCTCGACGGCGGCGAGCGCGAATACCGGGTGGGCGGCAGCCCGCATCCCGGCTTCGCGGGCGAACGCACGCTCCTCCGGGGCTTCACCGACGAATACGCAGTCATCGGCCGGGACACCCGCACTCGCCACCGCATCGTCGAAGATCCCACGCGCGGTCTTCGGGCCCCAGTGCAGGAGACTCTCGTCCGTAAAGCGTCCCGCGAAGGCCGCCTGCAAGGCCGCTGCCAGGCGGGCACGTGCGGCCTCCCCGGGGCCCGGGTTCGAAATAATGCCTCTCCGCAGACCCGCCACCCCATCGAGAACTTCGAAAACGCGGGGCCGCGGGTGGAGAGTCAGGGAGTCGTCGGCCCCGATGCTCGCATCCGCGAGCGTTTCACCGATATCGAAGTACAGCACGGGCATCTCGGCGCCTCCAGAAGAGAGCGCGCCCCCGGAACGGGGCTCCGCGGTGCCCCGAATCAAGGCCCCGTATGCGTGGGGCGTGCAAGGCGGGTGGCGGCTGCGGCTGCGTGCGCGCCGCTACGGATCCCCGCCTCTTTCATTGTCCGCGGGGTGCTTCCTCCGCGCATCCTGAGCCGGAAGCCGACGGCCTTCACGGCCATGACGGCGCTCGTATCTCCCCCATGACACCTGGTCAGGCGCAGTTTCCGGAGACAGATCGCTGACCGTGCCGACCTTCACGAGCTGTCGGGCCGACCTTCAGGATCCGCCGACATGCACTCCCTGTGCACGCATGCAAGTCTGGTACCGGCTCATCGTTCGAGATCCGCCAGGAGGCACGATCGTGGGCAAGAAACAGAGCCGGCAGAATCGCGGCGCCCGCACCGGCGGCCATGAACACGGCACCGTCGCGGAGGCGAAGGGGAAGACGAAGTCCTCGGCCCCGCAGGAGCCGGAGCAGCCGATGTCGAAGCATGTTGCCCATAAGGCGCAGCGGAAGTTCGGCCACAACTGACGTCCGGCGACCGGCCGCAACCGGGGAACGAGCGGTCCCCTAGGATCGCGGCATGAACATGTCCGGGAGAGTCTGGGGCGCCACCCGTCCCGAGCAGGAGGCGCCCTATCCCTGCGATCGCCTTGTGGCGGTCCCTGCCGAGGGGTGGACGCGGGCCGTTGATGTAGCGGCGCCGGCCGACCACGTCTTCCGCTGGCTACGGCAGTTGACCATCGCGCCGTACAGCTATGACTGGATCGACTTCCGCGGACGCAAGAGCCCGCGCACCCTGGTCGAGGGGCTGCCGGAGCTCGCCGTGGGACAGCCGCTCCTCGTCTTCGAGATCACGGGTTTCGAGACCGGCATCCACCTCACCGGTGTGCTCCCGGCCCAGCTCGCCGCACGGTATGGGCAGATGGCGGTCAGCTACACCGTGCGCCCGCTGGACGGCGGCGGCTGCCGTTTGGTGGTGAAGGTCGTGGTCGAGGCCAAGGGGACGCTCCCCCAGAGAATCCGCCGCAGGCTGCTCGCCTGGGGCGATCTCGTCATGATGCGCAAGCAGCTGCTGACCCTCAAGAAGCTGGCCGAACGGAAGGGCGTCGAGTAGGCCCGTCGATCGCATGCGGCTATCGGCCCGGCACCGCCGGTGGGCCCTCGGGCGGGAAGTCCTCCCCTTCGTACGCCGCCAGCGCGATGTGGCGCCTCTCCAGCACCTCGCCGAGGTCCTCGGGGTCCAGCCGTTCCTTCGCCAGCTTCATCCGGGCCTTGGCCTCGACGGAGGCCCATGCCTGCCGGGCACGCTTGTTGGCCACCCGCCGGTTGTCAGCCCGGAGGAAGCCGGCCCCCGCCGCGCACCCCGCGGCGGTCAGCGCCACCAACGCCGCGGGAATGCGGGCGTCCACCGAGGCCAGACCGGCCGCCCCGGAGACACCGGCGAGGAGCGCCGCCGGGAACCCGAGCGCGATATCGACCTTGGCCCAGAAGTCTGCTCTGCGATGCGCGAGGTCCTTCTGTCGCAGCGCTTCCTCGCATAACCGCTCCACCTCGGCGCGCAGCCGACCGGAGGGCTCGTTCCAGGAGGGTGGCATGGGTGGTCCGGCAGCGGGAGTGGCCATGACTGGATTCCAACACAGGGGAAACACAAGGGACTTGTGCGAGCATGCACAGTCTTGCGGGGCGCCCGTGGTGGGCTCTCGACAGATCAGCCGGGGCGGGGGACGGGGCTGCCGCTCTGAGGGGGGCTTCGGGTTCCCGTGCGGTCGGCCCCCGGGTGACTACGGTGGGGAAATCCGCCGAGGTGTCACCGGCGGACGGGTGGCCGCCTTGCGCGTCGCTGCCGCCCGGAGCCCGAGGAAAGGTGCGGACATGACGAGCGTGCACGGTGACCCCCTGGACATCCCCACCCCGGACGGCGTCGCCGACGCCTATCTCGCTCACCCCGACGACGGCACACCGCATCCCGGTGTGCTGCTGTACATGGACGCATTCGGACTGCGCCCCGCGCTGAAGGAGATGGCCAGACGGCTGGCCGGGCACGGCTACACGGTGCTGGTGCCCAACGTCATGTACCGCGCCGGGCGGGCACCCGTAGTCGACCTGCCGGACTTCATCGGCCCCTCGGAGCGGTCGGCGGTCTTCGAGCGGCTCTCCCCGATCATGCGGGAGCTCACCCCCGACCGGGCGATGCGGGACGCCGGGGCCTATCTCGACTGGCTGGCCGCCTCGCCCCTCGTCACCGACGGCCCGGTGGGCACCACCGGCTACTGCATGGGCGGTGTGCTCGCGGTCCGCACCGCCGCGGCCTACCCCGACCGCGTCGGCGCCGCGGCCTCGTTCCACGCCGGCCATCTGGTCACCGATGCCGAGGACAGCCCGCACCGGCTCGTCGGCCGCAGCACGGCGGAGCTGTACTTCGGCCACGCCGACCACGATCACTCGATGCCGGCCGACCAGATCACGCGCTTGGAACGGGCCCTGGACGCCGACGGCGTGACCTACCGCAGCGAGCTGTACGAGGGCGCCCGGCACGGCTACACCCAGACCGACACCGCCGCGTACAACTCCGAGGCGGACCAGCGCCATTGGCGCAATCTGCTGGAGCTCTTCGGTCGCCGGCTCTGACGCATCCCTCGCGCCCCGGGATCGTCAACGCTTCAACCGGCCCTGCCCGGCGGCTCCGAGGCGCAGGGCCGTCAACTGGAGGGGGCTATTGCACCGTGTTAGCGTGAAGATATCCGCACCAAACGGATTATTGCCCGCTTTCCTGGCCTCTCCAGAGGGAGATGGTGACCATGGCGCGGGATCCTCTGTTCCACGCATCCGGGACCGGCACCGGGGCCCATGGAGGCGCGGGGAGTTCCCCAGGGACCGGTGGGCGGACGGCCACCGTCAGAAACAACGTGGACTGGGACGGCCTTCGCCGGCGGCTGGAGGGAGTACTGCTGCGGCCGGGCGATGCCGGGTTCGACAGCGCCAGGAAGCTGTTCAATCCGCTCAATGACGACCGGGTGCCCGCGGCGGTGGCGCAGTGTGCGTCGGTGGCCGATGTCCGCGAGGCGGTGCTCGCGGCCGCGCACCGGGTCCCACTGGCGGCCCGCAGCGGGGGGCACTCGTACGTCGGCTACTCAGCACCGCCCGGCGGTCTCACCATTGACCTCCGGCGTCTGTCGACCGTGCGGGTCCGGCCGGACGGCACCGCCACCATCGGCGCCGGGGCCACCCTGGGGGGCATCTACACCGCACTCGGAAAGGCCAACCGCTGTATGCCCGGCGGCTCCTGTTTCACCGTCGGCATCTCCGGGGTGGCCCTGGGTGGCGGAATCGGTGTGCTGCAACGCAAGTTCGGGCTCACCTGTGACCATCTGGTGTCCGCCGAGGTCGTGACCGCGGACGGCAGGACGCTGACCGCCTCGGCCACCCAGGAGCCGAATCTGTTCTGGGCCCTGCGCGGTGGCGGCGGAGGCAACTTCGGGGTGGTCACGCAGTTCACCTTCGCGACCGACCCGGCTCCGGCGCTGACGGTGTTCGTGCTGGACTTCGGGGCGGGGAACGTGAAGAAGGTGCTGGCCGGATGGCAGCCGTGGATCACGGCTGCGCCGCGTGAGATGTGGGCCAACCTCAATGTGTCGGGCGGGACCAAACCGGGCTGCAAGGTGGCCGGCTGCTTCGTCGGGCCCAGCAGCGCCTGCAATACCCTGCTGAACGACCTGATCGCGCGCGCCGCGGTGCGGCCCACCCAGCGAAGGGTCGAGGACCGCGACTACTTCAAGGCCATGCGCTTCTTCTCCGGCAGTCCCGACCGGCAGTCGTTCGTCGCCTCGTCGCGGATCCTCGCCACGCACACCGCTGAACCGGGCGGCGTCGAGGCCCTGCTCAAGAACCGCCCGGGGATGGCACTGATCCTCGACGCACTCGGTGGTGCGGTGGCCGATGTCGACGTCCAGCAGACCGCCTTCCCGCATCGCAAGGCCTTCGCCACCGCGCAGATCTACGCCAGCGCGACGGCGGCGTCCGAAGCCACGGTGACGCACAGCGTCGGCCAGGTCGTGGCGGGCCTCGCCGACCTGGGCATCAAGGACGGTTACGTGAACTACATCGACCCGGCCCTCCCCGACTGGGGCACGGCCTACTACGGCCCGAATCTGGCTCGGCTGCGCTCGGTCGCGTACGCATACGACCCGGACAAGGTCTTCGACTTCCCGCAAGCGGTCACCCGGGCGTGAGCAGCAACCCTGATGACGCACCGGCTCCCCCGCCGGCCACCGCCGGCGAGGGCGCCGTGTCCCGCCAGGAGTTCGACGCCCTGTTCTCGGCGGTCCGCACCTGGGGCCGCTGGGCCGACGCCGACCGCGGGGCCTGGAACCGGGTGACGCCGGAGCAGGTACGGCGGGCCGCCGCGCTGGTCCGGTCCGGCACACTCGTCCCGATGGCGCGCCCCTGGGACACGGCACCCGGCCCGGACAACAACAAGCCCGCCCTGCACTACATGTCCGACCTCGGTGACGTCGAGCCTCCTGAACCCGCCACGCACAAGGACTTCATCGCCGTCGACTACCACGGCAAGGCCGTCAGTCATCTGGACGCGCTGTCCCATATCGCCTATCGCGGGCAGCTCTACGAGGGCCGTGCGGCGCAGGAGTGCATCGATGCCGGAGGGGCGCGGTTCGGTGCCGTGTCGGCGCTGGGGCCGCTGGTGACCAGGGGCGTGCTGCTCGATCTGCCCACCGTGTTCGGGGTCCCCTGGCTGGAGCCCGGACGGGCGGTGCACGCGGCGGACCTCGTCGCCGCGGAGCAGGCACTGGGGGTGACGATCGGCGAGGGCGACGCGGTGCTGCTCCGGTCCGGCAGCCTCCGCCGCCGTCAGGAACGGGGCGCCTGGAACACCGGCGCGGCGAGTGCGGGCCTGCATGTGGACGCGATGCCCCTGCTGGCCGAGCGCGGCATCGCGCTGCTCGGCGGCGACGGCGACAGCGATGTACGCCCCTCGCCGGTCGACGGTCTGCACTCCCCGGTGCATGCGCTCGCGGTCGCCGCGATGGGCGTGCCGCTCCTGGACAACCTCGACCTGGAGGCGCTCTCCGCGGCGAGCGCCTCGACGGGCCGTTACGAGTTCCTACTCCTGGTAGCTCCCCTGAACATCCCCGGCGCCACCGGCTCGCCCGTCAGTCCGGTCGCGGTCCTGTGACGACCGGCGGGTGCCGGGAGACGTCCCGGGCGACCGGCTGGAGTGCAGTTCACGGCCATGATCACCGCGCTGTCCCGGCCCTGAGCTCCGCCCGTCGGGCGGCGTGGCCGGTCCCGGGATGCACCCGCGGCGACGGCTCTCTTCCGGGCCGTGATCAGGACCGCCATATGTACAAAGCTCTACAATTAAATCAAATGGGACAGCTGCTCCGACGTACGGGTGGCCATCGTGGCATGCACCCATATGGGAAGTGATTGGGATGGGGCTGGCGGGAGAGGACCACGGTCCCGCACGCGCCCGTGAGCAGTTCCTTCGTGGTGGGCCGGTCGAGGGAGCGGTCCGGAGCCCGATCCTGGATTCGTGGCAGCGCTCCCGGTCACTGGGGCTCTCCCCGGACGGCTGCGAACTTCCCTACAGCGAGGACCTCGATCTGGACGGCCGGCTCGTCCGCGCCGCGGTGCCCGTACTGGACCGACTTCAGAGCCGGTTCGCGGGCCGGAACATGAATGTGTCGCTCGCCGACGGGCGCGGTGCGGTGCTGCAACGCCGCTTCGGCGAACCCTCCCTGGTACGGCACCTGGCCGCGATCCAGAGCGTCCCGGGCTTCGTGTTCGCCGAGCGGTTCGGCGGCACGAACGGGATCGGGCTGGCGCTCGCGGAACGGCAGCTGATCAATGTCTTCGGGGCCGAGCACTTCGCCGAACGCTCACAGTCCAACGCCTGTGCGGCAATTCCCGTCCGGGACCTGCTCAGTGGGCGTATTGAAGGTGTGCTCTGCTTCGGCTATCCGCTCACCGACACGGACGCCGCGCTGAACACCGTGATCCGCAAGGCCGCCGGCGCCATCGAACGGCGGCTGCTGGAGCAGAGTTCGACGCGGGAGCGGGCGTTGCTGGAGGCGTACCTCGAAGCCAGGCGCCGTACGCCGAGCGGCGATACGAGCGGCAACGGGCAGCCGGTCGAGCTCGCCGAGAGCGGGTTGGACTGGCGGGACCAGATGATCCTGAAGGAGAAGGCCACCGAACTGATCACCTCGGCCCAGCGGGCCGCCGTCGAGGTGTCGCTGCCCGGCGGCCGGCGGGTCACCTTGCTGAGCCGCCCCGTGACGAGCGCCTCGGGGGTGGAGGGGATCGCCATCGAAGCGGTCCTCCCGTCGACCCACCAGCGCCTTGCCGTACCCGCCGGCGCCGGAACACCCGCCGCCACCCCGGTGGAGCAGGCCCTCACACCCGCCATGCTGCTGCCCGAGCAGCTTCCCGACGCCGGATCCGGCCCGGCGGTGGCGACCGCCCGTAGGCCCGGCACGCCCAGTGCGGCCGGCCTCCCCGACACCGCCGGTCACACCGCACCCGACACTGCGACCAGTGGGCTGGTGCTGCTGGGCGAACCGGAGGTGGGGAAGTACGCCGTGGCGGCCCGGCGCCGTCTGGAGCTGCTGTCGGAGGCCAGCACCCGCATCGGCACCACCCTGGACGTGAGCCGGACCGCCCGGGAGCTCGCCGAGATGGCCGTACCGCGCCTGGCCGACTTCGTCACCATCGACCTGCCCGAGGCGGTGCTGCGCGGCGAGGAACCGACCGACCCGCGCTCCGGCCTCCACCGCACGGTCGTCCACGGAATTCGCGACGACTGCCCCTTCTACCCCGCCGGCGAACCGGTAGCTCTTCGCCCGACCACGCCCCAGCTCCGCTGTCTGGCCGCCGGGGAGCCGGTCCTGGAGCCCGATCTGCGGGCCGCCACCGGGTGGATCGGGCAGGATCCCGGGCACGCCCAGCGGCTCCTGGACCACCACGTCCACTCGCTCATCGCCGTCCCCCTCCTCGCCCGTGGCATCGCCCTGGGCGTGGCGAGCTTCTACCGCTCGACCGATCCGGCCCCCTTCGGCGACGACGACCGTTCGCTGGCCCAGGAACTCGCCACGCGCGCGGCCATCTGCATTGACAACGCCCGCCGTTACACCCGCGAACACACCATGGTCCTCGCGCTGCAGCGCAGCCTGCTGCCGCACAGCTTCCCCGAGCAGAACGCCGTCGAGGTCGCCCACCGCTATATGCCCGCCGCGTCCGGGGTCGGCGGAGACTGGTTCGATGTCATTCCGCTCTCCGGCACCCGTACCGCCCTGATCGTCGGGGATGTCGTCGGTCATGGGATGCACGCCGCCGCCACCATGGGCCGACTGCGGATCGCCGCCCGCAACTTCGCCGAACTGGACCTGGGCCCGGACGAGGTCCTCACCCACCTCGACAATCTCGTGGGCCGCCTCGACCGGGACGAGGACACCGCGGAGGCCGCCACCGCCGGCCCCGGCATCATCGGCGCCACCTGCCTGTACGCCATCTATGACCCCACCTCCCAGCAGTGTGTGATGGCCCGGTCCGGCCACCCCCCGCCCGCGATCGTCCACCCCGACGGCACGGTGACGTTCCCCGATCTCCCCGCGGGCCCGCCCCTGGGCCTGGGCGGGCTCCCGTTCGAGACCGCCGCGTTCCACCTCCCCGAGGGCAGTCAGCTCGTCCTCTACACCGACGGACTCCTCCAGGACCGCCACCGTGACTTCGACGCGGCGCTCGACCGGCTGCGCCAAGCCGTGGCGCACCCCGACCGCTCGCCCGAGGACACCTGCGAGGCCGTGCTCCGGAGCGTGGTGCCCCCGCACCCCACCGACGACATCGCCCTGCTCGTCGCCCGCACCCACGCCCTGGACCCACAGCGGATCGCCACCTGGGACGTGCCCGCCGACCCCGCGCGCGTCTCCGGCATCCGCGCGGCCGTGACCCGCCGGCTGGCCGAATGGGGGCTGGACGAGGTCGTCTTCGCCACCGAACTCCTGCTCAGCGAGCTGGTCACCAACGCCATCCGGTACGGCACCGAGCCCATTCAGGTACGCCTGCTCCACGACCGCACGCTGATCTGCGAGGTCTCCGACGCCAGCAGCACCGCCCCGCATCTGCGCCGGGCGGCCACCACCGACGAGGGCGGCCGCGGTCTGTTCCTCGTCGCGCAGCTCACCCAGTCCTGGGGCACCCGCTACACGGCCGACGGCAAAATCATCTGGGCCGAGTGCGCCCTGGAGGCTCCGGGCGGAAAGCCCGGCACGGCCGAGGTCTGCTTCGACGACATTCCCGCCATCTGACAGCCCATCCGGCATCCGGGCCGAGGCGGGCCTTAGCATGACCGAAATGTGGCGACCGGACCGGTAATGCACCGTCAGGACCGTGCACCCGGCGCCCACACCACCGCGAAGCGCCCCGCAGCAGTGTCCTTTCCGCCGGGAAGAACCACGAGGCCGACCCCGGAGAAGTCCGTGCACGACGCTCCTGACCGCACCCCGCCCCCGCGCCACGGCCCGGAGCCTCTCGTTCGCATACGCGGCCTGTGCAAGCGGTTCGGCGGCACCCTCGCGCTGGACGCGGTCGACCTCGACATCCATTCCGGCCGCATCCTCGCCCTGCTCGGCCCCAACGGCGCCGGGAAGTCCACCCTCATCAAGGTGCTCGCGGGCGTCCACCACGCGGACGAGGGCGAGGTGACCGTGGCCGGGCACCCACTCGGCACCGAGGCCGCCTCCGGCACCATGTCCTTCATCCACCAGGACCTGGGGCTGGTCGAGTGGATGACGGTCGCCGAGAACATCGCCCTGGGCACCGGCTACCCACGGCGCGCCGGGCTGCTGTCCTGGCGGCAGACCCGCGCACGGTGCGCCGAGGCCCTGCACCTCGTCGCCGCGCACCTCGACCCCGGCACCGTCCTCGCCGACCTCCCGCGCGCCGAACGCTCCTTGGTGGCCATCGCCCGCGCACTCGCCACCCGGGCCGAGCTGATCGTCCTCGACGAGCCGACCGCCAGCCTCCCGGCAGCGGACTGCGCCCGGCTCTTCGAGGTGCTGCACACCCTGCGCGACCAGGGCCACGCCCTCGTCTTCGTCACCCACCGCCTCGACGAGGTGTACAAGGCCGCCGATGTCTTCGCCGTCCTCCGCGACGGCCGTCTCATCAGCCAGGGCCCGCTCGCCGGTCACAGCCCTGCCCGGCTGGTGCAGGACATCGTGGGCCAGGAACCGGTCGGCTACGACTTCGCCCCCGCCGCGGGGCCGGCCGTCCTGAGCCTCGACGGCGTACGGACCGAGAACACCGCACCGGTCAGCCTGGAACTGCGCGGCGGAGAGATCCTCGGCATGGTGGGCCTCACCGGCGCCGGCCACATGGAACTGGGCCGCGCCCTGGCCGGCGCCCGGCCGGTCGTCGACGGGCGGGCCCGGCTCCACGGCCGGCCGTACGCCCCGGGCTCGGTCACCGACGCCGTCGCCGCCGGAGTCGGCTTCGTGACCAGCAACCGTCAGGAAGAGGGCTGTGCCGCGGAACTGACCGTACGGGAGAACTTCCTGGCCAACCCGCGGGCCGGCGGGCTGACGGCCTGGCACTGGATCAGCCCCCGGCGCGAACGGACCGAGGCCACCGCCCTGGCCGAGCGGTTCTCGGTGTACCCCCGGGACAGCGAGGCGCCGATCGCCACCCTGTCCGGCGGTAACCAGCAGAAGGTCATGGTCGGCCGGTGGCTGCGGATGCCGCGCGGTCTGCTGATCCTCGAAGAGCCGACCGCCGGGGTGGACGTCGGCGCCAAAACGGCGGTCTACCGGCTGCTCCAGGACGCACTGGCCGAAGGGCTCGCCGTGCTGCTCCTCTCCACCGACTTCGAGGAGGTCGCCGATGTGTGCCATCGCGCCCTGGTATTCGTTCGCGGGGCGGTGACGGAGGAGCTGAGCGGCAAGGCCCTCACGGTCGCCGAGCTCGCCCGCGCCTCGTCGGCCATGTCCGCGCTCACCGGGGAGACGAGCTGATCATGACGCCTTCCCCGCATTCCCCACTGGGCCGCCGGCTGGGACACCTCGTCGGCGCCTACGGCCTCCTGGCCCTCACCGCCCTGCTGTTCCTGGCCTTCTCCCTCGCCCTGCCGGACACCTTCCCCACCCTGGACAACATCTCCGAGATCCTGTCCAACCAGTCGATCCCCGCCCTCCTCGCGCTCGGTGCGATGATCCCCATCGTCACCGGCAATTTCGACCTGTCCATCGGCTACGGGCTCGGCCTCGCGCATGTGATGACGATGCAGCTCCTCGCGAATGCGGCGTGGCCCTGGCCGCTCGCCTGCCTCGTGGTCGTGGCCGGCGGGGCGGTCGTCGGCACCTTCAACGGCATCGTGGTCGAATTCGCGAAGATCAACTCGTTTATCGCCACCCTCGGCACCGGCAGCATCCTGTACGCCCTCACCGGCTGGATCACCAACGGGGCCCGCATCATCCCCGGCCCGCAAGGACTGCCGGCCGCCTTCACCGACCTCTACGACTCCAGGTTCCTCGGCCTGCCGGTCTGCGCCTTCTACGTCCTCGCCCTCACCGCCGTGCTGTGGCTGCTCCTGGAAAGGCTGCCCCTCGGCCGGTATCTGTACGTCATCGGCTCCAACCTCCGCGCCGCCGATCTGCTGGGCATCCCCTCCCGGCGCTACGTCATCTACGCGTTCGCCGGATCGGGCCTGGTCGTCGGTATCGCCGGGGTCCTGCTCGCCGCGCAGCAGCGCATCGGCAACCCCAGTGTCGGCCTGGACTATCTGCTGCCCGCGTTCGTCGGTGCGCTGCTCGGCTCGACCGCGATCAAACCCGGTCGCCCGAACGCTCTGGGCACGCTGGTCGCGGTCGTCATCCTCGCCATCGGCCTGGCCGGCATCGGCCAGTTCGGGGCCCAGTTCTGGGTCACCCCGCTGTTCAACGGCGCCACGCTGCTCCTCGCCGTCGGTATGGCCGGCTACGCCGCGCGCCGACAGCTGCGCCACCGACGGGCGGAGCCGCCCCGTGCCCACCATGACCTGCGGAAAGTCGCCTCGTGACAGCCCATCACCGTGTCGTCCCTCCGCGAGGAGCGCCCGTGCACCCGAACCGCCAGACCGCCCTCGGCCTCACCGTCGCCGTGGCGGTGGTGGCCGCCGCCCTCGTCGGCTGTGAGCGCGGCACCTCCACCGGTGGCGGGTCCTCCGCCCCGGGTCCGACGACGGCCGGCTGCCCCGCCGTACTGGCCGGTGCCCAGGCGGCCGTGCAACGGGCCATGAAGACCAACCCCGCATGGCACGGCCCCACCCGTGGCCCCCGGGCGGTGCCCGGCAAAAGCATCGTCTATGTCGCGCAGACCATGACCAACCCCGGTGTCGCCGGTGCCGCCAAGGGGGTGCGGGAGGCGGCGAGGGCTCTCGGCTGGAACGTCCGGGTGATCGATGGCCAGGGCACTCCCGCCGGGATCCAAGCGGCCTTCAGCCAGGCCCTCGCCCTGCAGCCCTCGGGCATCGTGATCGGCGGCTTCGACCCCGAGCTGACATCGCAGCAGGTCGCCAAGGCCAACGCCCGGCACATTCCGCTCATTGGCTGGCATGCGGTCGACTCCCCCGGCCCCAGCAAGGACCCCGAGCTGTTCAGCAACATCACCACCAGGGTCCGGAATGTGGCGAAGATCAGCGCGGACTGGGTCATCACGCATGCGCACGGCCACGCCGGAGTCGTCGTCTTCACGGACGCCTCGATCCCGTTCGCCAGAAACAAATCCGAGCTGATCAAGAAAGGGCTGGCCACCTGCGACGGTGTACGGCTGCTGGCGGAGGAGAACATCCCGATCCCGGACACCAGCAGCCGGACTCCCCAGCAGGTCTCCTCGCTGCTCTCCCGCTTCCGGGACCGGTGGACGTACTCCGTCGCCATCAACGATGTGTACTTCGCCGACGCGGCCCCGGCCTTGCGGGCAGCGGGTAAGAAGGGGGCCGGTGCCCCCTTCAACATCGGCGCGGGTGACGGCGATCCCTCCGCCTTCCAGCGCATCAACAGCCGACAGTTCCAGGCAGCCACCGTTCCCGAGCCGCTCTCCCAGCAGGGCTGGCAGATCCTCGACGAATTCAACCGCGCCTTCTCCGGCGAGCCCCCCAGTGGATATGTCGCTCCCGTACACATCTCCACGGCCGCCAACAGCGGCGGGGCCACCACCTGGGACCCGCCCGGATACCGTGCGGCGTATCTGAACATCTGGGGCAAGTAAGCCCGGAACACACCACATTCAGGCCGCTCGCAGAGTGCGCTCCACGACCTCGTCATGAGCGGCGAACTCGTGAGCGCCGGCCTTCGTCGGCACGATCTGCCCGCGATGTGTGCTATTGCCGGGTGACGGAGCGGATCCAGGCGAGTTGCTGGAATACCTCCCCGGCCTCAGCGATCTTCTCCCGGTCAGAGCCGTCGAAGACACCGAGGAGGGTTTCGGTGCCGTGTGGGCCGAGGCTCATCACCGGGCCTCCGGAGTCGCCACCGGCGGGAATCCCGGACACCTTTTCCATGCAGAAGTCCGAGCCGCCCGGTGCGGTGTAGCCCTCGCATCGCGGGTCGTCCGGCCGTACGACCCGCAGGTCCGACTGCTTGAGCACGGGCGACTGGCAGGTGTTTTCGTCCCCGGAGCAGGTGGCGCCCCACCCGTACTGCCGCACGGCCTGGCCAGGATGGACACGGGCGGTGGCCAAGGGCGCCGTGCGCACCTTCATCGGCGGAACCTTGATGAGCATCATGTCGGCGTGCGCGCTTCCCACGCGTCCCCCGGGCACCGGACGGACCGTGGTGCCCTTCCGCATGTCGAGGCTGCCGACCCGGAAC
>Ga0207426_1001835_pt1 | contig 15684 bp, 17 predicted proteins | sample AraplaMF_Cvi_mMS_FD_184265 | JGI IMG/M metagenome (GOLD analysis project Ga0207426, IMG submission 184265) | Arabidopsis root microbial communities from the University of North Carolina, USA - plate scrape MF_Cvi_mMS (SPAdes) (version 2) | ecosystem: Host-associated > Plants > Roots > Endosphere... | reverse complement strand
TCACGATTGAAGAGCTGTTCACGGTCACCGAGGAGGACCTTGCGCGGATTGCGGAGAAAAACGCGCGCCGTAAGAATAGGAAGTCTAGCAAGCCATCGGTTTGAGTTTGGTCGGCAACCAATTTTTTTGACAGTATCTAGCGATTCAGGTTGAACCAGAACCTCTGCTTCACGCCTTGTTCATTAGGGATATCGAAGTAATAGGGGTCTGCACGGCGGGGCCGCGGCGTCGCGATCTGCTGGATGCAGCTATCGCCTCGATCGCCGAAGCTCCGTCGTATGACGACAGCGCTCTGGCTGGCGTCGGAAGTGCGCTGGCCAGAAGATCGGCAAACATCAACAGTTCTGATGCATTGGTCAGGCTCGCTGCTCCAGCCATTGCCAATTTGCGAACTGCTGCCAACCGTGGTGCCTGACGGGCAATCTTCGTAGGTCTCGCGTCCCGGCTTGCCGGCATTGGCTTCATGGCAAATAGGCCACGAAAATCCCGGCTCCTTCATCTCCGCGATGAGCTTTGTCATGGGCGGAACGCAGTACGAGACGCCGTGCCAGGACGGGTTCTGTGAAGCAGCGCAAAGCAGAACCTGGCATCCCCAGGATGCTTCGTCGGCCCTTACGGGCATCGCTGATGGCGCAAGGGCCGAACCCACCATGATTGCTGCCAATATCAGTGTCTGTCTCATTGTCCGCCCCTTCGAGGTGTTCATTGGATTTGCCTCCAGACGCCCTCAATTTTAGCAAAGGAGAGCACACCGGGTTGGATAACACCGGCAAATGATTCCCGCAGTCGTTGTGATAATGCCGGAGCAGGTCACACCCGGCACAAACTGACGCGGTTTGCATTCCGAAATGCGCATCGACCGCCCGGATTGCGCAAGCGCAGCGCTTGCTTCCTCGTCACTTGGGACGTCAGCGTTCGTCCTTTGTGACACTTCATCTTTCAGCCGCGCGACCTCGTGTTCCAGACCAGTCTCGCGATCGCTCCGGATGACTTCGTTGATCCCATAGCCGCCAGTCGTGCCGACGAGGAAGGCGACCGCGGCTGCCAAGCCCGCGCCCTCGGAAGGCTTGCTCAAGGCCATCTTCAGTATCCCTCGATCCCGAGCCGCTTCAGGATAACGATCGGATTGGTTTCGCAATCTTGTCTCCAATCGGGATGCTTGGCGCAGGCGTAGGCGTACTGACTGAGATCGGCTGACGAGAGATCGGCAAGTCTGTTGCCGACGGCTTTCCACCGTTGCACATCGGCAGGATCGCAACCAGCGCCTCCGGCTCCGCAAAAGTCCGGATCACGGTGGTCTATCTGCTTCTGCGTAGCGCCGTCCTGCGCGGTCGCTATCGAAGCGGACCCGGTCATCAATATGAGCGCTACAACGGCTGCAACAATGCGGCTCATTCAACCTCCATGCACGTTGTTAGGAGTGGGTGATTTGGTGGGGACGACAGGCAAAGGTAGGGGCAAGCCGCTATCAGATTCTAGTGAAGAATCCCTGGCCTTCCCCCCATTCGCCGTCGAGGCGATATAGAGCCAGGGAGGAAGGAGATCTGGCGATGACCAGACGCCGTACCCAAGGCCACGCGCCTTCCTTTCGATATCGAAGTAGGCGGGAACCTGAGGCTCGCCGCGGTAATTGAACGCGTAGCCGATCCCTTCTGCGATGGCCGTAGCGGCGAGGTTTGTCTCTCCGACAAAGCAATGGGCGAGGATCACACCGTTGGCATCGCGAGCAATCGGTGCGCAGTTGACGTCCTGCCCAAGTGTTCGAAGGATCATCCAGGCCCGGGAGACCTGGCCCGGCGGCCAGTCGACGCCATCGCTGGTGGCCGTTTGCTCGAGGCGAGGGGCTTCGTATCCAGCGAGCCGCACGGTCTGCGCGCTCTTCCTGAATTCAAAGGTGGTCGCGTCGACGACCTGGACTTTTCCATAAATTTGACGCGGGATGTCAGCTGGCCGGACTTGTGCGCTCGGGGCCGTCACTGTCATCGTCAAAAATATGATCGACAGCGAAACAAGTCTCATCGTTGTGCACTCCCTTGACCGGCAAGGATTGCGACGGGGTGCGGCATGTCCGAATAGGCCCACAGTCCGGCGCGTGCTGATCGCGCGTTTTCTTCCGCCACCCTGTAGCCGGGAACGATCAAATGGCCGGTGGTGTCGACGGCGGCGAATCCCCACCCCTCAGCGATCATGTAAGTTGCGAGATCATAGCGCCGTTTGCCTGTTGTCGTCTGGCAGCCGACCACGGCATTGTTCTGATCGAGATCTTTGATGGTTGTGCAGACGGGCTTCGTATCTCTAATCAGGGCCTGAACCATGATCAGGTTAAGCTCTCCGCAATCCCTGACAACACCAGGAGAAATTGTGACGGGTGTCCCGCGGAGACACGCTTGCAGGCCATAGAGACGATATCGCCGCCCGCCGGAAATCCAGGTGTCGCCGGTTTCGAATTGAGCTTGTGCTGGAAACGGCGCGAATACGGTTCCATCGTTTTCGTGGGTATCTACGGCAGCCGTTTCGCTCCCAGTCGCCTGGACCAAGATAATCGGATCTTGGTGGCGCGGAGGGTCTGGGAGGTTCGAGCCGGCGAGCATGGGCATGATCGACATGCCTGCGAAAAGTCCGGAGGCTGCAAGCGTGGATATCAACATCAGGAACCTCATCGCAATCAGTTTACGGAAGGATTGGCGCGATAGCGCTCACCGTAAGGATGCAGGAACTGCGCGTTTGCCCATATTCCGGCTCTTGCCTTCTGCGCGAGTTCCTCTGCCTGTTCATATTCCGGAAACAGTGCCCGGCCCGTGCGATCGCGTGCCGCGAAGGCTACTCCCTTGGTAATGAGCACTTCGGAAAGCGATCGTGTTTCACCGTCCTTCACGAAGAAGCATTCGGCAAAACGTACGATCGGAGAACCGGAATTTTGGCCGAGGAAATGACACGGGAAGGCGTTCCCGGCGCCGGCCTCAGCCTGCTCGAGCATGGCGGTTAGACCGGCGAGCGAGACCATAGAGCATGTGGTCTGCACGCCGGCAAATTCCATCTCCTCGGTCGAGAGGCAGCCTTGGACGCCGGCCAACTTGACGATGGTTCCGTCGGAAGCGAAAAAGGCGCTCCCGCTCAGTGCGCCTTCAGGTGTGATGGTTTGCAGGTCGATCTGCTCGGCGATCGACGAGGTATCGAGGGGCTTTTGAAGGGCAGGGATCAGATCGCGCCCTTCTGAATAAGCCTTCTGATAGTAGCTGACAAATCTTGAGACCGCATCCTCTTCACCCGCAAGTGCCACCGCATTTGTCGTGCACGCAATGGTGCAGAAGAGAAGTTGAGCGAGCCGTCGTGCGCCAGGATTCATGCTTGCGTCCGTCATCAATTGGCTCTGAAGATGATGCACAAAATTATACTGCAGTGCAAGTCTGGAAATATCGCGAGGATTGCGATATGTCTGGGGGGCACCGAAATATGCGCATGGAGAAAGGCAGATGTCGGCACAGCAAAAAGCAATCAGGATCGTGACTTTCCCTTTCAGGGCCGTGTGGTTCCTGATTTTGATCGCCAACTTCCTGGTCGTTTTGGCCGCCTGTGTCCTGTTCGCGGCCTTCGTTGCCTACGCTCTCGCGTTGACGATTTCGTACGTCTTTCTACCGGCGGAATGGACGCGAGCTCTATGGCAATGGCCGCTGGACCTTTACGCGCAGTCCCATTGGTTCAAAGGCGCGACGATCACCTTCTTCGTTCTCCTTCTTTTGCCGATCCTGAAACTCTGGCCGGGCAGTGATCTCAAGGCAGATGCAGCCCGCGAGCGCGAAGCGACGAGGATCAACGACGATCTGATCGCGGCTCGTCATCGGGCGCAGAGCCAAATGAAACTTCGAGGCTGAGGGATCCATGACAGGCAAACCACTCTCGCTCGCGATCTCGACCTTCAAGGGCGGCGCCGGGAAATCGACCTTGAACGTCAATCTCGCGGCCGAGTTCGCAGAGCAAGGACACAGGACACTGCTTATCGATTGTGACGAGCAGGAATCATCGACGCGCTGGTACAATGTCTCGATGAAACGAGGGCTGCTTCCGAGCGACGGTACGCTGCTGCATCTGCGGGTAGCGCCGGACGATCGGTTCGTAGATCGCCTTGCGGAGGCGCCTGCGGCCGATATCCGGATCTATGACGTTGGCGGATACGTCCACCAACGGGCAATCGAAGTTTACCACGAATGCGATGCAGTCCTCATTCCTGTCATACCCGAGCCGACGGCTGCGACCTCAGCAATCAAGGTCGCGACGATTTTGAAGGAGATTTCCAGGAAACGGGCGCAAGGTCCAATCCCGTACGCGGCGATCTGGAACTATGTGGACATGATCGCCCTCAAGCATAATCGCTCCCTCCCGGAGGTCCATGCTATCCTGACGAGCGGCCGGATCCCGATGGTGGACACGGTAGTCCGAAAGAGCAATCACTTCAGCGACGTCGGCGCCGGCTTCGGGTCGCTCTATTCCAAGCTCGCCAGCATCGAGAACAATCCGGCGCTGACGCCGTCGGCTAAACGGCGTGCCTCAGAAAGCGTGCTCGACGCGATCGATCTGGTCAAAAAGATCAACAACGAATTCATCGGCCTCCTGCAGGCCGAGGCTGCCTGAGCGCGATGTCGAGGGAACGAACGCCAGCCGGCAACATACTCGCTCTTTCCCGATCGAGAGAAGACCAGGCGAGGGACGTGCAGGAGGATGCGACCTCCTACATGCCAACCGACCTCGACCTCGACAAGCTCATGCCGGAGGATCCTCGTCCGGTGCAAGAGGGCGTCGAGCGGGAAACTAGGTCAGAGCACCGCCGCCCTCAGGTCAAAAGCAAAACTCGGGAAGAGCAGGCGAGAAAGACAGAAACCGATGTCAACGCGGGATCGGTCAAGCGAAAGCGCATTTCCCTGTACCTCGACGACGACGTGCTGACGAAGATTTTCCGTGTATCGCTGGAACGGCATGAGCAACTCTCCTCGGCGACCCACAGACTGATCCTCGAAGCCTTGAAGGCGAGGGGGCTGTAGGCAGATGCGTGAACCGGCCATCATGTTCCGCCTACCTGCCCATGTCCTCAGCAACGTGGAGCTGCTTGCCAGCCGTCTCGATATCTCGGTCAACCTTGTCGCCAAACTCATCGTCACCAGAGAGATCATGCATATACCGGCGATGCTGGAAGAACATGACCGGCAGCTGGGAAACATGCATCAATTCCTCCGCGAGCTTGCCTTTCGCAACGAGGAGTTTCTGTCGGAAGCGCGCGACCAAGCTGTCCTGGGCGCGGCCATCATGGCGAAGCTGGACGAGGTCATGGGAGCCCTGGATTCAATTCGTGATGCAGCTTTCGTCAGACCAACCACCTTTATCGCCGATCTGATCAGGAGGCACGATGAACGACCTGTCCAGAAGTCGCTCCGGATCTAGGCGTGAAGGCCGAAGGCTGCCGAGCTATTTCGACCTCATCGAGGACGAGCTTCGACGGCGCGGCGGCGGGGGTGGTGGAGCGAAAAAGGCGCCACCGAGGACGAAAGTCGGACTACCCTCGGCAGCGCGTAACGCCGGCGCAGCGACAGCGTTCAGTCGAGCGAATGGTAACAATGCCGTCGTCGTCAAGGTGTTGTCGTATGGAGCAGGTGCTGTCTCGGTACGCAACGTTCTTGCCTATCAAAGCAAGGAAGAAAAGGCACATGATCAGGATGGCCGTGAAGTCTCCGATCTCAGCGCAGAATTCCGATCCTGGGAGAGGGAGTTCGGAAACCGGAAAGGAAGCAAGGACGTACTGCGGCTGACCTATGAGCTTGAGAGCACAGATCGGGACCGCGTTGCGCAAGCATTGGGTTCGCTTGCGGCCGAGGGCTTCCGCGACGTTGGTGATACCGATCGATCCTACGCATTCAGCATCAGCGAAGGCGTCAAGGGCCAAACCCGCCTTAACCTCGCGCTCGTGATTGCGCATGAAAAAAGGGCCCGATCCGACCGCAGCAGCCAGAAGCGCATTGCCGCTGAAATCGATGACGTGCACGCGATCGATGCACGGGTGGACAGAGCATTGCGGACAGAAGGGATCACGCCGGTCTCGCGCTATCCGGTGGAATTTTCAAGTGGTCCGAAGGGGTTCACAGCGGCACTGCATGCGATGCAGCGGGGAGGCTCGGACGTAACGCTTTCGACCAAGACGCACATAGAGGAGCGTCCAGGAAAGAGCGGCCGCTATCATCAAGGCGTAGCTCGGCGCGAGACCACGACGAGCGATCACAAGCAGCTCACGGCGGAAGGCAGGATCGTCGGCGTGCTCATGCAGACGCGTCAGCCTCGGGACTTCATGCATCTGTTGTTGTCGGGACCGGCCAATGTCGACCGGGATCAGTTCATCCTCGCTGGCCGCGATTTCCTGAGAGAGCAATTTTTCGGTCATCGCTATGCTTATGCCGTCCACAACCGCAATGACCTTGATAAGCATCCGCATCTGCATGTGATCGTCGGGTTGCGTAACAGCAGCGGCAAGATGCTCAATCCCAATATCCGCGACTTCACGGAGTGGCGCACTCGCTTCGCCGAAAAGGCGCGTGAGCGCGGGATAGCGATTGATCGTCAAAAGCGCATAGAGCGTGCTGGTCCACCGCCGGTCAAGCGGTGGGAGTGGGAGATGTTTCGCCGCATGGGGGCGACAGCACCGCCTAATGTCGTCGAAAAGGTAATCTCCAAGCTTCGCGACAAGCCCACGGCACCAAAGCTGGAAGAGGCGAGGCGGCGGTTCGATCAGACCAAGCACTCAGTCGGGCGCGTCATCCAAATGCTGGAAGGAATTGCTAAGGACCGGAGTGCACCCAGCACGGCGCGCGAACTGAGCCACGATCTGTCGATCGGGTTGCAGCGCGAATACCGTCGGTTGGAAGCGGTCGTTCGCCGAGGACATGATCCCACTAAAACGAAAGGAGAAGAACACATGCTGCGATCCACACCGATCAGCGCCGCTCAGGCAAAGGCGGCAAAGGAGACGCTGGCGACCACCGCCATCAGCGTCGCGACCAAGATCCTCAACCCCACCGATCGGCGGCTCTTCGAGCAGGCGACTACTATCATCGGTAAGGTCGTCGGGCTGCAGCTGGACTCGCGTGTAACTAAGGATCGCGATCGCGCGGACATCGATAAGGCCAAGCGTTCCTCTGATAGTTTGGAAACGAAGTCGTCGGCTGGTCGCGACCACGTCGCGGAGCAGGGGATAGATAACAGGACTCCAAGCAACCGTACTGCAGACCAATCTCGCATAGCACGGTCAAATTCGGAGCACGAGAGTTCCGAGAACAGTCGGACGGATCGCGAACGCAACCAGCGACGGGAACGCGATCAGTCGAAATCCATCAAACTTCGGCCTCCGCAGGATAAGGATCGCGATCGAAGCCGGTAGCAGAGCGGATCGGCTCGGCAAACGCGGCTTTGTAGATCTCATCGCGATTGCCGGACCAAACTCACGGCAGTTTCAAAGCATGCTTGATCTTCGTCCTGAGCCAAACCAGTGCTGCGCGCCGGCCGCTGTCCCGGGAGCCACCGGCATTCAATCTTGGATAAAGAATTTCAGTGAAGGCGGGTGTCGCTGCGCTGTAGTGATAGAAATCTCCCTTGCGCACCAAGACGGTCATCGTCGGATCGACCTCGTACCATTCGGCTAGCTTTAATATCACGTCGAGCTCAGAGGCTCCGGGCCAACGCGGGGGCTGGCCTGGGCCGTGGGAATGGGTCGTCTCCATCCAGAAGTCTGGCGAGACACCTGAGACCCTCAGTAGATCGTCGAGCAGCTGCGTAAACCTGGCACTATCAATGCGCGCGCCCCGATTGCCTGGGAACGTCGTATGCCGCCAAATAAATCCGAAGCGAACGCCGAGTTCGCGCATATCTTGAAGCATTGCCAAGAATTCGGTGTCGATATCTCCCAGCGTATGGTCTGCGAACTGCGGCCTCTGGCGTAGCAGAATGTCATCACGCTCAAAAATGACCAAGCCAACCGAGCCCTCTTGCCTGCAGATGCCATGAACGTTGAGTGCGTCATTCTCCATAGCTGCTTTCATGCCGACTTCGCTTTCCCTAAGTCCTAAATCCATGATTGGCGTCCCCCAGCCCCGACTGATCTGCGAGACGCCTTTGCGGTTCTTGGTAATTGATAGAAGGGACGATTACCGCAGATTGCACGGTATTGTGCGAAACCAACCGAAACGAAACGAAACGAGGCCGACAACTGCTTGTTTATAAACGACGATTTTTGCAGGGATGGCTCAGGCGTGCCACAGCGGGAGAACATTGATTTCCCGAGCCCCGATAAGTTCTTAGCCGGGGCCAAGCGAGATGCGCTGGTATGGGGATTTTTCCTGGGTTCACGCGAAAAGACGAAGTCGGAAAACCGAAGGTCTCGTCCGTTAGATTCTGGACTGCCCAAACGCTGATCGGGTAATGCCGTTCGGAGCTTTTGGGCGCGATAGAAAGCGCTTCAGACTCCAGCCCGCTAACAAAATATACGGCGGCGTAGCGAGCGAGTAGTGACCACAGTTCAGCTTGAGAACGTTTGGCACCGCTCCTGCTTGATGGAGGTTTTCGATGAAGTGTTTCGTTAGCTCAGGCAATACCACCTTATCTCTGGTCGCGAACACCAATTGAAGCGCAAGGTCAGGCCGTGCGAGATCATGCGCGAAATTCTCCAAATTCAGTGGGGCCCATGCCCTCCGCAGATCCGTGAGCGCGATGGACGGTTCTAAGCTATCGCGGATCGATCGCGTGGCGCGCCCTGTCCAAACCATGTCTGCGAGACTCCCGGCTGTCAAAAACAGCGAAGCCTTCGATACGGTCGGGTCATGCGCAGCGATCAGACCTGCCACCCATGAGCCCAAGCTCATGCCAAGAACCGAGATTTCATCGTAACCTTCGCTCTTCAGCCACCGGATGAGCTTTCGCCCATCCAACACAGCCTGTCTCAACGATTGGATCGTGCGGCCGAGATTTGAGCTGAGCATATAGTCGGCATACAGCGCGCCGGGTCGGCTGCGTTCGAAATGGTAGGGCATGGCAATCTCCGCGACCGTAATCCCACGCCGCGAGAAGAAAGCAGCGATCTGACGATTTCGGGCGGTGGCGTTCCAATGATGGAAAATCACCAAAACCTGATCACGCGAGCCACTTTCGGTAATTTTCGCCCAGACGGTGTTGTTCTTGTCCACTTCGGTGGCGATTTCCGAAGGAAATTGAAGCAACCCATCGCGCAGCTCAAAGCCCTGTGAGCTCCCCGCCTGCTCCTCGTAAAAGCGTGGATCAGAGGCAGCGTGTTCGGAAAGAAAATAAAACTGCTCGAGCGAGTCTACGCCCTCCGCGCCGGGGAAGGCACGGCGTGCGTCGAGGATGAAATCCGTCGTTTTCTTCCCTTCTTCGCCGCGTTGAGCGCGATGTTCGTCCCAGCGATCCAACCACCTATGAAACACCATGATTGTTCTCCGATTTGCGCGATCGCGGCAGCGCGAACTCCGGATCGAAGAGGGCATATGCTGCCACCAGCACCCCAGCGATGAGGAGCAGGGAAAAGCCTTCGAAGGCATCAATCGACAAATAGGCGGCAAAGAGCAGGGCCTCGACCGCTGACATTTTCCATAAAGCCTTACGGAAGCGCGATCCGATATTCAGACGGATCGCGCCGTAGAGGAAAATGACGCAGACTGAAATGGCCACGAGGAGGCTGCTGAAATGCGTTGGCATCCTATAGCCGAACGTGCTGGCGGTTTCATGGTCACTATAAACAACTGAAACGAAATCATGGAGCATCCAGGTCACGATATCCTCACCGCTCGAGGTCAGGAAGGCGCTTTGCACCTTCATGCAAATGGCAACGAGGACACCAACAATGGTGCAACGGAAAATGCCGCGCATCACTTTGAGGCGGATTTGGGAGCTCTCGGAGCTGTTGTTACGTCCAAGCCGCAGCATCAATCCTTCGTCGATCCTTCCGAAATCGTGGATGATGGCGTGAAGCAAAATGAGACCTGCGAAGAACAGGTAGAAGCAGACGCACATGTACAGATAAGCCAGCCCCGTGAAAGCGATCTCCATGGGCACTGATATAAGATCGGGTTGCACGATGGCTATCGTGCCCCAACTTGTCGCGTAGTCGCCACTGCCTTCTAATAGCGGGATCAAACACACTCCTATCCACTGGAAGATGCCGGCGAAGAGCACGCAAGTTACGAAAACCGCCCAGTAAGTATGAGAATACGACTCGATGATTGGAGACCAAGGGGCATCCGCCGCAAACCGGTCTGCCTGTGTCAGCAGATTGAATCGCGCATCCCTCTTCCAAAAAAATAGCAGCTCGATCACAAGCCAGAAAAACAACGGCAAGAGTATCATGAACAGAAGCGTCCAGTTCGGCGCCCACAGGAACCCCACCTGCTTGATGACCCCGTCGAATCGGTCATACGCGACGCTGTGGATCCCCACGATATACGACAGAAATCCCAGGGCAGAGGCACCGGCGAAAGTCAACGCGGGAAGGTTCAAGGCAGATCCGCCAGAAAAAATGGCCTCAGACCGTAGTGCCAAGTTGAAGCGCCTTCTGCGCTGAGGGACTTGACCCCATTCAGTCGCCTCGCCCCAAATCGGCGTTAGACTATCAGGAGCCACAGCCTGGGCTTTATCTGGCGGCGCTGTATTAGTCGCCGTCTTCCTCGAATCTCGTCTTTTGGCGATAAGGCGCGACTGCGCCGCGCTAAGCTCCTGGAGCCATTCGCTCGTCGCTTCCCTATCATCGCAGCCGAAGATCCGTGCCAGCCACGCGATGTTGGAAGGACTGATCCCTTTGTCGTTCTCTTGAAACCACAGCTGTACGGTGCGTAGATCAATTCCGGCCCGATTGGAGTCGATCTGGGTAATGGCTTCTGCCAAAAGCTCCGGTGTCCATGGCCCCTGAGGAAAGCCGTCAGTGTCCACTGGGCGCCCCGCGCCTACTGCAGCTAACTGCTTGAACAATTCCTTGAAGTCGCTTCCATCCTTGGGCGGGGCGACAAAAATCTTCCCGTTCTTTTCCAATGGTTAGGTGCTCGAATGTGTTCAGTTTTAAAACTCGTGGAGGACTCTCCGCCGATGCGAAGCCCTTCCGGCCAATGTCGTGGTTCTTTTCTGGTCCTTTATCAAAGCCACGGCCAATCTGCCGCAGAACGGCAAGTAATCTCCACGTGCGTCAGGGTGTGTCCGTTTGCTTCACGGCAACCTATATACTGAAAACATTGGCGCGCAAAGGAAAAAGCACCTTTTGCGTGTGTAAAAACGTACGGGAATTTGACAAAGATTAAATTATAATGTGAAAAATTAAGGACTTACATCATCGTGCATTCCTTGCGATCGCTACGGCGCGACGTTCGTGAGTCAATCGCCGATTGAAAATCGCATAACATAGCTTATGGAACTTGAGGGCTGTCCAACTTTTCTCGGACGTTTACTGATCACCAAGCTAAAATGGCCGCAATCGCCTCGCCATTTCCAACGACCGGAAAACTCATGAATTGCGCGAATAATCAACAAGCGGAAAGGCGCTGAGCGCGCTGGGTGTCGTGACCGGAGTTGCCGGATGAAGATATGATCGACCGACGTCCTCAATCGCCGAGACGCCAAGCAGTGCCATGGAACGCAGCATCTGGTCATCCAACAGCTCAAGGATGCGAATAATTGCTGCCCAGCTAACTAGCTAAGTAGACGGTTGTGACCGCCGGAAAGATCACGATCTCGGCCTCGCGGCGTGTCGCGCGATCAGCTCGTTGGGCGCGCCTCCGTGTCGAAATGCAAATCGGTCAATGCGTCAGTAAAGCAATCTCGTTCTGATCGTCCCCGGTATCTCGCGTAACGCCTGAAGAATATCGTCGGCCGTCTCGGACGCGTCCTCGGCTTCGATGACGACATAGCCTGTATCGCCATGTGTCTGAAGGAATTCGGCGACGATATTCAGCCCGCGCGACGAGAAGATATCGTTCAACTGGATGAGCATCCCGGGACGGTTTTCATGAACGTGGATGAACCGCGTACCATTCGGGCGTTCAGGCAACTGAACCTGCGGAAAGTTGACCGCGCCCATCGTCGAGCCGATGTCGGAATATTCGACCAGTTTTCTGGAGACTTCCCCGCCGATGCGCTCCTGCGCCTCTTCCGTCGAGCCGCCGATATGTGGTGTCAGGATGACATTGCTCAAGCCCTGCAGCGGCGTTTCGAAACGTTCCTTGTTGGATGCCGGCTCCTTCGGAAACACATCGACTGCAGCGCCCGCAAGATGGCCTTCTTTCAAGACTTTCGCGAGAGCATCGAGATCGACCACCGTGCCGCGCGAATTATTGATGAAGATGGCGCCCTTCTTCATGCGGCGCAATTCGGTTTCAGTGATCATGTTGTGCGTCGATGGCGTTTCGGGCACGTGCATCGTCACATAGTCGGAGATTTCCAGCAGTTCACCGAGCGAAGCCATCGATTCCGAATTGCCGCGGCGCAGCCTGTCGGAGAGATCGAAATAGCGAACCACCATGCCCATGCTTTCGGCAAGAGCGCTCAGCTGCGAACCGATGTTGCCGTAGCCGACGATACCGAGGGTCTTTCCGCGCACTTCGCGGCTGCCGTCAGCAGATTTCTCCCATCCGCCCTGATGCGCCGAGGCCGAGCGTGGAAAGATCTGTCGCGTCAGCATGATGATTTCGCCGATCACGAGTTCGGCCACCGAGCGCGTGTTCGAATAGGGCGCGTTGAACACCGGTATGCCGCGACGGCGTGCCGCCTCCAGATCGACCTGGTTCGTGCCGACGGAAAAACAGCCCACAGCAATAAGCTTTCTGGCAGATTCGAAAATCTCTTCCGTCAGCTGCGTTCGCGAGCGAATGCCGATGATATGCGCATCGGCGATGTGGCTCTTGAGATCCTTATCGTCAAGCGCTTTCGGTAGATGCACGAGGTTTGTGTAGCCGCAGGACCTGAAATAATCCACGGCGCTCTGGCTGATGCCTTCAAGTAGAAGCACGGAGATTCGGTCGCGCGGGAGGGAGAGCTGAAGAGGCATGGCGATACTTTCGTTTCCGAAACTGGGCAGATCGATGTCAGTTGCAGCGCACCACAACATGGCTTTGCTACCATACGGCACCGCAAGCACAAATCCCTATACCTCTGCCTACACCGAACGCGCATCGGCGATTGATGTCGATTTGCGGTAGTCAACCTGGCACGTCGGCAAGCGGCGTGCTGCGTGTTCAAAATTGCGGCAGAAGCTGGTGGTCTGAAGGTGGAGAACTCCAGAACGCTATCGCGTCCGGACCAAATCGCTTCAGGCATCTCTCGAACGCGATCGGGTCGACATGCTTCCTCACTGCTGCGGCCACGTCCGCGATAACCGAGTTGGGTGACAGATTATGGTCCTTACGTATCGACTGCACCTCGACGGTCATTAAGGCCCGGGTGTCAAATGGCACAGAGCACGCTTCAGTATCCCAATCGGAGATAAGGATCGCGCTAAGAACGGCCGGAAGCACGGCGGCAAACTCTATAACCTGCTGCACCGTCAGTCGCCTACGGAAAACGATCAATGTGCCATATACACCCTGATATGTTTGATTCCGCGTGACGCTGTCCATGCGAATCTGTGCGTCACACAGGAAGCCCTCGAACTCTTCGGTCGCGCGGCTATAGCGCATAGGAATGGTCATGGTCGTATTACCGAGGTTGGCGGCGGAAACTCATATCGCATCACCGTTTGTCCGCACGAGCCGGAACACAAAGGAGAATTGAAATGACACATCAGGAACAGCCCGTATTGACGCATTCTCCGTCATGACCTGGTTTTGGGTTGCACCTATCGCCGCCAGATCGGATTAATTTCTTATGATGAACAAACGCCACTCGAACACCTGGAGTAACGCTTGCTGAACTTCGCCTTTGCATGCCCTACTTGACCCTGTGCTCCGATATCACGCCGTACCAACGAAGAACGGTTCCATTGGGGGCAACATAAGCGCGCGCACGGCTGAGAACTTCCCGGTACGTTCCGTCCGGCCGGGCGATCCGGAACCGGATCTCCCAGGGCTTGCCCGTTGAAATCCATTGTAGCCAGGCTGAGCGAACCCGCGGGCGGTCTTCCGGATGCATTTTCGCCATCCATCTGTCAATCCGCTCCTGCATCGTATCGTTAGGCGGATCCTCAAACGTCGGACTGATGTAATAAACGTCGCCCTCCGCGCTCGCCGCCCATGCGATATCCGGATTGAGTTCGACCGCGTGACGAAAGTGTTCTTCGCTTTGCTGGAGCGTCCGCAAGACACGGTTCTGCTCGGTCACGTCGATGGCGACGACTGAAAAACCAAGGTTCTCGCCGCCTATATCTGAGACCTTTTGCGCGAACACGCGGTACTCTTTTTTCCCCATGCAATAGTCCTGAGGTGGCAGCGGATTGGGACCGAGAGCCTTGCTCAATACAGCCTCAACCCGCCTGACTGTCTCGCCCTGCATAACATCATAAATCGTCTTGCCCTCCAGTTCGCGTCCGGTGAGGCCGTGCATGGCCGCAAATATATCGTTGGCGCGCACATGCCTGAAGTGTAAATCAAGAAAACAGAGACCGACGGGAGCTTGGTTATAGAGGGTTTCCAACTGGTGGAGCTGCTGGAACGGAGACGTGTCAAGGTGAGAGCCTGGTGCCGTCATCTCCGCGAGGCCTTCAAAGACCTTTTGTGCCTCTGCAGCGCGCACGCCTTTTCCGTAAAGCCACCCCTGCCCTAGTGGACAGCCGAGACCACGCAGGATCTCTGCCTCGGCCTCAGTCTCCACGCCCTCCGCAACCACCGTGATCTCCAGACTTTGTCCTAAACCGACGACGGCAGACACAATCCTCCGTTTGCGGTTATCACGTTCCAGGCCGCGGACGAACTGAGCGTCAATCTTAAGCTTTCGGAACGGAAAGGCCTCAAGCCGGGCAAGGCTGGAATATCCTGTTCCGAAATCGTCGAGCGAGATGGCAACACCGATCTCGTTCAGCCGGTTCAGCGTCCGATATGCTACGGCGCTATCGGAGATTAAAGAGCTTTCGGTGATCTCGAGCTGAATACGGGTTAAGGGAAATCCCGTTTTTGACGCCACTGCACTGAGCCGTTCGGAGAGATCATCGCTGAGAAGCTGATCTGGGGTGACATTGAATGCAAGAAAGAAACGACCGCGCCATTGCGCTGCCGCCGCGCATGCCGAGCTCATCAGCGCCTGCAACAATGCGTCAACGAGTTGATGCTTGTCGAGAAGTGGGATGAACTGCGCAGGGCTGATGTCGCCGGCTTCGGGATCACTCCATCGGGCGAGAATTTCAAAGCCCGCCAAAGCTCCGGAGCGGATGTCGACGATCGGCTGAAAGGCTGGCCAGACCTCCCCTCGTTCCAGCGCCTTTTCCAACCTGGATCGAAGCTCTCTCTGGCTTATTGTCACGTCCAGGAAAGTGCTTTCTGTCTTCATTGCTTTCCTCTCTGGGCGCTAAAGTCTCCGAGGTAAATATTAGACCATCCTTTGGCAGGAGGAGCTAATACATAATCGACGTCTAGCGTGATTGACGCCTTGGAGTTCAGTGGGCCCAAGGTTGGCGCCCGCCGGAATCCTTGATCGCACATCCGGCGGTCATGGGATCTGCAACAGGGC
>Ga0207426_1001833_pt1 | contig 15687 bp, 15 predicted proteins | sample AraplaMF_Cvi_mMS_FD_184265 | JGI IMG/M metagenome (GOLD analysis project Ga0207426, IMG submission 184265) | Arabidopsis root microbial communities from the University of North Carolina, USA - plate scrape MF_Cvi_mMS (SPAdes) (version 2) | ecosystem: Host-associated > Plants > Roots > Endosphere... | reverse complement strand
CTCTGCATCGCAGGGGCCCGGCGGGCTGAAACCCCGTGCCGGCTACAACCTCTTCTCGATCGATGGCGCACCGGGTGCTTGGGAGCTGACCGGGGAACGGTTCAGCATCAACTCCATGGGCGATGGCGTGTGCAGCGAAAGCGTCGATATTTTCAAGGCTTAGCGCCGTTTTTGGATTCATCTTCTTCGCCAGGCTGATTCAGGAATTCAAGATGACGATATCTTGAATTTGGCAAAGCATCCGAGGTCTTGGCAATTGGCGATTGCCACGTAAACTTGTCGCCTCGGCAGCACCAATTCACGGAGTTATTGCATGCCCATGGCGTCGATCAGTCTTCGCAGTCTGGCTTTGGCCGGCTCGCTTGCCCTCGCAGTCTCCGCCTTTGCCATCGGCGACGAAAGCGACGAAACCAAGCCGCCGCCAAAGACCGAAACGACGACAAAATGTGCCGGCGGCAAGGTTTGGGATGCGAAGCGCAAGGAATGCGTGGTCCCGAAGAAGAATTCGTTCAACGACGATGAACTCTACAAGGCTGCCCGCGAATTTGCCTATGCCGGTCAATACGACAACGCCCTGACGGTGCTTCAGCTTGCCAGGAACCAGAACGATCCGCGCATCCTGAACTATCTCGGCTATGCCAACCGCAAGGCGGGCAGAATGGAGCTGGGGATGTCGTATTACCGCAAGGCGCTGCAGGCGGACGAGAATTATATTCTGGCACGGTCATATATGGGACAAGCTTTGGTGGAACAGGGTGACGTGCAGGGAGCGCGCGTCCAGCTCGTCGAGATCCGGGATCGGGGCGGCGAGCAGACCTGGGCCTATCGCTCGCTGCTGCAGGCACTGAATGGTTATCGTACATACTGACGTTGATCCGAGCCGAGCCTAATGAAGAAAAGCTTTGAGAACCCGTGGGATAGGCCGCCGGATGCTTGCGAAGCATCCGGTACTTGTTTCATAAAGGACACAGAAGCAATATAAATCGATATGCTGCTGGGCGCTCTCGCCGACCGCCCAAGCATTACCTGGAAAGACTATGCGTCAACCCGTGACGACCATCGATATCAGACGCGACCTGGTGGGCCTTCTGCCCCGGCTGCGGCGTTTCGCGATGACCCTTGCAGGTGACGCAGCGAGTGCGGACGAACTCGCACAAGTGGCGTGTGAGCGCGCCATCGCCAAGAGCGGACAATGGAATGGCGAAGGCCGCCTGGAAAGCTGGGTCTACGCCCTCGCCCGCCAACATTGGACGGACGAGCATCGGCGTCGGAAGCCGCACCCCACTCCCAGGGGCAATGTCACCGATATCCGGGAAGCGAACCGCGATCGCACCTCGCTTGTCAATCCCGATGTCATCCACCGCATGATCGCCGACATGCCGGAAGGCACATCCAGCGCCTTTTTGCTGGTTGTTGTCGAAGGGCACAGCTATCAGCAGGCCGCCGACATCATGGGTGTCACCATCAACATCGTCGTATCCCAGCTTGCCGCGGCGAGACTGCATTTCGCCAGTGTCGCGGACAACTATCCTCACAGGTACTGAATTGCTCGATTTCAAGAAACTGCCGCTCGATGCTCAGCTAGCCGCCCTGCTGGATGGCGAGACGACGCCCGAACAGAAGCATGAGCTTGAGCAGCGCCTGGCCACCGACGAGGGTGCCAAGCGGCTCTACGACAAGCTGCGACACGGCGCCGACTTCGGAAAGCACCGCCTCGACGACGTTCTCAGGGAGCCGGTTCCACTCGCCCTCGTGCGGTCGATCAAGAGCGCGCAGCCACCAAAGGCTCCGGTTGCACCGCGCGTTTCGCGGCCCTCCTTCAAACTTGCGCCGATCGGCCCACAGGCTCTTGCGGCTGCAATCGTCCTCCTCATTGCCGGCTGTGGCATCGGCTTCTTCGCCGCCGGCAGCATGAGCACCATGCAATCGCCTGCCGCGACAACGATGGAAGCCATTCCTGACTCCAACGAGTGGCTGACCGACGTCATCGCCAACCAGCGGCTTATCGCCCGCCAGCCCCGTCATATTTTCGAGGTTCCGTCGACCCAGGCAGAGGAAATTTCTACCTGGCTGACCTCAACGGTCGGCGTCGCGTTCCGTGTCCCTGACCTGTCGGAACAGGGCTGGACCTTCCAGGGTGCCCGCGTCTTCATCGGCGACAGCAGGCCGGTCGGCCAACTCGTCTACACCAGCTCCGATGGCGACCTGGCTTCCATCTGCTTCCGCAAGGACAACCTGCCTTCCGAGGCAGACGATTTCAAGGAAACGATCAAGGACGAGATCGGCGTCGTTTCCTGGCACAATGCCGGCACATCCTATGTGCTCGTTGGCCCGTCGTCGGAAGCCTCGCTTGGCCAGCTCGCCATGCAGGTCGCTACATCGATCTGAGCCTTTCAGGGTTGAATTGGAAAGCTTTAGGACATCAGGACCACCTTCCCCGTTGCCATGCGGCTTTCGATCGCCCGATACGCCTCCGCTGCGCCGTGAAGCGGAAACTGGCGCCCGGGTAAGAGCCTCAGCTCCCCGGAAGCGGCCAGTTCGAAGAGCGACTGGAGATCGGGAACAAGACTTGCTCCCAGCAACGGCAGAAGCGCAAGGCCTCTCAGCGACTGGTTCTTGTCGAGCATGCGGGTAATGTCCTCGGCTGTGGCTGCGAACCGGCCGAGCGCCGCAAAGACAAGTTCGCCGCCATCCGCGAGAACCGCGAGCGACGCACGCGTCATGTCGCCACCAATCGTGTCGTAAACAACGTCCGGGCGGAGGCCAGCTAAAGACGTTTCCCAGCCGGGGGCGCTATAGTCTATAGCCAGATTAGCCCCCATCTCCAGCGCCAGCGATCGCTTTGCTGCGCTCACTGCCGTCGCGATCACGCGCCGAGCACCACGACGCCTGGCAAGCTGGGTCAGCAAGGAACCCACGCCACCTGCCGCGGCATGAACAAGGACCGTTTTGCCCATCAGCGAGCTTTGCTGGACCATATGCAATGCTGTCAGTCCCTGCACCACCAGGGCAGTTGCGCCGGAAAAGGGGAGCCTATCGGGTATAGGCACGGCATATCCTGCGTCGACCGCCACATATTCGGCGTATCCGCCTCCGCGACCGAGGGCAAAGAGCGGCACGGCAACTCGCGTCCCAAGCCGAGTGCCGTCGACGCCTTCACCCACTTTCTCGACCACTCCGGCAACTTCGACGCCCGGCAGCATCGGCAATAGAGGCGTCACCGCGTAGCGGTCAGCGCGCATCAAGACTTCAAAGAAATTGACGCCTACGGCGTGAACCCTAACGAGCACTTCGCCGGCCTGCAGTTCGGGCACCGGCAGCTCAACACAGGTCAAGACCTCGGGCGAACCGAAATGGTCGTAGCGGATGGCTTTCATAGCAAACCTCACGTTTGAATTGGCGTGAGATGCGCCTTAGCAATAAGCTGCGCTGCCAAAATACAGAGAATTTGGTGCTACACCCACCAGGAGGTGACCATGACCGCTCCGATCAAGAAGCTGCCCAGATTGCCTGTCGAGCGGGCGCTCAAGGTGATAGCCGGACGCTGGAAGCCCATCATCCTTTATTATGTCTTCGATGGCCCGAAGCGCCTGTCGGAGCTCAAGCGGATGTTGCCAAAGATCACCCAAAAGGTGCTGATCCAGCAGCTGCGCGAGATGGAGAAGCATGGTCTGGTGACCCGGCAGATCTTCGCAGAGGTACCTGCACGCGTCGAATATTCGGCAACTGAGGTGGGTTTGGAGTTGGAACCGGTTCTGCTGGCGCTCTGCAAATGGGGTCAGAAACATGCCGAAGCACAGGACGAGGCAAACGATATCGCGGACTGCATCGTGCGGCCACGCAACCGGGCACGGCTGGCTGCCTGAGCCGGATAAAGTGCGCAGCAGAATACTCCGCTGCGCTGATTTCGTCAGGCCTTTCCGGCCCGCACCTCAAGCACGCGGTTCGCAGCCGAGACGATCGCCTCCAGCGACGCCCCGACAATGTTCGTGCTGATGCCGGCGCCAAAGAGCTTGCCGCCAGGATAGGACGTCTCGACGTAGGAGATCGCGGCAGCGTTCGAACCGTGCTGCAGCGAATGCTCCGAATAATCCTCGACCGACATCTCAATGCCGAGATAGTGCGAGAGCGCGTTGATAAAGCCGTCGACCGGGCCGTTGCCCCTGCCCTCGATATGCTTCGTCTCGCCGTTATCAGTGATTTCGGCGGCAACGATGCGTTGCCCCTTGCGCTCGGGATCGGCATAGGTGTGGTGCTCAACAAACTTGATGCGGCCTTGCGGCTGCGTCACGTAGCGCTCGACGAAACGGTCGTAGATCCGCTTCGACGGCAATTCCTTGCCTTCTTCATCGGTGATCCGCTGAATGTCTTCGCGGAATTCGACCTGCAGGTTACGCGGCAGATTGAGCCCGTAGTCCTGCTGCAAGATATAGGCGATGCCACCCTTGCCGGACTGCGAGTTGATGCGAATGATCGCCTCGTAGGAGCGACCGACGTCCTGCGGATCGATTGGCAGGTAAGGCACTTCCCACACTGGATGGTTGGCGACCTTGATCGCCTTCATGCCCTTGTTGATCGCATCCTGGTGCGAGCCGGAGAAGGCTGTATAGACCAGTTCGCCGACATAGGGGTGGCGCTCGCCGATCGGCATCTGGTTCGAATATTCGAAGACTTCCTTCATCCGCACGATATCAGAGCAGTCGATCTCGGGGTCGACGCCCTGCGTGAACATGTTCAGCGCCATGGTGACGACGTCGACGTTGCCGGTGCGCTCGCCATTACCGAAGAGCGTGCCTTCAACGCGGTCGGCGCCCGCCAGCAGGGCCAGTTCGGCGGCGGCGATGCCGGTGCCGCGGTCGTTGTGCGGATGCAGCGAAATGATCAGGTTTTCGCGGTTGTCGAGATTGCGGCACATCCACTCGATCTGGTCGGCATAGACGTTCGGCGTCGCCATTTCGACGGTCGACGGCAGGTTGATGATCAGCTTGTTATCGGGCGTCGGCTTCATCACCTCGATAACGGCGTTGCAGATGTCCAGCGCCACGTCGAGCTCGGTGCCGGTGAAGCTCTCCGGCGAATATTCGAAACGATAGCCGCCGCCGGCCTTCGCCGCCATGTCGGAGATCATCTTTGCCGCATCGACGGCGATTTGCTTGATGCCGTGGACGTCCTTGCCGAACACCACGCGACGCTGCAATTCGCTGGTGGAGTTGTAAAAGTGAACGATCGGGCGGTTCACGCCTTCCAGCGCCTCGAAGGTGCGGGTGATCAGCTCCGGACGGCACTGCACCAGCACCTGCAGCGAGACGTCGTCGGGCACATTGCCCTGCTCGACGCACCAGCGCGCGAAATCGAAGTCGGTCTGCGACGCGGACGGGAAACCGATCTCGATTTCCTTGAAGCCCATGTCGAGCAGCAGCTGGAACATGCGGGCCTTGCGGTCGTGGCCCATCGGATCGACCAGCGCCTGATTGCCGTCGCGCAGATCGACCGAACACCAGATCGGCGCCTTGGTCAGCGTCTTCGACGGCCACGTACGGTCAGGGATATTTACCTGCGGATAGGCGCGATACTTGATCGCCGCCTCGGGCATGCCTTTGGTTTGGGAGCGGGTGTTCGTGTCCATGTCTTCTCTTCCTCTTCCCGTCATCTGGCCAGCCGCGTCGTAGCGTATTGGGTCTGGCTTGGCGATGACGAATCCGGTGCGAAAGCATCCGGCTGATCAGTTTTCGGGATTGGTCACGAGGAGCGATGGCCTGGGCGGGCTTTCGGCCGCCGGGCGCTCCTCAACGGACCCGGCAACCGCGCGTAAGGCCGAGGAGAAGAAGCGAGGTAAGGGCACGCGTGTTGCCACGGAGCGCGATGCGCCCGCGAGCAACCTGCTCAGAAATCGTGATGCCCGTGTTCTTCATGGTCGCGCTTATAGCCGGGGTACAAAAAACTGGCAATCCCTCCGTCTATTTTTTCGCCGCTTGCACGATACGTGACAGGGCCAGCATCAGCCCTCCGGCGAGCAATCCCCAGAATGCGCCCGAGATTCCTCCGAAGGAAACGCCCGATGCCGTCACCAGGAACGTGATGGCTGCCGCCTCCCGCGAGTCCTGTGCCTGGAAGGCCGACATGGCGGAACTGGAAAACGCCCCGACCAGTGCGAGACCGGCCACTGCCTGGATCAGGATCGGCGGCGCCAAGGCAACGAACGTCGTCACCGCGCCTGCCAGCAGGCCGAGAATAACGTAGGAGATGCCTGAGACGAGGACAGCCCAATAGCGTCGCGCGGGATCGGGGTGCGCGTCCTGGCCGGCGCACATCGCGGCGGTAATCGCCGCGAGATTCACCGCATGGCCGCCGAATGGCGCCGAGACTATCGAGAACAGTCCGGTCACGGAAAAGAGCGGCCCGGGCTTGGGCGTGTAGCCGCTCACCTTCAAGACGGCGATGCCGGGAATGTTCTGCGACGCCATGGTGACGATGAAAAGCGGCAGGGCGATGGAGATGAAAGCCGGCAAGTTGAAGACGGGCATAACGAACTCGACGGGCGGCCGCAGCGCTTGTTCGATCGAGCCGAGCGCTCCATCGGGAATGTCCACGCCAAAGGCAACCACCAGCACAAAGGCTGCGAGCGCCGCAGGCACTGCCCAGAGCCGCTTGAACGCGCCGACGACAATCCACGCCAGCGCTATCGGCAAACCTAGCAACGGATTGAAACTGATCGCCCTGACCGGGGCAAAACACAAGCCGATCAGAACGCCAGCGAGCATTGCATTGGCCAGAGGCGCCGGAATGGCGGCCACCGCCCGGCCGAGCGGCTTGAACAGGCCGGCGATGACGATCAGCACCGCGCAAATCAGAAACGCACCGACCGCCGCATTGAACCCACCCTCAACCACACCGGTACTTGCAAGCAGCGCCCCACCCGGCGTCGACCAAGCAATGCTGATGGGCAGCCGCGTCACGCTGCTGAGCAAGATCGCACAGAGCCCCAGCGCGATCGACAGCGCCATAAGACCCGACGCCGCCTGCGCATCCGTCGCGCCGACACTCTGCAGGCCGTGCAGGACAACGGCAAACGAACTGGCAAATCCCACGAAGGTGGTGAGGATGCCCATGAACAGGGCCTGGATGGAAAAATCTTTGAGCATCGCGGGACTCGAGCAGCGGAAAGTCCGCATGGAGCACGAGGGAACGCGGCGAGGCAAGGGCAGAAAGAGCCGATATGGTTCTGCTTCCTGCTGGCGCGTTGTCTGGCGGGCCCGATGGCCAACAGAGCTCGCTCAGGCTAGCCACATCAAAGGGTCACGACGCATCAGACCACAAAAAAGCGCCCTCGCCCGCTGTCTGGCAGGCAAGGGCGCTTCTCATAGCTCAAAATCAGATCTCGGCCTGCGACGTGATGATGCGCGAGACGAGGCCGTAAGCCTTCGCTTCTTCAGCAGACAGCCAATAGTCGCGGTCGGTGTCGGCAGCGATCTTCTCGTAGGGTTGGCCGGTGGCTTCAGCCATGATCTTGTTCAGGCGCTCGTTCATCTTGATGATTTCACGAGCCTGGATCTCGATATCGGAAGCCATGCCGCGCGTGCCGCCGGACGGTTGGTGCAGCAGGAAGCGCGTGTTCGGCAAGCAAAGGCGCTGTTCCTTCGGAGCCGCGACATAGATCAGCGCGCCGGCGGATGCGACCCAGCCGGTTCCGATCATCCAGACTTTCGGCTTGATGAACTTGATCATGTCATGGATCGAATCGCCGGATTCGACATGGCCGCCGGGCGAGTTGACGTAGATGCGAATATCGTCGTCATTGGCCGCGGCAAGCGCCACGAGCTGCGTGCAGACCTTCTGCGCGAGTTCCTGCGTAATCGGCCCGTAGATGAAGATCGAACGCGACTTAAAAAGGTTCGCCTCCGTTTCCTTGCCGAGCGGCAGTTCCTTCGTCTTGTCGTCCTGTTCTTCTTCTTCGTACATTCGAACCTCTCTTACGTCCAATTCGGTTCACCGCACATAGTGCGACTCCATGCGTAAAACAATGCGGGAAAAAGACAAGCCACGGAACGGGTGAAGATATGGTTAGGCAGCCGGGCCGGGTTACGGCGATGTAACTTAGCGCGGCTTTGAAAAGTCGGAATCGGTTCCTACGTCATCCCTAGGCGCAAATCGCCAGCAACAAAGGAGACCGGCCATGTCACCTGAAGAACGCCAATTGCTGACCGCCCTTTTCGAGCGCGTCCGCACCGCATCGGCAACGCCGCGTGACCATGACGCCGAAGCGCTGATCGATCAGGGAACGCGCGAGCAGCCTTATGCCACCTATTATCTTGCGCAAGCCGTGATCGTGCAAGAGAAGGGCCTGGAAGCGGCAGCCAACCACATCAAGCAGTTGGAGGAGCGCATTCGTCTGCTCGAGGCCGACCAAAGCGAATACCACAAGGCCGAACAGGGTGGCGGCTTCCTTAGCTCGATCTTCGGCAGCAGCCAGGCACCGCAGCAGCCGGCGGCGCCTCCGCCCTCCTCCGGTCCGTGGGGAAGCGCCCCGCGTCAGCAGATCCAGCAGGAGCGCGGCTTCGACACGTCACCTCGAGCCGTGCCGCAGCAGCCGACCGGCCCCTGGAGCTCACAGGCGGCGGCACCTTCCGCGGGCGGCAGCTTCCTGCAGGGCGCGCTCGGCACGGCGGCTGGCGTTGCGGGCGGCATGTTGCTTGCCAATTCGCTGAGCGGGATCTTCGGGAGCCACATGTCGTCGCTTGGCTGGGGTAGCCCGCTTGCCGGCAACAATCCCTTCGGCAACGCGCCGACTGAAGAGACTGTCATCAACAACTATTTCAACAGCGACGGCGACAAGCAACAGGCATCGACCGGCAACGCACAACAGGTCGTCGACGATAATGACAACGATAACGACGATGCCAGTCTGCAGCAGGCCGCTTACGACGACAGCGACGACGATCAATCCGACAATGACGACAGCTTCGACGTCTGATCCGAGATCCGGCATCCGCCTAATCGGCCATTGGCCCCGAGTTTCCGTGGGCATGGCACCGCATCGATTGATAAGCCCCCGCCGGGCGGATAAGGTCCGCCGACATTGTCGAGCAGGCGGGCATCAGTGAAGATCCTTATCATCAGTCGGAAGGCCGAGGAGAAGAGACGACAGTTCCAGACGCAGCAGATGCGCAGACTTGGCCTCGATTTCAAGTTCCTGGATGCGTTCGAAGCCCGCGACCTTTCTGCAGAAGATTGCCAGAAGGCAGCAAACAGCTGGCCGAGCCCGACGCTGCGCGAAGACGTTGCCTGTTTCACCTCGCACAGGATCGCCTGGCAGATCATCATCGACCGCAACGAGCAGACGTTGATCCTCGAAGACGATGCGGTGCTTGCCGAAAGCTTTGCCGATGTACTCGCCAGCATTGAAGCGCGCGCCGAGGACGGCGACTGCGCCTACGATCTCGAATTCGCGCCGCGCCCGCATATCCTGGCAAGGACGCCCCTCTGGACCGACGGCATCTACAGGGCAACACGGGTGTTCCAGAACCGTGTCGGGACAGCAGGCTACGTCATCGGCCCGCGCACGGCAAAACGGATGCTCGAGGATACCAAGATTTACGGCCTCCTCGATGCCTATATGTGGCATCGCGCTTGGCTGAAGGCCTACCAGATCGAACCGGCGCCGGTCATCCAGATGCAGTTCCTGGACGGCAGCGCCGACAAGACGGCTTTCGTACGCAGGTCGATCGACCGCGCCTTCACCCCCCGGAGCAAGCTGCGCAAGAACCTCATGCGGCTCTGCCTCGAGGGCATCAAGACGAGAAACCTGATCCGGGGCTGGCTCGGCGGCGAGAAGCGCCCGCTGCGGATGGATCGCGCAAGCTTCCCGCTCGATCCCACCAAATCAGGCGACTGATACGACGGCGATACGAGACGATCGCCACCGACTCTTTTCAAATCATCAGCCGCGGCCGCGATAGGTTGCGACACCCTGGTCGGGCAGCCACACGCCCTCCGGCGGCTTGCCGGTCTGCCAGAAGACGTCGATCGGAATACCACCGCGCGGATACCAGTAGGCGCCAATTCGAAGCCACTTCGGGTCGAGCAATTCGACAAGCCGCTTGGCGATATAGACCGAGCAATCCTCGTGGAATGCACCATGGTTGCGGAAAGCATGCAGGAAGAGCTTTAGCGACTTCGATTCCACCAGCCATTCGTTCGGGATGTAATCGATCACGATGTGGGCGAAATCGGGCTGGCCCGTCATCGGGCAGAGCGACGTGAATTCCGGTGCTGTGAAGCGGACGACATAGTCGGTGCCGGCATGACTCGACGGCACCTTCTCAAGAACCGCCTCTTCGGGTGATTTCGGAGATTCCGTCTGGCTACCCAGCATGGACAGGTTGGATACGTCTGTTGTGGGCATTCAAGCCTCCTTGATGACTTTGACGCGGATGCCATGAGCCTTTTCGCCCTCCGGCTCCACGTGAATGGCGATGCTGGAGCCCCGATGCGCTGCACGGATGGCATCTTCAAGGCGATCGCAGATATCGTGCGCCTGCCTTACAGACATGGCTGCCGGCACGACAAGATGAAAATCGACAAAGGTGACCGCGCCCGCGCGGCGCGTCTTCAGATCGTGCACGCCGATCGAGCCGGCGGCATGGGTGGCAATCGCCTGCTTGATCGCCTCCTCCTCCTCGGATGTGACAGCCTGATCCATCAGGCCACCGATCGAATTCGAGATCACCTTCCAGCCCTGATAAAGAATGTTGACGGCAACCAGAATGGCAAGCACAGGGTCGAAGATTGCATAGCCGGTGGCCAGCGCCAGAAGCAGGCCGATAAGAACGCCGACCGAAGTGAAGACGTCAGACATGATATGCTGGCCATCCGCCGTCAGCGCTGCCGAGCGATACTTGTGCCCGGTCCTGATCAGGATCTGCGCCCAGACGGCATTGATCACGCCGGCGACGAAATTGATCGCAAGACCGAGCGCCGGCGCATCCAGCATCTGGGGATCGAAGAGATGCCCAATCGCCTCGTTGACGATCAAGAGCGCCGCCACGACGATCAACGCGCCCTCGGTTACGGCCGAAAGATATTCCGCTTTATGATGACCGAACGGATGATCGTGGTCGGCCGGTTTCTGCGCATAGCGGATGACGAAGAAGGCGATGAAGGCGGCAACGACGTTGACCGTCGATTCCAGCCCGTCCGACAGCAATGCCACCGAACCGGTTATCCACCATGCAAGCATCTTCAGGCCCATCACGCCGAACGACATCGGGATGCCCCAGAGCGCCAACCGCCGAACCGTAAGATTGCCCTTCTCGTCCATCTTCATCCCCTGCGCAGACATCGGTGCGGATGCGAATGAATTGCAGAAACCAACCTATCCAAACGCAAAACCGCCCGCGCGAAAATCGCACAGGCGGCCAATGGGGTTCATATGGGCGAAGCCGTACCGTTTGTCAAAGGTCAAGGTCACAAAACCAGGCCCCTTACCAGACGCTCGGCTTCGAAAAAGCGCCTGGAGCTGAACCTTAGGGTCGTCAAGCGTCGAGACTGACCGACGCTTGACGCCGTCTCATCATCCGGCCGGACAGGCGGCTCCCGTGTCGACCCAGGCCTTGATCAACTCACCGAACTCCGCCTGGGTGCCCGGCGCGGGCTCGCGGCCCTCCCCGGGGTTCCAGCCCCAGCCGACGAGGCTGTCATGGGACATGTGCTCGACGATCTTGCTCAGATCCCTGCCGCCGTTGCGTGCCGGGTCCTTGAGCTGCTGACAGATTTCGCCGAGCGACTTGCCCACCCACGCCATTTCGATCGGCGCCAGATGCCAGGCCGGATTGCCGGGAATGCTCTTCAACGTCGGCGATTGCCCCACGACAGTGGCATTGTCCGCGCCGTGACAGGTATTGCACATCATGCCGGGCACACCCATTCCGCCATCGCCGCGGGTCACCGGCGGCTGATGCGGATGCATCGCCATCGTCTGCAGCGGCCTGTCGCCCGCCGGATGGCAGTTCAGACATCGGGGATGCTCGATCACTTTGCTTGCCTCTTCGAAGAGAGCGACCGAGCGCGCCTTCTGATCGGCGATCGACGAAAAGGATGCCGCGGGCTTGAGTGTCGACATGTCGGACGCGGGCGCCGTCTGCGCCAGCGCCATGAACGAGGCGGGCAAAGCCGCAAGAAGGGAGAGGCCGCCTGCTGCGCAGGCGAGTGCTAGTCTGCTTTTCATCTCCGCCTCCCTCAGCTCGTCGCCACGGCAACGATCGGAAGGCTGCGAACCGGCGCACCGGTCAGTCGCCGCCAGGCATTCGCCGTCGCGGGTCCGACGGGCGGTACGCCTGGCTCCCCGACGCCCGTAGGCGGCGCATCGGATTTGATAACGGCGACCTCGACATCCGGCATCTCATTGATCCGGATCGACCGATAGTCGTGGAAGTTCGACTGCATGATCGCGCCGCCCTCCCCAAGCGTCACGGCATCGAACAGCACCGCGCCGAGACCATAGCCGATGCCGCCTTCCATTTGTGCCTTGATGACGTTCGGGTTGATCGCCACGCCGCAATCGACCGCACACCAGACCTTGTGGACACGAGGCACGCCATCGGTCCCAGCCGAGACTTCGACCACCTGGCCGACATAGGTGTTGAAGCTCTTGACCACTGCCACGCCGCGCTCTCTGCCTTCGGGGACCTTCCCTCCCCAATCGGCAAGCTCGGCGGCCTTGTTCAACACGCCCGCGTAACGCGGGTCCTCCTTCAACTGCTGGAGCCGCCCCAGAACCGGATCCTTGCCAGCCATCTGGAACAGTTCGTCGAGGAAAGTCTCGACCGCAAATCCGGTATGCGTATGCCCGACCGACCGCCACCACAGCGGCGGGATCGACAGGTTCACATTATGCGACACCACTCGCAGGTTCGGCACGTCGTAGGGCAGGTCCGAGGCCCCTTCGACCGAAGTGCTGTCGAGATCCGCCTTGGCCAAGATCGATTGGCCGACGATCGCCTGATCCCAGGCGACGATGCGGCCATCCGCATCGATGGCGCCGCGCATCTTGTGAAGATACATCGGGCGGTAATAGCCGCCGCGAATATCGTCCTCGCGCGTCCACATGTGCTTGACCGGACGCGACTGGTCGGTCGCCGCAAAGACTGCCGCCGCCTCCTGCATATAGGGCGAACCAAACTGCGCCTTGCGCCCGAAGCTGCCGCCGGTGATCTGGGTATTCAGCCGGACCTTCGACGGGTCAAGCCCGACGATCTTCGCCGCCGTCGCCTTGTCCATTCCGGGAAACTGCGCACCATTATAGACGTCGAGACTTCCATCCGCCGCCTTGATGAAGACCGCGTCGAGAGGCTCCATCGGGGCATGGGCAAGGAACGGAAAGATGATCTGGGCCTCCAGTATCTTCAGATTTGCATCGCCGAAGGCTTTTTCGACGTCGCCTTTCTCAGATGCCACGATGCCCTTTTCGCTCAGCGCCTTGGCGTAGTCGGCAGAGAGTTGGTTGCTGGAGCGCGTTTCCGCCTTCGACAGATCCCACTCGACCTTCAGCACTGACCGGCCCTTCAGTGCGGCAAAGGTATTGTCGGCATAGACGGCAACTCCCTGCGGCAGCTGCTTGACATCGACCACGCTTTTTACCTTGCGGGCTTCACTGTCGTCGAAGGATTTGACCGCAGCTCCGAAATGATCCGGGTGAGCCACCACCGCGACAAGAAGATTGTCGGGCACGATGTCCAGCGTATAGATCGCCTGGCCATTGGTCTTGGAGAACGTGTCGAGTTTCGGCAATTCCTGACCGATAAGCGTGAAGTTCGCGGGGTCCTTGAGATTGACGTTAGACGGCGGCTTGATGCCCGCGGCTTGCGTTGCCAGCGCACCGAAGCCGCTCTCCTTGCCCGAACCGGCATGCTTGACGCGGCCCTTTTCGACCGTGATTTCGCTAGCCGGCACGTTCCATTCATCGGCGGCTGCCGCAACCAGCATGGCCCGTGCCGTTGCGCCCGCCTTGCGGAACTGCTCGTAGGAATTGGCGATGGATGACGAACCGCCGGTGCCCTGCAGGCCAAAGGCGAGGTTGGCATAGACCTTGTCGTCGGCGGGCGAATGCACGGCGCGCATCTGCCCCCAATCGGCATCCAACTCCTCGGCCACCAGCGTCGCGAGGCCAGTGAACGGCCCCTGCCCGAACTCGATATGCTTGGAAAGGATCGTCACCATATCGTCGGTGCCGATCCTGACGAAGGTGTTCAGCGTCACCAGCGAATCCGGGCCACCGGCCTGCACACCGCTTTCGGCGGCGAAGGCGGATACCTTCGGCATCAGCGCAAAGCCGATCACCAATCCACCCGTGCCCGCAAGAAAGGCGCGGCGCGTTGCTGAAATTTCCTGGATCGTCATGGCTCAACCCTCCATCGAAGCAGCGGCGTTGTGAATGGCCGCGCGTATCCGGTGGTAGGTGGCGCATCGACAGATATTCCCGGCCATGGCACCGTCGATATCCTCGTCGGTCGGCTTGGGAATGTTCTGCAGCAACGAGACGGCCGACATGATCTGGCCCGACTGACAGTAGCCGCATTGCGGCACGTCGATCGCGATCCAGGCGGTTTTCACAGCCTCCGCTTCTTTGCCTTCGACCCCTTCGATCGTAATGATCTCGGAGCCCTCAGCTGTCGAAATCGGGGTAATGCAGGAGCGACGCGTAAAGCCGTCCATGTGCACAGTGCAGGCGCCGCATTGGGCGACGCCGCAACCGTATTTCGTGCCTGTCAACCTTTCGAAATCGCGGATAACCCATAGCAGCGGCGTATCCGGATCGCCGTCAAAAGTTCTTTTCTGTCCATTGAGCGTGAACGTAACCATGGTCGAGCCTCGGGATTGGCTGGACCCATTGCGGCCCCAGCGAGCGTCGCAGCATTTTTCACAACGGGTAAGCTAGGGCGATTGGAACGCCGCGACCACGGCCCTCCGATAAAGGTTGCGTTACTGGAGGTCCGACCTATCGACCGCCGCACGTAGCTAAGCCGGCGTTCAATTGCGCGGTCCTGTAGCCAACAATCTTGGGGCTGCGTGCGCACAAGTGCTATTCCGGCGACCACTGCTCATTCCGGATGGCGTCAGAAATTCTCCGCCGGGTCAACGATACCTGTACTACCGCCTTCAGCAGCGATGCTGACGGATTGCGGCCAGCGGAGGAGCGCCGCTTCGCCCACTGCCGTCAGGGCATAGACGCCCTTGTCTCGCCGTTCGAACCAACCGTAGACATTGCCGAGCAGGATCTTCCCCGCGTCCGGCGCCAGCGTCTTCATGTCGCGCGGTCGCACCAAACCCTGCTGGAGTGCTGCAGCGCAGATCAGCGCACGCTGGCGATAGGCCGTCATGACAGGCGCACGCGTACTGCCGCCGACGGCGGGATCGCCGCGCCGGCGCTGATGTTCCCTGACCAGCCGCGACCGGCGTTTCGGATTTGTGCGCGGCATCGGCGAAACCGAGCTGACGATGACACTGACATCGCCGCCGTCGGACACGCCGAGCATGCCGATCCCGAGGCGGCGGCAAAGATCGCGGTAGCGCTTGTCAGCCTCGCGCCCGCGTCCCTTGGCGGACACGCGGGCAGCGATCCACACCTCGTCGCTCATGGCGGCGCGATCGACCGCCTGCAGGACGAGCTCGAGGTTGAAGCTGAGCTTCAAC
>Ga0207426_1001832_pt1 | contig 15709 bp, 11 predicted proteins | sample AraplaMF_Cvi_mMS_FD_184265 | JGI IMG/M metagenome (GOLD analysis project Ga0207426, IMG submission 184265) | Arabidopsis root microbial communities from the University of North Carolina, USA - plate scrape MF_Cvi_mMS (SPAdes) (version 2) | ecosystem: Host-associated > Plants > Roots > Endosphere... | reverse complement strand
TTCCGCTAGTCGAGTGTGGCCTGCCCGGGTGCAGCCTGCCACAACATTGCCGAGTTGCCCGGCGTGTCGGGGCTTGGCCCTGAAACGCCGTTATGACACGGTTACCTGTTCGCCACGCTCAGTGACCGTGTCTCTTGCCTGTCGCCGTGCACCCGTGCCGAGCGGCGGCGCCCCGGGCGAGTGCCGCCTTCAGGGCCCCTCCCGCGGGTTCCGGGCAGCCGGACGGGAACCGGGGCCAGGGCTCGCCACAGTACTCCATTTGGACCACTTAGGTGGACCGCCGCGCCGCCGAACTTCTGGGCGGGCAAGGGTGTTCGGTCGTCTTGTCGACCTCTCTACCTGGGGCTCAGGTGGCGAGTTTCACAGATTCCCCAAAATCGGAACTAATGGCTCCGCCGAATGGTCACTTCTCCATGCAAGATGGATCGAAGGGGCTATCAAAGGTTGGAGATGGACGAAGAAACCGAAACCGACACGAAGAAGAAGGAGAAGCGGATAGACCTGAGCGTCGCTCAGGTTGCCGCCAGCGCGCTCGCTGCGGCCGTCGCCGCGTACCTCGCGGGCCGGCTCGGCGTCTACGGAACCATCATCGGCGCGGGTCTGGTCAGTGTCGTGGCCACGACCGGCGGCTCGATATTCCACCACCTGTTCCGGCGCACCGGCGAACAGATCAAGGAGGCGACGGTCACCACGCGACCGAAGCCGCGCCGCTTCTCCGCCACCCGCAATCGATCCACCGCACCGCACGCTCGGCAGGCCGGTTCCACGATGGTGCTGCCGACCTTCGACAAGCAGGGCACGGAGGACCAGGTCACCTCCGTCGCCGCCAGGACACCCGGGCGCGACACCGCCCGTACCCAGCTGATCCCGCGGGCCGAGCAGGCCCGCGGCCGTGATCCCGCCGGCGCCCACCCGGATCAGCTGTCGGACGACCCGACGCGGATGCTGTGGCCCGCCGGCCACGGCGGGATCGGCGCCCCGCGTACGGAGGACGGCGCCGGCCCGGAGCGGCCCGCCGACCGGACGCAGCTGGTGCCGCGCCTCGACGAGCGGACCATGACCCCGGGCCGGGCACCCGCCCACCCGGCAGGCAGGCCCGCGCGGCACCCGGCCGGACCGCCCGAGGAGCTCAGCACCGCGACGTACGGCACTCGGCTGCGCGGCTGGAAGCGGCCGGCGCTCGGTGCGCTCGCCGTCTTCGTGCTCGCCATGGGGGTGGTCACCGGTACCGAGCTCGTCACCGGGCAGACGCCGAGCGGCCAGAAGGGCACCACGCTGAGCCACCTCACCCAGCCCGGGGGAGGGAGCCGGCAGCAGCCCGGTACGCCGCAGTCGCCCGACCCCGGTTCTCCGGAGAAGGGCAAGCACCACGGCAACAGCGGTGAGCCCAGCCCGGACCGGGGCACGTCGCAGGACGACGGCACCGGCAAGGGAACGGACGGCGACTCCCCGTCGCCGGCCCCGAGCCCGTCCGACGGCGATAGGACGTCGCCGGACCCCGGCAAGCCCTCGCCCCCGAACCCGTCCCCGAGCGGGTCCGCCGACGACGGCGGCGCCGGCAGCGGCGACGGTTCGACCGGCGGCGAGGATCAGGGAGGCCGGCACCAGCAGGAGTCCGACCCCCAGGCCCCTGAGCCCGGCGCCTCCTGACCTCGGTGCCTCCTGACCCCGGCGGTCCGTCCCGACGGGCGGACCCACGACGGCCGCGCCCCGGTGCCCCTTACGGGTGCCGGGGCGCGGCCGTCGTCGCCGGTCAGTCCCCCAGCGCCCGCCGCAGATACGGATTGGCGAACCGGCGCTCCGGGTCCAGCCGGTCGCGGAGCGCGGTGAACTCACCGAACCGCGGATAGACGTCCGCGAGATACGCGGCGTCGCGGGTGTGCAGCTTGCCCCAGTGCGGGCGCCCCTCGTGTGCCGTCATGATTCGCTCGACGGCCGCGAAATAGGCCTGGTGCGGCGTCCTCCGGTACATGTGCACGGCGAGGTACACGGTGTCCCGGCCCGAAGCGGTGGACAGCGGAAGGTCGTCGGCCGGCGCGGTGCGCACCTCCACCGGAAAGCTGATCTTGAAGTCGGAGTGCTCCACCAGTGCCTTCAGCTCACCCAGCGCCGCGACCGCGGCCGCGCGGGGCAGCGCGTACTCCATCTCCAGGAACCGCACCCGCCGCGGCGAGGTGAAAACCTTGTAGGGGATGTCGGTGTACGTACGGGCCGACAGTGCGCGGCTGGAGACCTTGGCGATGCCCGGTATGGCGGCCGGGACCGCCCGGCCGACCGTACAGGCGAGCTGGAACACCCCGTTGGACAGCAGCTCGTCCTCAATCCAGCCGCTGACCTTCCCGGGGGGCGCCGCCGGGCCCTGGCTGCGGTTGTTGCGCTTGGTGTTGCAGCTGCCGGTGTGCGGGAACCAGTAGAACTCGAAGTGCTCGTTCTCGGCGACCAGCTCGTCGAACCGGTCGGTCACCTCGTCGAAGGGCATCGGCTCCTCGCGGGCGGTCAGCAGGAACTCCGGTTCCACGGCGAAGGTGAGTTCGCTGATCACACCGAGTGCGCCCAGGCCCAGCCGCGCCGCGGTGAAGATCTCCGGGTTCTCGTCGGCGGAACAGGTCAGGACCGAGCCGTCGGCGGTGACGAGTTCGAGTGCGGTGATCTGGGCGGCGACCGACGCCGAGTCGCGGCCCGTCCCATGGGTGCCGGTGGCGGCCGCCCCGGAGACCGTCTGCTCCATGATGTCGCCCATGTTGGTCAGCGACAGCCCGTGGGCGGCCAGCGTCGCGTTGAGGTGCTTGAGCGGTGTACCGGCCGCCACCGTCACGGTCCCGGCCTCGCGGTCGACCGTACGGACCCCGGTCAGCCGCTCGGGGCGGATCAGCAGCCCCTCGGTGGCGGCCACCGGCGTGAAGGAGTGGCCGGTGCCGGCCGCCTTGACCGTCAGCCCGTCCGCAGCGGCGGTGCGGATCGCGGCCGCGAGCTCCTCGGTGTTCGCCGGGGCCACGCTCCGGGTGGGGCGGGCGGTGACATTGCCCGCCCAGTTGCGCCAGGGCCCGGTGGTCGGCCCCCGTCCTCCCGAGCCGCCGACGGCGCTGCTGACTGCCATGGTGACGTCCCCTCCCTGCGCGCGGGCCGGCCGCGTGCGGCCGCCGTTGGTGTGAGCGCATGATGTCAGTCACCGACACGGCATCCGGGCGGGGTGACGGGAATCACAGGGGCGGGAAATCGGCTGGAATCGACTGGCTCCCGGACATGTTGTACCGCCGGTAACGGGCAAGTGGGCGGGGGTCGTTGACCATCGTGCGCCGGAACGGCCCGGTCCGCTCCGAGCGTCGCCGTAACGGCCGGGCCCGCCGAGCACCTCCGGAACGGCTGGTTCGGCGAGCTCCGCCGGACCGCCCCTACGGGACGCGCTCCTCGTCCTGCCGCTCCGGGACCGGTCCGTCCTGGCCGGGCAGCCCGCCGGCCAGGGCCGGGCCCGCCACCGGAGGGGTGGGCTGCGGACGCAGCCAGCGGTAGCCGGCGAACGCCACGAGCGCGGCGAGCAGACCGGCGGCCCCCGGCACCAGATAGCCCCGGGCGGCACCGGCGGCATCCACCACCCAGCCGGCCGCCGAGGACCCCAGCGCGACGCCCACCGCCAGGCCTGTGCTGGTCCAGGTCATGCCCTCGGTCAGCTTCGACCGCGGGACGTGCTCCTGGATCAGCGCCATCGTGGTCACCATCGTCGGGGCGATGGACAGCCCGGCGACGAACAGCGCGACGGCCAGCAGCGGCAGGGAACCGACCAGTTGCAGCGGCACCATGCTCGCCGCCATCGCGCAGACCCCCACCACCCACCGCCGGGACGCATGCCCCTTGAGGTGCAGCAGCCCGAAGACGGCACCGGCCAGACAGGAGCCCAGCGCGTAGACCGCCAGCACCAGACTGGCCGCGGCCTTGTGGCCGACCTCCTCGGCGAACGCCACGGTCACCACATCGATCGCCCCGAAGATCGCGCCGGTCGCCACAAACGTCACCACCAGCACCTGAAGCCCCCGCGAGCGCAGCGCCGACCCCTTGGTGTGCTGCTCCCGCGGATGTGGCACCGGCTCCGTCGCCCGCTGCGCCGTCAGCCAGCACACCCCGGCGGCCAGGAATACGGCGGCCAGCAGCGGCCCGGCCTCCGGGAACCACGCGGTGGACAGGCCGATGGACAGGATCGGCCCGAAGATGAAGCAGGCCTCGTCGACGATCGACTCCCAGGAGTACGCGGTGTGCAGCTCACGTGGGGAGCCCCGGTAGATCTCCGCCCAGCGTGCCCGGATCATCGAGCCGACGCTCGGCACACACCCCGCACAGCCCGCGAAGACGAACAGCAGCCAGTCCGCCCAGCGCTGCTGCGCGCTCAGCAGCAGACCGGCGACCGCGGCGATCGAGACCAGGGTGGCCGGGCGCAGCACCCGGCTCTGCCCGTGCCGGTCCACCAGCCGGGAGATCTGCGGGCCGAGGACCGCGGCGGACAGCGCGAGGGTCGCGGAGAGCGCGCCCGCCAGGCCGTAGCGGCCGGTGAGCTGGGAGACCATCGTGACGATGCCGATGCCCATCATCGACAGGGGCATCCGGCCCAGCAGTCCGGCGGCGGAGAACGACTTGGTGCCGGGGCGGCCGAAGATGGCGCGGTAGGGACTGGGCAACGAGGGTGCTCCGCCGGTGAGGACCGAAGATCGGTAAGGGATGTCTGTAGCCGATACAGCTTACGGGTGGTGAACCACCGGACGCCTCCGGATTTCGGGGCGCCCCGGGGCCGCCGGCGCCCGGTCCGCACCGGGGCCTGCCCCTCGCCCCCGTGGGAAGGGTGGCAGGATCGATGGCATGCCCGAACAGCGTGATCCCCGCCCCTATGACGCCCTGCTGCTGCTGTCGTTCGGCGGCCCCGAAGGCCCCGACGACGTCGTCCCGTTCCTGGAGAACGTCACCCGCGGCCGCGGCATCCCCCGTGAGCGTCTCAAGGAGGTGGGGCAGCACTACTTCCTGTTCGATGGCGTCAGCCCGATCAACGCCCAGAACCGGGAGCTGCTGGACGCGCTGCGCAGCGACTTCGCCGCACACGGCCTCGATCTGCCCGTCTACTGGGGCAACCGCAACTGGGCGCCTTACCTGACCGACACCCTGCGGACGATGGTCCAGGACGGCCACCGCCACATCGCCGTACTGGCGACCAGCGCCTACGCCTCGTATTCGGGCTGTCGGCAGTACCGCGAGAACCTCGCCGACGCGCTCGCCGCCCTGCGCGCCGAGGGCCTGCCGGTGCCGCAGGTCGACAAACTGCGGCACTACTTCAACCACCCCGGTTTCCTCCGCCCCATGATCGACGGGGTGCTGGCGTCCCTGGCCGGGCTGCCCCAGGACGTGCGGGACGGCGCCCACCTCGCCTTCACCACGCACTCCATCCCCACCGCCGCCGCCGACACCTCCGGCACCCCCGGCGACCACACCCGGGACGGCGAGGGCGGCGCCTATGTCGCCCAGCACCTGGACGTGGCGCGGACGATCGCGGACGCCGTGCGCGCGGAGACCGGGGTGGAGCACCCCTGGCGGCTCGTCTACCAGTCCCGCAGCGGCGCCCCGCACATCCCCTGGCTGGAGCCGGACATCTGCGACCACCTGGAGGAGCAGCACGCCGCGGGCGTCCCGGCCGTCGTCATGGCCCCCATCGGGTTCGTCTCCGACCACATGGAGGTCAAGTACGACCTCGACACCGAGGCCACCGCCAAGGCCGCCGAACTGGGACTGCCGGTCGCCCGGTCGGCCACCGTGGGCGCCGACCCCCGGTTCGCCGTGGCCGTCCGCGACCTCCTCCTGGAGCGCGCGGCCACCGAACGGGGCAGGACCCCGGAGCGCTGCGCCCTGGGCGCCCTCGGCGCGAGCCACGACCTGTGCCCGGTCGGCTGCTGCCCCGCGCGCGCGGCGCGCCCGGCGGCGGCCGGCGCCGACTGGCGGGGCCCGGTCGCCGAGGCCCCCGCGTAAGCCCGTACGCCGCCCGACCACCGTTCGTCCGAGCAAGGAGCATCGTGCCCGATCAGCAGCACCCCGACGCACCGCAGACCGCCCCGGCGCAGACCGCGGCGCTCTACGACGAACTGCTCGACATCGCCCTGGAGGCCGCCCGCCGCGCGGGGACGCTGCTGCGCGACGGCCGGCCCGCCGACCTGGGCGTGGCCGCCACCAAGTCCAGTCCCATCGACGTCGTCACCGAGATGGACATCGCTTCCGAGAAGCTGATCACCGGCTTCATCGGGGAGCGCCGCCCGGACGACGGCTTCCTGGGGGAGGAGGGCGCCAGCACCGACGGCACCAGCGGTGTCCGCTGGGTCATCGACCCCGTCGACGGCACCGTGAACTACCTCTACGGCCTGCCGTCCTGGTCGGTGTCCATCGCGGCGGAGATGGACGGCGAGGTGGTTGTCGGGGTCGTCGCCGCCCCGATGCGCGGTGAGACCTACCAGGCCGTTCTGGGTCGTGGCGCGTTCAACAACGGCGAGCGCATCCGGCACCGGCCCGCCCCGCCGCTCTCCCAGGCCCTGCTCGGCACCGGCTTCTCCTACGTCGCCGAGCGCCGGGCCGCCCAGGCCGAGGTGCTACGCACGCTGCTGCCGCAGGTCCGTGACATCCGGCGCGGCGGCTCGGCCGCGATCGACCTGTGCGATGTGGCCTGCGGCCGGCTCGACGCCTACTACGAGCGCGGCCTGAACCCCTGGGACCTGGCCGCCGGAACCCTGATCGCCCGCGAGGCCGGTGCGCTCACCGGCGGCCGCCCCGGCCGGGAGGCCGCCCTGGAACTGACCCTTGCGGGCTCCCCGGAGCTCTTCGCGCAGCTCCAGCCGCTGCTGGACGAGCTCGGCGCCTGGCACGACTGAGCGGACGCCCATCCGGGCACGACAGCGCCCCGGCACCATCCCCTGGATGCCGGGGCGCTGTCGTCATGCGCGCTGGAGCGGTCAGGCGCTGACCGCTCCAATGCGCACACCGTGCTCGGTCGCCAGTCGCTGAAGATCCTCAAGTTCTGCCTGCTCGACCTCGGCGAGGAAGTCATCGCCCGCAGCGCGGGCCCGGTCCAGATCGGCTTCGGTGCTCTGTATGCGCTGCAAAATGCCTGCGGTGAAAGCGTCCATGTGCGCCCCCTCGTCGTGGGTCGGTGGGCACGGGGGTGTGCCGACGGGTGGGTCGATCACGGCGTGATCCCTGCGATGGAGCAGTCCATGGCAAGTAGCCGAAGAAACAGGGCGTGATCGCGGGTGTGCAGTCGTCCTCCCCGCCCGCCACCTCAGGGAAACCTCAACCCGTCCAGGAATCCTGCCCGTCGGGCCCCCGGCCCCGCCGGCCGGCCACCCGGCACCCCTCTTACCGCCGGTTTACAGCTCTTCGGGGCAGGATGGAAGAGCTTTCAGACAGTGTTGTACCCGCCCGTAAGGGCCCTGAGGAAGGACTAGCGACGTGCGTGTTCTCGTCGTCGAGGACGAGCAGCTGCTCGCCGATGCGGTGGCCACCGGACTACGCCGGGAGGCCATGGCGGTCGACGTGGTCTACGACGGCGCTGCCGCTCTGGAACGGATCGCGGTGAACGACTACGACGTCGTCGTCCTCGACCGCGACCTCCCGGTCGTCCACGGCGATGACGTCTGCCGCAAGATCGTCGAGCTGGGGATGCCCACCCGCGTCCTGATGCTCACCGCCTCCGGCGACGTCAGCGACCGCGTCGAGGGCCTGGAGATCGGAGCGGACGACTACCTTCCGAAGCCGTTCGCCTTCACCGAGCTGACCGCGCGGGTGCGCGCCCTGGGGCGCCGTACGACCGTCGCGCTGCCGCCCGTCCTGGAACGGGCCGGGATCAAGCTCGACCCCAACCGGCGCGAGGTCTTCCGCGACGGCAAGGAGGTCCAGCTCGCACCGAAGGAGTTCGCCGTGCTGGAGGTCCTGATGCGCAGCGAGGGCACGGTCGTCTCGGCCGAGCAGCTCCTGGAGAAGGCCTGGGACGAGAACACCGACCCGTTCACCAACGTCGTCCGGGTCACGGTCATGACCCTGCGGCGCAAGCTCGGCGAGCCCGCGGTGATCGTCACCGTCCCCGGCTCGGGATACCGGATCTGACCGGCGATGCCTTCCCTGCCCTCGTTCTCCAAGACGGCCGGCTCCCCGCCGGCCGCTCCGCCCAAGCCCACCTGGGACCCCCGGCCGGTCAATGTCCGGCCCTTCCCGTGGCTGCGCCCCACCATCCGGATACGGCTGACGCTGCTGTACGGCGGCATGTTCCTGATGGCCGGCATCGTGCTGCTGACGATCATCTACATGCTGGCCGCGGACGCGCTGCACGACGGCAGCGCGCTGCCGCTGAAGATCCTCGGCGGCAAATTCGAGTCGACCAGCGACATCTGTGACCTGCCCACCCAGACGTCCGGGCAACTGCTCCAGGAGGCCGTCAACAGCTGTCTTCAGCATCAGCGGGCGGTCGCGCTCAACAGCCTCCTCAACCGCTCCCTGCTGGCCCTGCTCGGCCTGACGGTGGTGGCGTTCGCTTTTGGTTATGCGATGGCGGGGCGGGTGTTGTCGCCGTTGGGGCGGATCACGCGGACGGCGCAGCGGGTGGCGGGTTCGGATCTGCATCGGCGGATCGAGTTGGGGGGTCCGGATGATGAGTTGAAGGAGCTGGCGGACACGTTCGATCAGATGCTGGATCGGTTGGACCGGGCGTTTGAGTCGCAGCGGCGGTTTGTGGCGAATGCGTCGCATGAGTTGCGGACGCCGTTGGCGATCAATCGGACGTTGCTGGAGGTGCAGCTGGCGGATCCGGCGGCGTCGCCGGAGCTGGCGCAGTTGGGCAAGACGTTGTTGGCGACGAATGAGCGCAGTGAGCAGTTGGTGGAGGGGTTGTTGCTGCTGGCGCGCAGTGAGAACCGGGTGGTGGACAAGAAGCCGGTGGATGTGTCGGAGGTGGCGGCGCAGGCGGTGGATCAGACCCGGGAGGAGGCGCATGCCAAGGGGGTGGAGCTGCGTGGGGTGCGTCAGCAGGTGTTTGTGCAGGGCAACGGGGTGTTGCTGGAGCGGATCGCGTTGAATCTGGTGCAGAACGCGGTGCGGTACAACGTGCCGGAGGGGGGCTGGGTGGAGGTGGTGACCGAGCCGCAGCCGGGGTGTGCGGTGTTGGTGGTGGCCAATACGGGGCCGGTGGTGCCGGCGTATGAGGTGGAGAACCTTTTCGAGCCGTTCCGGCGGCTGCGGACCGAGCGCACGGGCAGTGACAAGGGTGTGGGTCTGGGGTTGTCGATCGTGCGGTCGGTGGTGCGGGCCCATGACGGGAGCATTACCGCGCAGCCGCGGGAGGGCGGCGGGCTGATCATGAGGGTCGCCCTGCCGCGGTAGGCGGCCGGCCCGGCACGGGCGCGCACCGCCGCCTCGGCCGGTCCGGACGGTGGGCCCGGCTCCCCGGCCGCTACCGCATCCGCGGTACGGGAGGGCGCACCCTACTCCCCAGGGAGGCTGCCGGGTTCCGCCCGGGGTACCGGCCGCCCGGTCCGGGTCCTCCCTAGGATTCACGGTATGGATCTGAGAGGTATCCGACCGCGCGGCCGGCGCTGGTACGCCGCCGCGGGCGCGCTGGCCGTCCTCATAGGGGGCGGCACCTGGGCGGCCGCCTCCTCGGACGCCGCGCCCGCCGTGCACCGTACGGACCGGCTGATGGCGATGCCGGACAAGCCCGGCAGCGCGAAGAAGGTGCGGATCGACACCTCCTACTTCACCGCGGGGGGCGGCTCCGGGCGGCGGCCCGCGGTCCTGCTCGCCCACGGCTTCGGCGCCAGCAAGGCCAACCTCCGCCCCCAGGCCGAGCAGCTGGCCCGGGACGGTTACGCCGTGCTGACCTGGTCGGCGCGCGGCTTCGGGAAGTCCACCGGCAAGATCGGGCTGAACGCCGCGGACGGTGAGGTCGCCGACGTCCGCCGGCTGATCGACTGGCTGGCCGAGCGCCCCGAGGTGCGGCTCGACAAGGCCGGCGACCCCCGGGTGGGGGTGGCCGGCGGCTCTTACGGCGGGGCGATCTCGCTGCTGGCGGCCGGCCACGACCGGCGGGTCGACGCCATCGCCCCGCAGATCACCTACTGGAACCTCGCCGACGCCCTCTTCCCGCACGGTGTGTTCAAGAAGCTGTGGGCCGGGATCTTCTTCACCACCGGCTCGGCCGGCACCGCCACCGGCTCGCCGGGGCCCGCACCCACCACGTCCGGGGGCTGCGGGCGGTTCGAGCCCGAGCTGTGCCGGATGTACCAGCGGGTCGCCGTCCACGGGCGCCCGGACGACGCCGCCCAAAAGCTCCTGGCGGACCGCAGTCCGTCCGCCGTCGGCGACCGCATCAAGGTGCCGACCCTGATCATGCAGGGCCAGACCGACTCGCTGTTCCCGCTCGACCAGTCCGACGCCCTCTACAAGAAGCTCCGCGAGAACGGGGCACCGGTCGGCGTCGACTGGATCTCCGGCGGGCACGACGGCGGCGACCGGGAGGCCGCCCGCCTGGAGGCGCGGACGAAGACCTGGTTCGACCGCTACCTCAAGGGCGACAAGCACGCCGACACCGGGCCCGGGTTCCGTATCAGCCGCAGCGGGGGAGTGGACTCCACCAACGGCGCGGTGCGGCTGCGCGGCGCGCACACGGACCGCTACGCCGGACTGGACCACGACCCGCGGCGGATCCGGCTGGCCGGCCGCACCCAGACCTTCAGCAACCCGCCCGGCGCCGGACCGCCGGCGATCTCCGCGGTGCCCGGCGTCGGCGCGCTCGGCAACCTCTCCTCGCTCGGCGCCGGCGGTCTGTCGCTGGACTTCTCCGGCCAGTACGCCCGCTTCGAATCGGCGCCGCTGCGCAGCCCCGTCCATCTCACCGGCAGCCCCACCGCCACCGTCCATGTCCGCTCCGACAGACCGGACGCGGTGTTCTTCGCCAAGGTCTACGACGTCGGCCCGGACGGCCGCCGCCAGGTGCTGCCGTCCCAGCTCGTCACGCCGTACCGGATCAAGGACGCCGGCGAGGGCCGGACCGTGCGGCTCCGGATGCCCGCCGTCGACCATGACTTCGCGGCCGGCCACCGGATGCGGCTGGTGCTCTCCGCCACCGACCTCGGCTATGCCTCCCCGGCCGAACCCGCCACCTACACCGTCTCCCTGAAGGGCGGCACCCTCGACGTGCCCACCGCGCCCGAGGTGCGCAGCGCCGCCGCCCCCCTGCCCGCCTGGACCTGGGAGCTGCCGGCCGCGGCCGCCGTGGTGGCCGCGTTGCTGCTGCTCACCGCCCGCCGCCGGACCGCGGCGCCCGCGCCCGACGAGGCGCTCGCCGAGGTCCCGCTGGAGATCGGCGGGCTGAGTAAGCGGTACGCCAAGTCCACCGACAGGTATGCCGTACGGGAGCTGTCCTTCCGCGTCGAGAAGGGGCAGGTGCTGGGGCTGCTCGGGCCCAACGGCGCCGGCAAGACCACCACCCTGCGGATGCTGATGGGGCTGATCACGCCGGACGAGGGCGAGATCAGGATCTTCGGGCACGCCGTCCGGCCGGGCGCCCCGGTGCTGTCGCGGGTCGGCGCGTTCGTGGAGGGCCCCGGTTTCCTGCCGCATCTGTCCGGCCGCGCCAACCTCGACCTCTACTGGGAGGCCACCGGCCGGCCCGCCGCCGACGCACACCTCGACAAGGCGCTGGAGATCGCCGGTCTCGGCGACGCCCTCCAGCGTGCCGTGCGCACCTACTCCCAGGGCATGCGGCAGCGCCTCGCCCTGGCCCAGGCCATGCTCGGCCTGCCCGATCTGCTGATCCTCGACGAGCCGACGAACGGGCTCGATCCGCCGCAGATCCGGGAGATGCGGGACGTGATGATCCGCTACGCCGCGGCCGGCCGCACCGTCATCGTCTCCAGCCATCTGCTGTCCGAGGTCGAGCAGAGCTGTACGCATCTGGTCGTCATGGACCGCGGCCGGCTGGTGCAGGCCGGTCCGGTCGCCGAGATCACCGGCTCCGGCGACACCCTGCTCGTCGGGGTCGCGGAGGAAGTCGACGACGCCGTGGTGGAGAAGGTGGCCGCGCTGCCGGGCGTCGCCTCCGCCGTACGCGCCGAGGGCGGCCTGCTGGTACGGCTGGACGGCGCCGACACGCCCCAACTGCTCGCCGAACTCCTCCGGCTGGGGGTGCCGGTGGACCGCGTCGGCCCGCACCGACGCCTGGAGGACGCCTTCCTCACCCTGATCGGAGGGGACCGATGACCGCGACCCCCATGGCGCGGGCGGCGGGCTACCGCCCGCGCCGCACCCTCCCGCTGCGCGTCGAGGCCCGCCGCCAGCTGCGCCGCCGCCGCACACTGGTGATCGCCGCCATCCTGACGGCGCTGCCGTTCGTGCTGGTCGCGGCGTTCGCGATCGGCGGCGACCCGGCCGGCCGGGGCAACGGCCGGATCACCCTGATGGACACCGCCACCGCGTCCGGCGGCAACTTCGCCGCCACCGCGCTGTTCGTCTCCGCGGGCTTTCTGCTGGTGGTGCCGGTGGCGCTGTTCTGCGGTGACACGGTCGCGTCGGAGGCGAGCTGGGCCTCGCTGCGCTATCTGCTCGCCGCACCGGTCCCCCGGGCCCGGCTGCTGCTGAGCAAGCTCACCGTGGGGCTGGTGTTCAGCGCCGCCGCGATGCTGCTGCTGCCGCTGGTGGCGCTGGCGGTGGGCAGCGCCGCGTACGGCTGGGGACCGCTGCAACTGCCCACCGGCGGCGCGCTGTCCGCGGGCGAGGCGGTGCCGCGGCTGGCCGTCGTGGTCGGCTATGTCTTCGTCAGCCAGCTGGTCACCGCCGCTCTGGCGTTCTGGCTGTCGACGGTGACCGACGCGCCGCTGGGCGCGGTCGGCGGCGCCGTCGGGCTGACCATCGTCGGCAATGTCCTCGACCAGGTCACCGCCCTGGGCACCTGGCGGAACGTGCTGCCCGCGCACTGGCAGTACTCGTGGGCGGACGCCCTCCAGCCCCGGATGGAGTGGTCCGGGATGATCCAGGGCTCGGCGGTCTCGGTGGCGTACGCCCTGGTGCTGTGCGCGCTGGCGTTCCGGGGGTTCGCGCGCAAGGACGTGGTGTCGTAGGGCGGGGACGGGGCGGCGAGACGGCAGGGCTGGGTGGGCGTGACGGTGGGACGCCCACCGCGGTTCCCGTCCCCCGGGCCGCCCCCGTCAGGCCGTCGGCCCCTGCATGTGCGCGCTGACCCAGCGCATCGTGCCCTCGCCCAGGCCCCGTACGTAGGTGGCCGCGCTGTGGGTGCCGTCCGGCACTATCTGGAGCCGGGTGTGCAGCGGGCCGTGCCCGTATTGCGCGAGGAACTTCCGGACCTTCGGCAGCACCGTGTGCTCCCGGGAGCCGTCCTGGAAGGCGAGGTAGACGTCCGGTCCGCCGCGTGCCATCAGCCGGCGGGCCAGCACCTCCGGGTTGTTCTCCCGCTCCTCGCGGGCGTGGCCGTTCCACAGCGGTGAGTCGGGCACGATGTCCGGCCCGTTGGGTATCGCCACCTTGAAGGTGTCCGGGTTCTGGAGCACGTTCTTCAGCGCCGCGAAGCCGCCCGACGAGGAGCCCATGATCGCCCAGGCGTCGCGCGTTTTGAGGGTGCGGAAGTTCTGCCGTACGAGGTCGGGCACGTCCTGGCTGAGCCAGGTGCCGATCTTCGGTTGGCCCGGTATGTCGCTGCCGTCGTAGTACTGCTTGTCGTCGGGGTTGAGCACCGGCATGACGACGATGAACGGCAGGCTGCTGCCGTTCTTCGACCAGCGGGCGAGGTTCTCCTGGAGCTTGAGGTCGGCGCCCTTCCAGTAGTTGACGGGGTAGCCGTACGAGCCGGGCAGCGCCTCCATCACCGGGAAGCCCTTGTGCGCGTTCCGCTTCTCGTAGTACTCCGGCGGGGCCCAGACCCAGACCTTCCCGGTGAAGCCCGACTTCGGGCCGTGCAGGGTGGTCACGCCGATCGGGGTGTTCCCGCCCGCCCCGCCGACCCGGCTCTCCTCCTCGAAGCTGATCGGCCGGGTGGGCCACTGCACCAGCGACCGCTTCCCGGGCGGGCCGGCGTGGACCGCGGCGTCGGCCTGGGTGCTGGCGAACCGGACGGGCGCGGCCTGGGAGGCGCTGGTGCCGCAGCCGGCCGTGGCGGCGAGGACGGTCAGGGCGATCAGTGCGATCACCGGGCGGAACAGGGCTCTGTGCACGGGTCTTTCTCCTTGCCGGACACCCGGGACTTGTCCCGGCTGGGGAGCAAGAGGGCGGTGGCCCGGCCCCCGGTTTCCTCACCGGGGTGTCGGCTTCCTCGCACCGCCCGTCCGGAATGCCGGCATCCTCTTGGTGACCTGGGATGTTGTCCACGGAGCGGGAAGGCGGTTTTACCGGGATTTTCCCGGTGCACGGGCGCCGCGCGAGGACGCGGAGCCCGCTCAGGACATTCCGGAACCCCCGCCTCCGGCCCCGTATCCTCGCGCTATGACCTGGTCGCGTGCGCTCAAGGACGCCGCCCGCTCGGGGCTGACCATCGAGCGGACCAAGCTCACCCCCCTGATCGCGATCCGCGGCTCGGTCGGCGTCGCCATCGTCATCGGGCTGTGCCTGTGGCTGGGCGACCCGGCGCTGGCGGTCTCCTCCGCCTTCGGCGCGTTCTCCTCCGGCATCGTCACCTTCCAGCGCAGCATGCGGCCGCGGCCGGTGCTCGCGCTCGCCGTCGCGGGTGCGCTGGCGGTCTCCACCTTCCTCGGCTATCTGGCCGCCGCCCATGTCGTCGCGTTCGTCCTGCTGCTGGCCGGCTGGACCTTCCTGGCGGGCATGGCCTGGGCGATCGGCCCGGTCTCCGGGCTGGCCGGCACCCAGACCGTGGCGATCATGCTGGTCACCGTCACCCTGCCGACGTCCGTCCTCGGCGCGGCCGAACACGCCGCGCTGATCTTCTTCGGTGGCCTCGTCCAGGCCACCCTCATCGTGGTCTTCCCGGTCCGCCCCTGGGGCGTCCAGCGCGATGCGCTCGCCGACGCCCTGGCCGCCGAGGCCGACTACGCCCGGCGGCTGCGGCACGACCCGGTCGCCCCGTTCGACCCGGCGCCCCTGATGGACGCCCGGCTCGCCTCCGCCGTGACCCCGCGTCAGGCCCGCCGCCGCCCCGTACAACTGCACGGCCCCCGCGGCCTCGCCGAACGCGTCCGGCCGGTCCTCGCCGCCCTCGCCGACCCGGTCGTCGGCGCCCCGACGGACGGCCCCGAACGCGACCGGGTCCGCGATCTGCTGGGCGCCGCGGCCACCGTCCTGGACGCCGTCGCCCATGCCGTACGGCACGCGAAGCCGGTCCGGCTGCCGCCCGAGGCGATGGCCACCCTCGAAGTCCCCGCGACCGGCCCGATGCTCCACGGGGCCGCTCGCCGCTCCGCCTACCGCCTGATCTCCCTGCTCGCCGACGCCGTCGAACTCACCGATGAGCCGGTCGAGGCCACTCGCCCCACCACCGAGGCCGAACGCGGCCATCTGCTGCGCCCCAGCGTCCCCCGGCTGGTACCGGGCGCCCTGCGCGCCCTGCACCGGGAGGCCCGCTGGACCTCGCACATCTTCCGGCACGCCCTCCGGGTCGCCGCGGTCGCCGCGGCCGGCTATCTGCTGGGCACCGCGCTCCCGTTCGGCCACGGCTACTGGGCGCCGCTCGCCTCCGTCA
>Ga0207426_1001830_pt1 | contig 15725 bp, 17 predicted proteins | sample AraplaMF_Cvi_mMS_FD_184265 | JGI IMG/M metagenome (GOLD analysis project Ga0207426, IMG submission 184265) | Arabidopsis root microbial communities from the University of North Carolina, USA - plate scrape MF_Cvi_mMS (SPAdes) (version 2) | ecosystem: Host-associated > Plants > Roots > Endosphere... | reverse complement strand
CGTCGCTGACGCCGGCGATCAGGAAGACGGCGAACGCCACCTCCATTTGGCTCGACACGATGGCCCAGACGATGATCGGGACCAGCATGATGCGGCCCAGGGTAATGATATTCGGAATACTCACGCGGCGCTTCCCGGCACCCGACCTGACCTTGAAACCGGCCCCCAGGGAGGCTGAACCGGTTGATATCTACATAGTATAGGGCGGGGCGCCACGCTTGCCATTGCGCGTCCCCGGAATTCGACGTAACCAGCCGCAAACCCACTGGAAATCGGGCATGACCGACCGCAAAAACGGCCTCACATACGCCGATTCAGGCGTCGATATCGACGCGGGCAACCGCCTGGTCGACCTGATCAAGCCGATGGTGCGCGCGACCGCACGTCCCGGCGCCGATGCCGAGATCGGCGGATTCGGCGGCCTGTTCGACCTCAAGGCGGCTGGATTCAAGGATCCCGTGCTGGTTGCCGCCACCGACGGCGTCGGCACCAAGGTCAAGATCGCCATCGAAACCGGCCTGCATGGCGGGATCGGCATCGACCTCGTCGCCATGAGCGTCAACGACCTCGTGGTGCAGGGCGCTGAGCCGCTGTTCTTCCTGGACTATTTCGCCTGCGGCAAGCTCGATCCGGAGGCGACCGCCTCGATCGTCGCAGGCGTCGCCGAAGGCTGTCGCGAGTCCGGCTGTGCCCTGATCGGCGGCGAGACCGCCGAGATGCCCGGCCTCTACAAGGACGGCGACTACGACCTCGGCGGCTTTGCCGTCGGTGCGGCCGAGCGCGGCACGCTGCTGCCGCGCAAGGACATCGCCGCGGGCGATGCCGTGATCGGCTTGGCCTCCTCGGGCGTGCATTCCAACGGCTTCTCGCTAGTGCGCAAGATCGTCGCGCAGTCCGGCCTCGGCTTCGAGGCGCCGGCGCCGTTTGCGCCGGTCATGACGCTCGGCGGCGCGCTGCTGACGCCGACGAAGCTCTACGTGAAATCCTGCCTGCGTGCGATCCGCGAGACCGGCGCGGTGAAGGGGCTCGCTCACATCACCGGCGGCGGCTTCACCGACAACATTCCGCGTGTGCTGCCGCAGGGCCTCGGCGTCGGCATCGATCTGGCGCGTCTTCCGGTGCTGCCTGTCTTCAAATGGCTGGCCGCGCAGGCCGGCATTGCCGAGCTCGAAATGCTGCGCACCTTCAACTGCGGCATCGGCATGATCGCGATCGTCGAGCCCGACAAGGTCGAGCAGGTGATGCAGGTCTTCACCGATGCCGGCGAGACGGTGGCGCAACTCGGCACCGTGATCCCGGCCGACGGCGAGCACCGCGTCGTTTATAATGGCCATCTCGACATGGCGTTGTGATGACTGGCGCTGCGATGAAGCGCCGCGTCGCCATCCTGATCTCCGGCCGCGGCTCCAACATGTCCGCGCTGATCAGGGCCGCTGCGGCTGCGGATTTCCCGGCGGAGATTTCGCTCGTCATCTCGAACAAGGCCGATGCGCTCGGCCTCGAACGGGCGAGGGCGGCCGGCGTCAAGACGCTGGTGATCGAGAGCAAGCCGTTCGGCAAGGACCGCGCCGGTTTCGAGAAGCTGCTGCAGGCGGCCCTCGATGAGCACGGCATCGAGCTGATTTGTCTGGGCGGCTTCATGCGCCTGTTCACGGCGGAGTTCACCAGGGCGTGGTACGGGCGGATGCTCAATATCCATCCGTCGCTGCTGCCGTCGTTCCCCGGCCTCGACCCGCACGGCCAGGCCTTGCGCGCCGGCGTCAAGCTGTCCGGCGCGACGGTTCACTTCGTCATCCCCGAGACCGATGCCGGCCCGATCGTGATGCAGGGCGCGGTGCCGGTCGGCGACCACGACACCGGCGAGACGTTGTCGGAGCGCATCCTCGAAGTCGAGCACCGCATCTATCCCGAAGCGCTGCGGCTGCTCGCGACCGGCAAGGTCAAGATCGAGGGCGACGTCTGCAAGACTGCCGGCAGTGCGGCCTCGGAGAATTTTCTGGTCGCGCCGGTGGTGAGCTGAACGACCGACCTCGTCATTGCGAGGAGCCCTTGCGACGAGGCAATCCAGGATCGTTCCGCGGAGAGACTCTGGATTGCTTCGCTTCGCTCGCAATGACGGACTGCGTGGGGACGAGCGCCGCGACCCACGCAGCACAACCGACTTGCTCATCATCCACCCAAACAAAATCCCCCGGCAGAGCCGGGGGCAACGTCATGATCTCTCGCGTTAGGCTTCGAGAGAAATCAGGAGACCTTGAGGTTCTCCGCGGACGACTTGCCGCGGTTCTCCACGAGGTCGTATTCAACCACCTGGTTCTCGTTGAGGGTCGAGAGTCCGGCGCGTTCGACGGCCGAGATGTGCACGAACACATCCTTGTCGCCGCCGTTCGGCTTGATGAACCCATAGCCCTTGGTCGGGTTGAACCATTTGACGGTGCCCTTTTGCGGCATCGTTAGTCTCCTCCACTTGGTACAAAAAAGACGCGGCCGCTATTTCGCGTGCCACGCCACAAACGGGCTTCCGGAAGTCTGTTCGAGTCTCAACGTCGCGAAACGCACAGCCGAGCGGCCAATTCCGATTGTGGCCAATATTGCAACATGAAAATCGCGCGTTAGCAAGCCGTGCGCGGATTTCAAGATCGGGCCCACTGTCTCCCAACGCAATTTGCGACCTGTGGCCGCGGAACAACAATCGGAGCAATAGCCTGTGCCGTCATACACCAGCCGGTTGACCCTCCGTGACAGTTCGGCGCAAATCGACGCAAGCGTCGCGTGCCGTGTTGCATTTTTACGCGCCGCTCTTTTTGCGTCGGGATTGGTTCGTCATGCGCTGCAGACTGCAGCTTTCAGGGGCACGGCAGGTGATCGGTGCGATCCGGGTTCGCCGGCTCGTGGCCATGGTTGCTGTCGTGGCTGGCCTGATCATGACGGCGACTCCCGGCTTTGCGCAGGCTCCGCCGCTGCCGCCCGTGCCGCCGGCTCCCACGCCGTCAGTGAACTCGGTCAATGACGACCAGTCGGCCGGCAACAGCGCGCTCAATCTCGGCTCCAATTTCCTCGAACGGCTCGGCAACCAGGCGTCCGGCGGTGTCAATCGGGCGTTCCGCACCAATCCCGGCGGTGGCGGGGCATCTGCCGCCACGGACGATCCGCGCTACCGCACCTGGTACGAGGGCTACGGCATCTCGGTCCGGACCGATCCGCAAGGCGACTTCGTCGGCGATAAGCGCAAGACCTTCGGTGGCGTGGCCGGCTTTGGCGCGCGGGTCGCCCCGGGCGTCAATCTCGGCTTCTCCGTCGACCAGAGCCATACCGACATCGACGTGCCGCTGGCGCTGCAATCGGCGACGCTCGATCTGACCCAGATCGGCTTCAACGGTTCGGTCGACAAGGGGCCGTGGACCTGGGCCTTCGCGGTGGTGCACGGTTTCGGCAAGGTGCGTTCGAGCCGGGACACCGGCCTCGGCTTTGCGACCGCCGGCTATCGCGCGGCGGTGGACGGCGCGTTGACCGAGATCAGCTACTACTGGACCAAGGACCAGATGCGCATCGTGCCGAAGGGTGCGCTTGAGTATGTGCGCGCCACCAGCGCGGCGTTCCAGGAGGCAGGCGGGCTCGATCCGCTCAACGTCGGCTCGACCGCGCTGTCGCGCGCACGCGTCATGATCGGTGCCGAGATTGGCCGCTACTTCATCCTCGACCAGAAGATCCTCGACCTGTCGGCCTACGGCAAGTTCGTCGACAATTTTCACCAGGACCTTGGATCGGTGCAGGTCAGCCTGGGCACCCAGAACATCGTCGTGCCCGGCATCGGCGAGAGCCGCTACGGCATGGACGCGGGCGCCTCCGCCTCGCTCAGCCTGACCAATACCGCCCGGCTCTACGTCAATTACGACGGCAAGTTCCGCAATGAGCTGACGTCGCACCAGGGCACGGCCGGTTTCGAATACAAATGGTGAGCTGACGTTCGGTGCAGCTTACGCCGGCGTCGCCGCGACGTATCCCGTCAATCCAAAACCCTCCCGCGCGGCCGTCATCATCGGTACCAGCGCATTCGGATGGATGAACTCGTCGCGGAAGCACGGATAGGTTCTGGGATCGAAGATCTTCTTGAGCCAGTCGACCACGATCTTGTGGCGCTCGGAGTCGCGAAACTCCTTGTGATAGGTGAGCCAGAGATCGGCATGGTGGCTGACGCCGAGATCGACCGCGATGAGGGGCGCGCCGAGCGCGATCGACACGGTCGGCAGGAAACCGATGCCGGCACCGCGCTCCACTGCGTAGAGCGCGCCAACCGAGGAGTTGGTCTTGATCCCGACGATCCCTTCGAGCGATTTCAGCCCGAGCACGCGCGCGTAGGCGCTGTCGTCGACCTGCGGCGCGCTCTGCTTGATGATGCGGTGGTTGGCGAGCTCCGCCAGCGTCGCCGGCACGCCGTAGAGGTTCTGGTAGTCCTTGGAGACGAAGGGATAGATGTGCAGGCGGCCGAGCTTGGCGACGATCAGGTCGGGATTGGTCGGCGGCTCGAGCTGGATCGCGATGTCGGATTCAAGTCGTGCGACGTCGGCCTGCTCCATCGCGCAGCGCAGATCGACCGTGATCTTGCGATAGGTCTTCTGGAAGTCGATCAGCCGCGGCAGGATCCAGAAATTTCCCGGGCCTTCCGTCACCGCCACGCGCACCGTGCCGGCAGTGTCGTTCGACGAGCGCGAGGCGCGGCGGAAGACGTTGAAGGCGTGACGCTCCATATGCGCGACGTCGGCAATCATCGCGGTGCCTTCGTCGCTGAGCGTCAGCCCGCTCTGGTCGCGCAGGAAAAGCTTGCAACCAATGCTATCCTCGAGCCGGTCGATCCGGCGCATCAAGGTCGTGGAGGTGAGGCCGAGCTCCTCGGCAGCATTACGAAAACTTTTAAACTTCGCGCAGGCTAAAAACAGTTTCAAATCGTCCCATGACGCATTTAGCGCTTCTTCATGGTGCTGCATCATTGCAGCACCCCGGTGCAATACTTGCTGCATACTCCTGATCTCCAGCCGCTAAGCTTCTGACGATAGCGGCGCGTAAAACCCCTAAACGATAGAGGGACGACATGAGTATGGAAAGGGGCTCGGTTGCCGCAAGGCATGATTTCGATGCCCTGCCACTGAGCCCGGACATCGATGTCCGTGTTGCGCAATTTTCCGAAATCGCAGCTCTTGCCGGCATGGCGCGCCGGCTGGTGCCGGGCGTCCAGATTGGGGCGGAAGGGCTGGAGAGATACTTCGCGTTCGATCCCCAGAGCATCCTGACCTTCAGCCGCAAGGGGCAGCTGCTTGGTGGCATGGCTTTCCTGTTCCTCAATGACCGCGGACATGATGCGCTGCTGCTCGACGAGATCTGCCTGACCGCCCCGGAGACGCGCTACCTCGCTTCCCCCGGGGAAGACGTGGCTGCCATCTATATCTGGGCGATCGCGGCGACGGGGCGCGGCATTGCCGGTCTCGGCAAGGCCTCGGCTCACCTGCGTCAGGTAAGGTTTCGGAACGCGGATTGCTATGCGCAGCCGTCAACGGTGGCCGGACGCGAGATCATGAAGGCGACGGGCTTCGAGCCCATCGCGAGCTTCCAGCCCGACCTCTGGTGTTACGAGCGGCCCTGGCATCGCCAGCCGATGCGCATGCCTGGCGCGATCATCCAAGCAAGGAGTTTCTCAGATGCACGGTACTAGGATTCCTCTCGCGAAGCCCGACTCCCGCGCCATCACCATTCGCCTCGCGCGCGATCCGAGCGATCTCATGCTCGTTACCGCCATTCGCTCGGCGGTCTATCTGGCCGAGCAGGATTGTCCGTTCGACGAGGAGTTCGACGGCAACGACATGGTTGCCGCGCACTTCATCGGCTATGTCGGCAATGAGCCCGCCGGCTGCCTGCGGGTGCGCTTCTTCGGCGACTTCGCCAAGGTGGAACGGCTCGCGGTGCGCCACCAGTACCGGCGCTCGCGTCTCTCCTTCAAGCTGGTGCAGGCGAGCATCGACTTCGTGAAGCGCAAGGGCTTCCGCAAGATCTACGGCCAGGCGCAGGATCGGTTGGTCGATTTCTGGGCCCATTTCGGCGCCAAGCCACTCGGCCACAATCGCAAGATCACCTTCTCGGATTTCTCCTACACGGAGATGCTGCTGGAGATCGAGCCGGGTCCGGACGCGATCACGCTGGACAGCGATCCCTACGTCATCATCCGTCCCGAGGGCGATTGGGACCGGCCGGGCGTGCTGGACGCATCGTCGGGGCGGGCGGTGACATCGCCATTGCGCGACCTCGCACTCGCCGACCATTGAAACTGGTGCAGCTTCAAGCAAGACAATGCTGGCATCCACCCAAGACGATCCGCCGATCCTGGTCTGTGCGGATCTGCAGGTCGAATATCTCACGCCCGGGCGTCGCCACGTCATCCTCGACGGCGACGCCGCCATCATGTGCGGCCTGGAGTTGCTGACACTGTGGCGCAGCAATCTCTGGCCGGTGATGCATCTCAAGCGCATCGCCCAGGCGGCCTGGTTCAATCCGGCATCAAGACTGACCGATTGGATCGCGGAGGCGAAGCCGCGGCCCGGGGAAATGACGTTCGAACACCCGCTGCCGTCAGCCTACAGTTCCTCGCGGTTCGTGGACTTCATGTCCAATATCCGGAACGTGCGCTGCATCCTGATCGGGTTCTCGCTCGACGAAACCATCCTGGCCACCGCGGTCGACGGATTTCACCGCAGCCACCGCTACCAGATCGTCTCCGATGCCGTGGCGTGCCGGCAACCCGGCACGGACGATGCCGCCGTCTACAAGCATGCGGTAGTGAATGTCCTGGCGAATTTTGCTACAGTCCAGTCCAGCGCCGAACTGATCAAAACCAGCGGCGCCATCGCGGTGTAGGTGGACGCGATCGGCGGATGAACGGGGTGGGACATTGGCACGGGGAGAGCAGCTCAAGGAGCTCGCAAGCGACCTGTCGCGCGCCATGGAGCAGGCGCGGAGCGTCGGTTTGCCGACAACGGTCTATCTGCTGTCGATGGCACTGGTCGAGGTGAGGGAAGCCGCTCGCGCCGCCGGCGAAGGCGATGACGACGGCGCGGCCTGAGGGCCGCCGATCGCGGCGGCTGAAGGCCTGAGAACGTCCCGTGTGCGGCTTTGTGCATCGCTGCTGAGCGCTTGCTGCCGATCAATTGACGTTGCAAGTTTGGTCCCGTCGCAATAGCCAGTTGACCGCGCTGGCCGTTCGGCGACGCGACGACTTCAAGGGATCTCCGCAAATGTCCATGCTGCCCAATTCGCAAGAAGCCCGGGATGTGGCTTACCAGCTCCACGCCTATACCAACGCGCGCGCCCATCAGCAGGCGGGTCCGCTGGTGATCGAACGTGGCGAGGGCCCTTACGTGTTCGACGCGTCGGGCAAGCGCTATTTCGAGGCGATGGCGGGCCTGTGGAGCGTCGGGCTCGGCTTCAACGAGAAGCGGCTGGTCGAGGCCGCGCACAAGCAGATGCAGGCGCTGCCGTTCTATCACACCTTCTCCGCCAAATCGCACGGGCCCTCGATCGACCTCGCCGAGAAGCTGGTCTCGCTCGCGCCCGTGCCGATGAGCAAGGTGTTCTTCACCAATTCCGGCTCGGAGGCGAACGACACCGTCCTCAAGCTGATCGCCTATCGCTCCAATTCGCTCGGCCAGCCGCAGCGCAAGAAGATCATCAGCCGGATGCGCGCCTATCACGGCGTCACGATCGCCTCGGCGAGCCTGACGGGCCTGCCCAACAACCACCGCTCGTTCGATCTGCCGCTGCCGAACATCCTGCACACGGGCTCGCCGCACTTCTACAAAGATGCCGCCCCCGGCGAGACCGAGGAAGCCTTCGCGACGCGGCGTGCGGAGGAACTCGACGCGCTGATCCAGAAGGAAGGTCCTGAGACGATTGCGGCCTTCTTCGGCGAGCCGGTGATGGGGGCGGGCGGCGTCATCGTGCCGCCGGCGACCTATTGGGAGAAGATCCAGGCGGTCCTGAAGAAATACGACATCCTGCTGGTCGCCGACGAGGTGATCTGCGGCTTCGGCCGCACCGGCAAGATGTTCGGCTGCGAGACCTATGGCATCAAGCCCGACGTGCTCGTGGTCTCCAAGCAGATCACCTCGAGCTATTTCCCGTTCTCGGCGATCCTGATGAACGACCGCATGTTCGAGCCGATCGCCGACGAGAGCAACCGGATCGGCGTGCTTGGCCATGGGTTCACCGCGGGCGGCCATCCGGTCGGCTCGGCCGTCGCGCTGGAGAACCTGAAGATCATCGAGGAGCGCGGCCTGGTCGCGCATGCCGCCGAGCTCGGCGGCTACATGCAGGGCAAGCTGCGTGAGTTGACCAGCCATCCGCTGGTCGGCGAAGTCCGCGGCGTCGGCATGATTGCCGCGATCGAGCTGGTGATGGACAAGGGGCGCAAGACGGCCGCGAGCACGCCCGGTGCGATCGGCGGCATGGCGAGCCGCATGCTGCAGGAGCGCGGTGTGATCCTGCGCAACATGCTCGATGCCATCGCCATCTGCCCGCCATTGATCGTGACCAAGAGCCAGGTCGACGAACTGATCGCGGCGATCACGGGCGTGCTGAACGACATGAAGCCAGAAGTCGCGAAGCTGACGCCGGCGTAGGGGGCACGGCTCAATCTGTCGCCGTCACCCTGAGATGGCCGCTTCTTCAGCGGCCCTCGAAGGGCGACGGCCCAGATGCATCGGGGCCGCGCATCCTTCGAGGCTCCTCGTGGGACGCATTGCGTCCCACGCCTCGCGCCTCAGGATGACGGTGCAACACCGTTTTCGCGTTCGCAGCTAGCGACTTGCAGTCTCTGCCCGCTGAACCCCGATTACGCGGCCTTTCTCGACCGCAAGCGCCAGCTCGCCGCGCTTGAGCTTCAGCGCGGCATCTCCGAACAGCTCGCGGCGCCAGCCGCGCAGGGCCGGCACGTCGGCTTCGTCACTGGCCGCGATCTCCTCGAGGTCGTCGACGGTGGCGATCACCTTGCTGGCCACGGCGTGGCGCTCGGCGGTCATGCGCAGCAGAACCTTGAGCAGCTCGACGATCGCGGCGCCGTTGTTGTTGTTGCGCGGCTTTTCGAGCTTGGGCAGCGTCGTCAAATCCCGCGCGAGCCCGCGCTGGACCGCGGCGACGATGTCCGCGCCCCATTTGGACTTCTCGAAGCCCTTCGGGACCGAGCGTAGGTTGGCGAGCTTCTCCAGCGTATTCGGCGCGTGGGTGGCGATGTCGCTGATGGCTTCGTCGCGCAGCACGCGGCCGCGCGGCACGTCGCGGCTCTGGGCTTCCTGCTCGCGCCAGGCGGCGACCTCCATCAGGACCGCGAGGTCCTTGGGCTTGCGCACGCGGGTCTTCAGACGCTCCCAGGCGCGTTCGGGATGGAAATCGTAGGTGCGGGGCGAGGTCAGGACCTCCATCTCGATCGAGACCCATTCGCTGCGGCGGCGCTTCTTGAGGTCGGCATCGAGGGCGGCGAACACGTCGCGCAGATGGGTGACGTCGGAGACCGCGTAGTGCATCTGCTCCTTGGTTAGCGGCCGGCGCGACCAGTCGGTGAAGCGGTGGGTCTTGTCCGGGCGGTGGCCGGTGACCTTCTCGACCAGCGCGTCATAGGCGATGCTGTCGCCGTAGCCGAGCACCATGGCCGCGACCTGGGTGTCGAACACCGGGTGCGGGATGATGTTGGCCTGGTGCCAGATGATTTCGATGTCCTGGCGCGCGGCGTGAAACACCTTCAGCACGCCTTCGTTGCCCATTAGCTCGAAGAACGGCTTGAGGTCGATGCCCTCGGCCAGGGCGTCGATGACGATCGCTTCCTCCGGGCTCGCCATCTGCACCACGCACAACAGCGGGTAGTAGGTGGTTTCGCGCAGGAACTCGGTATCGACGGTGATGACGGGATGCTTGGCCATCCGGCTGCAGGCAGCCGCGAGGTCAGCGGTGGTAGCAATCAAATCCATGAACGGCCCATGACGAGATCATCAGCCGTTCTGCCGAAAGCGCTGTGATGTCAAGGGGCTCTAGAAGAATTCGAGCCTTGCATTTGGGCCGGAATCGGCTGGTTCGGCCCAAATTCCTATTCGTAACGGACCCGATGCGAGGATTTGCGGGCGCAAGGCAGCGCCACCACGACCACGCACATGGCGACCAGGGCCAGTCCCAGGAACTCGAAAACCAACAGATCCACGGCGGAAATCTCCAGAAACATTGATAGATTTGTCGGGGGTCCGTTGAGGGTCTGTTAATTCCAATGGTTACCGGCGGCGCGGGCGCCCGGATGGTGGACGGGGGGTTAATAGGGCGGGGCCGCTCCCGAACGCGTTCGGCGCCCCGCGTGGCGGAGCGCCGATCGTCGTTCGCCGATGTGGCCGGCCTTACGGCAGCTTCAGCGACGTCTCCGCATTGTACGGCTTCAGCGTCTCGTCCGCGGCCTTCTGGGCGGTCACCAGGGCCTCCTTCGGCTGCTTCTTGCCGTTGAGGACCAGCATCACTTCGTCCTCGAGGGTCTTGCGGACCGGGACGGTCTTGTAGGTCGCAAACCAGGGCTTTGCGACGTCGAGCTGCTCGACGGCGGTCTTGGCGTCCGGGTTCTTGTTGAGGAAGTCGACCATCTCTTGCGTCTTGTACGCGGCCATGTTGGGCGCGAAATAGCCGGTGGCGCGGCTCCACCAGGCGCTCTTCTCGGGCGAGGTCATCCACTTGATCAGGGTCCAGGCGGCCTTCTGCTTGTCGGCCTCGAGACCGGCGGGAATGATCAGCGAGGCGCCGCCGATCGGCACGGCGTTGCGGACGTTGCGCGGGATGAACGCGACCTTGTAGTTGAACTTGGCGTTGTCGCGCACATAGGTCAGCGAGCCCGTCGAGAGCATCATCATCGCGGCGTTGCCGGAGATGAAGGAGGTGCTGACGGCCGGTCCCGGCGTGGCGCCGGGCGCATGGACCTTGTGCTTATAGACGAGGTCGTTCCACCACGTCAGCGCGCCCAGCATCGAGGGCGTGTCGTAATAGACCTCGCCGCCGAACTCCTCGTTGTAGTAGCGCCCGCCATTGGTCATGGTGAGCGTTTCCATCATCCAGCCGCAATAGTCATAGGCGCAGGGGATCGCGATGCCCCATTGAGTGACCTTGTCGCCGTCGCGCTTGGTGAGCTTCTTGGCCCAGTCGGTGAGCTCGGCCCAGGTCTGCGGCGGCTTGTTCGGATCGAGGCCGGCTTCCTTGGCCTTGTCGGCGTTGATGTAGAGCAGCGGCGTCGAATTGTGGAAGGGCACGCCGTAGACCGAGCGGTCGATCACCGCGTTGCCCTGCAGTGCCGGGAAGAACTGGCCCAAGAACTGCTCTTTGGTGGTGCCGTCGGCGGCGATCAGGCTGTCGAGATTGGTGAGCTCGTTCTCGATCTGCATGTCGAGCAGGAAGTTCGCCGACATGATCACGGCCGACGGTGGCTTGCCGGCCTTGATCGCGGCACGGGTCTTGATCAGCGTGTCGTCATAGGAGCCGGTGTAGACGGCGGTCGCCTTGATGTTCGGATGCCCTTCGTTGAACTCCTTGATCAGGGTGCCCATGTCGCGGGCGAGCTTGCCGTCGACGGGAACAGGGGAAGAACAGGTCGATCTCGGTCGGACCTTCCGCCTTCGCCGGAAAGGCGAGGGCGCTCGCGAAGGTACCGGCCACGGCAAGACCCAGCATGAGCCTGCGGGAGAACAGCATCGGAAAATCTCCTATTTGATGCCTGAGGTGACGAAAGAACTGATGAAACGCTTCTGGAAGATCAGGAACGTGATGAGCAGCGGCGCGATCACCATCAGCGTGCCGGCGGCGATGGTGCCCCAGGACTGCGTGCCTTCGGCCGTGGCGGTGAAGACGGACAGGCCGACCGTGAGCGGCCGCTTGTCCGGCGAATTGATCACCATCAGCGGCCACAGGAAGTCGTTCCAATGGCTGGTGACGGAGATGATCGCGAACGCCGAGAAGCTCGGCAGCGACAGCGGCACGTAGATGTGACGGATGCGCTGGAACAGACCTGCGCCGTCGATCAGCGCGGCATCTTCCAGCTCGGCCGGAATGGCCTCGAACGCCTGCCTCATCAGGAAGGTGCCGAAGGCGGAGGCGAAGAACGGCATCATCACGCCGGCGAGCGTGTCGTAGAGGCCGAACTGCGCGATGATGCGCAAATTCGGCACGATCAGCAGCACCGGCACCAGCATCAGCTGCATCAGGAACAGGTAGAACAGCAGCGTCTTGCCGGCGAAATCCAGCCGCGCGAAGGCAAAGCCCGCCAGCGTGATCGTGACGAACTGCACCAGCAGGATGCCGGTGCAGATGATCGTGGTGTTGAGGAAGTAGCGCGGGAAGTCGCCGATCTCCCAGGCATCCCTGATGTTGTCGAGCGTGGGCTTGAGGCTCGGCATCAGCTCGGCCATCAGATTGATGCCGTCGGAGGCCGGGCGCAGCGTCGCCACGCCCATCCACAGGAACGGGATCAGCCAGACGATCGCGAGCAGCATTGTCAGCAAGAAGCCGAGCTTGGGCGTGATCTCGCGGCGCGTGGCGAGCGGGGTGTCCTTGAACAGGCGATCGATCAGGCTCATGGCCCGCCCTCGCGGCTCGCCATGGTGCGGAACGAGAGCGCGGTGAGCCCCATCAGTGCGCCGAGCGTCAAGAGCGTCGCCGCCGAGGCCTTGCCGATGTCGTAGTGCTCGACGGCCTGCTGGTAGATGTAGAACAGCACGAGGTTGGTCGAATTGGACGGTCCGCCCTTGGTCATGACGAAGACGTGGTCGACCTGCGTCACCGCATTGAGCGTGGCGATGACGATGACGAACAGGAAGGTCGGCTTGAGCTCCGGCAGGGTGATGTGGCGAAAGCGCTGCCACGGACCTGCGCCGTCGAGGTGAGCAGCCTCCATGACGTCTTCAGGCACGGCCTGCAGGCCGGCGAGGAAGAACAGCATGTAGTAGCCGGCGTTCTTCCAGATCGTGATCACCATGATCGCTGATAGCGCGATGTCGGGATCGCCGAGCCAGTTCGGCAGCACCGGCAGCAGCCGGCCGATGTAGTGGTCGAGCAGGCCGACATTGGGCAGGAAGATGAACAGGAACAGAGCCGAGGCCGCGACCATCGGGATCAGGACAGGCAGGAACAGCGCGGCGCGCAACGTGCTCGCGACGGCGTTTGTTCGCGCCAGCGCCAGCGCGAACAGCAGCGCGAGGCCGATGCTCGGGATCGCGGTGCCGAGCGCGTAGATCAGGTTGTTGACGACCGCGCCGGCGAAATAGGGGTCCGCCAGCACCGCGCTGATATTGTCGAGGCCGACGAAGCGCATCGGCGCCTTGGGCGTCGCGCGCTGATACAGCGCATCGATCAGCACGCGCCCCATCGCGCCATAGGTGAACAGCGCGAGGAAGATCAGCGACGGCAGCAGCAGGAGATAGGCAGGCAACGAAGTCCTGAGACGGCCGGAGAGCCGTCTCAGGACATGCAGGCGCGGTGCCGCCGATGCCGCGACCGGGAGTGCCGCGGGTTCGGCGAGGCTCATCTCACCGCGCCGCGAACTTGAGCGCATAGTCGCGGCCGTCCATTCCCGCGGGCGGTTCGAACGGAAAGCGCAGACTGGTGTCGAGGAAGTCGTGGCTGTGCACGACGAGGTTCTCGTCGTCGATCAGCACGACGCCGTAGGCCGGCGGCTCGTGGCTTGCGAGATGCGGCGCATTCGGATCGAGCTCGAACCAGACCTGGTGGTTGGTGCCGCGCAGCGTCGAGAACGGGATCTTGCCGTAGCTGCCGAAGATCGGCCGGTGCACATGACCGAAGAAGAGGTGGCGGATGCGCGCGCGATAAGGCGCGATGACCTCGGCGAATTCGGCGCTCTGCTTCAGCGCGATCTCGTCCATCGCGTGGACGCCGACCGGGAAGGGCGGATGGTGCATGAACATGACGAAGGGCTGGTCGGCGGGCGCGGCTTGAAGCGTCTTCGCCAGCCAGTCGAGGCGCTGGGCGCACATCTCGCCGGCGTGGCTGGTCTCGTCCAGCGTGTCGAGGAACACGAACAGGCCGTGTTCGGTGGTGCGCGTGCCCTGCACGAAGCCGTTGGGATCGCGCGGCGCGGCCCTCAAGCCGTCGAGGCAGGCGACACGCTTGTCGTGATTGCCGACCATCGCGATGTAAGGCATCTTCAGCGCCGCCATGGCGTCGGCGAAATTCGCGTAGGATTCAGGCTCGCCCCAATGGGTGAGGTCGCCGGTCACCACGGCAAAGGCGGCATCGGACTGGTGCGTGTTGATGTCCGCGATCGCCGCATCCAGCCGGGCGCGTGGATCGAGGCCGTAGAGCTTCAGCCCGGGGTTCGCCAGATGCGTGTCGGTGATGTGGATGAACTTGAAGGGCATGGCGCTTGTCAGGATCGTTGGAGGATGGGCGCCTCCGGCAAGACGGCCCTGACAGGCCGTTAGAGTGCGTCTGTTTCAGTTTGATGACAGCGGTTCCCGTGAGTGTGCGGCGTCCACAAGGAAGAGGCCCGCAGGAAGGCCGGGTCAGCGAATGATCCCGCGGAGGCGCTCGATCTCGGCGATCAGTCTCGGAATGTCCTGCCGAGCGTGGGCGATGAAGTCGTGATCGGCGTCCGTTGCACCGGTGAGATAGATATCCTCGCCTTCGGTCTGGATGAAGTCAGATCCGCTGAATTCATCACGCTTCTCGATGAACGATTTCCAGGGGCCGGCCGTTGCCTGTTCGTAGCGCGCCTTGATCGCTTCGATCTCGTCGGTGGTCAGCGGATCGTTCATTTGAGAGACTCTCCGTCACGGCCTTGACCTTGCTTCGCGAAATAGTCGGCCCAATGCCGGATCCAATCGAGCGCACGGGCCTTGTCGATCGGAGCAATCCAGTCAACATCTTCGCGGGACAGCTGAAAGGCCTTCACCACTTCGTCGACAAAAGGTTCGACATCGATCTCCGCGATATCCCGCGCGTCAACCTCAACAACAGGGCCTTTTGAACCAAGGTGGTTTACGGCATGCGCATGCTCGGTGAGAAAAAGGGCTCGCCCGGACTCCAGCCTCACGAACATTGAGGCGGCGTGACCGAGGCCGTCGTCGTCGTAATGGATCAGCGTAAAGCCGAAGCGTTCGGCGAGCTCTGCGATCCGAATTGCAAGGGTGCAGAGCTGCATTTCGGGGCCGCCGAACCGGAAGTCGTCCGGGAGTTGTGTGATCACGATGGCCCCGTTGAAGCTTTTTGCTACGTTCCGCAAAACGTCTGCAACACCCGCTGCTCCGGCAGCGGCGGATCTGCGTAGGCCGCATAGTCCGGTTGCTCCGCGAACGGCTTCGCCAGCACCTTCACCAGCTCCTCGAACGGCGCGTAGTCGTCGTCATTCACCGCGGCCTGGATCACGGCCTCGACGCGGTGGTTGCGCGGGATGAAGAGCGGGTTGACGGCGTGCATCGCTGCCCGCCGTTCGGTTGGGCTCTGCGGCTCAAGCGCGATGCGCGCGCGCCAGCGTCCGGCCCATTCGTCGAAGGCCGCCGGCTCCATGAACTGAGCGCGCACGTCGGCGCCGTCGTCGGCTGCGGCGTCGCCGAGCTTGCGGAAGGTGAGCGTGAAGTCGGCCTGGTTCTTCGCCATCGCATCGAGCAGGTCCTGGATCAGGGCGTCGTCGCCGTCGCGCTCGGTGAACAGGCCGA
>Ga0207426_1001829_pt1 | contig 15733 bp, 16 predicted proteins | sample AraplaMF_Cvi_mMS_FD_184265 | JGI IMG/M metagenome (GOLD analysis project Ga0207426, IMG submission 184265) | Arabidopsis root microbial communities from the University of North Carolina, USA - plate scrape MF_Cvi_mMS (SPAdes) (version 2) | ecosystem: Host-associated > Plants > Roots > Endosphere... | reverse complement strand
GAACGAGCGTTCCGGGCGCATATGGGCGGGCAATGAGGCGTCCATCGTCAGATCAGGCTCTCGCGGGGGTTTTGAATCGCGCGGGACCGTATCGACGGCGGGGGTGGGAATCAAGGCAAAGGGGGGCTTTCTAACCTCTCCCGCTTGCGGGAGAGGTCGCGCCGAAGGCGCGGGTGAGGGCTTTCTCCTCTTGGGGGTTCTCGCTAGCGGAGAGACCCCCTCCCCAGCCCTCCCCCGCAAGCGGGAGAGGGAGCGCACTGAGCGTGGAGCAGCTAACCCGGCCTATACGCCCCGGTCACGGGGTCACGCTTCAGCGTCTGGATGTTCCCCATATGGGCGGCCTCGGCGACGCGCGACAGGCGCATCTCCTCCAGCTCCTGGTTGATCCGGACGGCGGTCTTGTAGGCCCAGCGGACCACGGCAAGCCCACCCAGGACGCCCGCGAAAGCGACGAACGGCGGCATCTGACGATCCTTGTCTAGTGCTCAGCCCCCACGCACATATTCGCGCACTCCGGGCCGCGCCGCAATCGGCTCGCCCCGGGCGAAATGGCGCGAACACGCCTTCGCCTAGAACCCGAATTTCGCCCAAATGGCCCGTGTCTCCACGGCCGAGATCAGATCGTCCGGCAGGCCGGCCATTGATTCCATGGCCGAAAGTTGCCCCGCGCCGGGCGATTTCCGCCCGAGAAGGCCGGACAACAGTCCGGTCGGCTGGGCAATCACGGGGGTGAGAACCTTCTCGCCGTAGCGGGCACGAAGTGTTGAGCGGAGATCGCCGATGCTGTCGGCGAGCCCGAGCGCGATCGAACTCTCTCCGGCCCAGTATTCTCCCGTGAACAGCGTGTCGTCGCTGCCCTTCAGCCGCGCACCGCGGCTCTCCTTCACCAGCGAGATGAAGATCTGGTGGATCTCGCGCTGGATCGCTTTCAGCTTGGCGACATCGTCGGGGTTCTCGGGCAGGAACGGGTCGAGCATCGCCTTATGCGCGCCGGCGGTGTAGAGGCGCCGCTCGATGCCAAGCCGCTTGATCGCCTCCTGGAAACCGAAGTTGCCGCCGACCACGCCGATCGAGCCGAGGATCGAGGAGGGATCGCAGATGATCTCGTCGCCCGCGCAGGCGATCATGTAGCCGCCGGAGGCCGCGACGTCCTCGACGAACACCAGCACCGGCAGCTTCTTCTCCGCCGCGAGTTGCTTGATGCGCAGATAGATCTGGCGCGACTGCACCGGCGAGCCGCCGGGCGAATTGATCACCAGCGCCACCGCCTTGGCGTTGCGGACCGAGAACGCCCGCTCCAGCACCCGTGCGACACCGGCCAGCGACATGCCCGGGCGGAGCGGCGTCACCGCGCCGATCACACCGGACAATCGCACCACCGGCACGACAGCCGTACCGGGCCGGAAACGCGCCGGAAGATAGCCCATGAGCTTGTCGGCCAGCCCGGAACCCGCTCGATCGTTCAATTGTTCGGCCATGCCGTTACCTCTGATTAACCATTTCTTATCACGCGACTGTCATTGGAAGTGCCCGGAACGTGTTTTGCAGAAACTCCGTTGAGAGGCTGCAATGAGGCAGCGGAGAACACCATGAAAATCTACCTGCTCATGCTGCTGATCGGTGCGCTGTTCATGGCGATCCGCCTGACCACGCCGCAGGAACAGCAGTCGGAATCGCTTCCGCAGTAAGATTTCACTGTTCCGCCAGCGGCAGCACCGCTCTCCCCTCCAGGATATTGCTCACCTCGCCGTTCGGCCCGCTTGTCTGGTCGTTGAGCACGAGCCCGGGAAACAGTCGTGTCGGCGCCCGGCCACCCTTGACCGCGCGCACCAGCACGCGGATCGCGGGCCTGCCCGCATCGCCATGAACCGGCATGATCGCAAGGCTTCCGAAGCCGCGTGACAGCGCGGCCAGGACGTCGGCGATCCCATCTGCACGCCAGATCAATGTCAGCGCGCCATTCGATCGGAGGATGCGCCGCGCCGCATGCACCCAGGCCGTCAGCGTCTCCTCCGTCGCGACATGCGCGGTGTGGCGCATCTGGTCGGGCGAGCCGCGATGGCGCGCGGGGTCGTTGAAGGGCGGATTCATCAGCACCACGTCGACGCTGTCAGGCACGAGGCCATGTGCCGCAAACGCCTGCGCATCCGCCGTGACGTCGAGCACGATCGCCTCAGCGTCGATGGCGTTCGCCGCCGCATTGGCGCGCGCGAGTGCCGCCAGCTCCGGATCGATCTCGACCAGGCTCAGCCCGATAGCGCCAACGCGCCGGGCCAATGCCAGCCCGGCCGTGCCGATACCGGCGCCCAGATCGACGACACGATCACCCGCCTGGGCTTGCGTGGCCGCCGCGAGCAGGATGGCGTCGTGCCCGGCACGATGACCGCTCCGCTTCTGCTTCAGCCGCAACTGCCCGCCGAGAAAGGCGTCCTCGGAAATGTCGGCCGACGCCTCACTCATCGCCGCGCAGTTCGTGGCTGAGGCCGGCCTCGGTGAGAAGCTCGCGGGCCTCCCGAGCGTCATCCTCATGGACCAGGATCCGTCGCGGCAGGATGCCCAGCGAGCCCTCGATGATGCTCATGTTCTGGTCCAGCACCAGATGGTGGATGTTGGCGCCGTCGAGCAGCGCGCCGATCGCCGACACCAGCACCATGTCGTTGGTTCGCACCAGTTCACGCAAAACACAGGTCTCCTGCTCAGGTCTCCCGCCCGAAGGGGGCCAAAGGGGCAAATGTCAATGGTTCCACGGCCCTTGCCGCATCCCCGTCCAGTTTCTATTGTCCTTCCATCAGAATAGCCCCTCCGGGGCAAATATTGGAGACCGGCGTGGCCGTCATCGTACCTTTCGAAACTCCCGGCGCGTCGATTGAAGAGCTGGTTGCCCTTGTCGCCCCTGACATGGAGCGCGTCAACGCCACCATCCTGTCGCGGACCGGTTCGGACGTGACCATGATCCCGGAGGTCGCCAACCATTTGATCTCCTCCGGCGGCAAGCGCCTGCGCCCGATGCTGACGCTCGCGATGGCCAACCTCGCCGGCTACACCGGCGACGGCCACATCAAGCTCGCCGCTTCTGTCGAGTTCATGCACACCGCCACGCTGCTGCACGACGACGTGGTCGACGAGAGCGAGATGCGCCGCGGCAAGCTGTCCGCGCGGATGCTCTGGGGCAACGAGGCGAGCGTGCTGGTCGGCGACTTCCTGCTCGGACAGGCGTTCCGCATGATGGTCGAGGTCGGCTCGCTCCGTGCGCTCGACATTCTCTCCGCCGCCGCCGCCACCATCGCCGAGGGCGAGGTGATGCAGCTGGCCGCCGCCAAGAACACCGCGACCACCGAGGACGAATACCTCGCCGTGATCCGCGGCAAGACCGCCGAGCTGTTCGCCGCCGCCTGCGAGGTCGGCCCCGTCATCGCCAACCGCCCGAAGGCCGAGCAGACCGCCTGCCGCTCGGTCGGCATGAATCTCGGCATCGCCTTCCAGCTCGTCGACGACGTGCTCGACTACGGCGGCAAGAGCGCCAAGCTCGGCAAGAACACCGGCGACGATTTCCGCGAGGGCAAGATCACCCTCCCCGTGGTGCTCGCCTTCCGCCGCGGCAACGACACCGAGCGCGCCTTCTGGATCAAGGCGCTCGAGCGCGGCGAGATCGGCGACACCGATCTCGACCACGCGATTGGATTGATGAACAAGCACCGCGCCCTCGAAGACACACTCAGCCGCGCCCAGCATTACGGTGCAATGGCAGTGGATGCGCTGGCGCTGTTCCCGTCCTCGCCGATGAAGAGCGCGCTGGAGCAGGTGGTGGCGTTCTGCCTGGCAAGGTCGCACTGAGCGCTTAAGCGCATACGCTTATCACGAGCACACCACTGTCAGCTCCGTCATCCTGAGGTGCTCGCGCAGCGAGCCTCGAAGGATGTACGGCCGAGATGCAGCCGGACCGTTCGCCCTTCGAGGCTCGCTGCGCTCGCACCTCCAGCGACAACGGCTTCGCCGTTGCGCGGGGGTGACGGGGATGGGTTTGTGAATGCCGCCCCCCTCCTCGTCATTGCGAGCGCAGCGAAGCAATCCAGAGTCTTTCCGCAGAGACAGTCTGGATTGCTTTTCTACGCTCGCGATGACGGAGTGTGGCGCGCGGCGGTCGATCTCCAACTCACGCCTCGACTCGCAGCAACAATCCAGATCACGACGGCAATTGCGAATTTCGGGCTCCCCCGCCCCGCATCAGCACGAGTTTCCCTAGTGACTTGCATTTTGCAAGTCACTGCCCTAACTTCCTGCGATGCAGCCCAAATCCCCCTCGATCCAGGAATGCCCGGTCGGCCGCGCCGTGGAGACGGTCGGTGAATGGTGGAGCATCCTGATCCTGCGGGATGCGTTGCAGGGCTCGACGCGATTTGACGAGTTCGAGCGCAATCTCGGCATCGCGCCGAACATCCTCTCCCGCAGGCTCACGCATCTCACCAAGACCGGAATGTTCGTCCGCCGCCGCTATCACGAGCGGCCGCCGCGCTACGAATATGTGCTGACGGACAAGGCGCGGGATTTCTTCCCCGTGATCGCGGCGCTGCTCGCCTGGGGCAACAGGCATCTCGCGCCGAAGGGCGAAGCGATCCTGCTGGCGAACCGGGACGATCGCCGGCCGCTCGACCCGGTCCTGGTCGACGCTGCCGACATGCAGCCGATCACCCTCGCCAATGCGGTGGTCATCGCTGGCCCCGGCGCGAGCCGCCTGATGCGCCGGCGGCTCACCTCGCTCAAAGCCATGAACCCGGCCGTCGCGCCGGCTGGAGACTGACATGCGTCGTATCGTCGTGACAGGCATGGGCGCGGTGTCGCCGCTCGGCTGCGGTGTCGAACTCTCGTGGCGCCGGTTGCTTGCCGGACAGAGCGGACTGCGCCCGCTGCCCGAATGGGCGCAGTCGCTGCCGGCGCGCATTGCCGGGCTCGTGCCTGACATTGCCGATGATACCGAAGGCGGCTTCGATCCCGCGCAGGCCGCCGCGCCAAAAGACCAGCGCAAGATGGACCGCTTCATCCTGTTCGCGCTGCTCGCCACCGCCGAAGCCGTCGCGCAGGCCAAGTGGACGCCGCAGGATGCAGCCGCGCAGGAGCGAACCGCAACGATCATCGCCTCCGGCGTCGGCGGTTTCCCCGCGATGGCGGAAGCCGTGCGCATCACCGAGCAGCGCGGCGCGCGCCGGCTATCGCCGTTCACGATTCCCTCGTTCCTCGCCAATCTCGCCGCCGGGCACGTCTCGATCAAATACGGCTACAAAGGCGCGCTGGGCACGCCTGTGACCGCATGCGCCGCCGGCGTGCAGGCGATCGGCGATGCCGCGCGCTTGATCCGCGCGGGCGAAGCGGATGTCGCGATCTGCGGCGGCGCGGAAGCCTGCATCGACATCGTCAGCCTCGGCGGCTTCGCCGCGGCCCGCGCGCTGTCGAGCTCATACAATGACGAACCCGCACGCGCCTCGCGGCCGTTCGATCGCGACCGCGAGGGGTTTGTCATGGGCGAAGGCGCCGGAATCCTCGTGATCGAGGATCTCGAACATGCACTGGCGCGCGGCGCGACGCCGATCGCGGAAATCATCGGCTACGGCACGAGCGCGGACGCCTACCACATGACATCGGGCCCGCCCGACGGCGACGGCGCTCGCCGCGCCATGGAGATTGCACTCCGCCAGGCGAAGCTCGCGCCCAGCGACCTCCAGCATCTCAACGCGCACGCGACCTCGACGCCGGCCGGTGATGAGAGCGAGCTCGGCGCGATCGCCGCGCTGTTCGGGCGCAATGGGAAGATCGCGGTGAGCGCGACCAAATCTGCCACCGGTCACCTGCTCGGTGCTGCCGGCGGGCTGGAAGCGATCTTCACCATCCTCGCCCTGCGCGACCAGATCGCGCCGCCGACGCTCAACCTCGAAAACCCCGACGCGGGCGCCGAAGGCATCGACATCGTCGCGGGCCGCGCGCGGCCGATGCCGATGCTCAACGCCATCTCGAACGGCTTCGGCTTCGGCGGCGTGAACGCCAGCGCAATCTTCCGCCGCATGGGCTAAACGGCAGCCTTTAAGACAACAAGCCTTTAGGACAACAAGTCTTGCAATCGCGGCGCGCTGCGCTACGAAAACGGGATGATCGAACCGAATTTCTGGCTGTTCCTTGCCGCCGCCTGTCTCATCGCCGCGATTCCCGGCCCCGGCATTTTCTACGTCGCGGCACGAACCTTGTCGGAGGGACGCGCCAGCGGCTTTGCTTCGACCGCGGGCACGGCGCTGGGCGGATTGGTGCACGTGGTCGCCGGCAGCCTCGGCATTTCCGCAATTGTCCTGGCCAGCGCCGAACTGTTCGCCGCGGTGAAGTTCGTCGGTGCGCTCTATCTGGTCTGGCTCGGCATCAAGACGTTTCGGAGCGCCGGCCGTGCGCTGCGGCTCGAGAACGAGACCGTCGGCGACAAGCGCGCCTTCCGCGACGGAGTGCTGGTCGAGGCATTGAACCCGAAGACCGCGGCGTTCTTCCTCGCCTTCATCCCGCAGTTCCTCGATCCCGCGGGGGCTCACCCGACACTGCAATTCATCATGCTCGGTGCGATTTCTGTGACGCTGAACACGCTCGCCGATGTCGTGGTGGTGCTGATGGCCTCCGCAACGCGAACGCAGCTGATCGGACGGCCGCAATTGATGCGGCGGCTCACGCAGGGCTCCGGCGTTTTCATCGCAGGTCTCGGCCTTTCGCTCGCGCTGGCACGGCGACCGGCGAATGGATAGCGTCACGATGCTCACCCCGCAAAGCCGCCACTATGAGTCTCACGGCCTCAATCTGCATTACGCCGACTGGGGCAACGACGGCGCGCCCGTCGCCGTCCTGGTTCATGGCGGCCGTGACCACTGCCGCAGTTGGGATGTCATCGCCCGCTCGCTGCAACCGCATTTCCACGTCATCGCGCCCGACCTGCGCGGCCACGGCGATTCCGATTGGACGAGGGGCGGCAGCTACGCGCTGACCGAATATGTCTACGATCTCGCCCAGCTCGTGCGCACGGTCGCTGCGCCTCAGGTGACTCTCATCGGCCATTCCATGGGCGGCATGGTGAGCCTGATCTTCACGGGATCGTTCCCCGAATTGGTCTCGAAGCTGGTCGTGCTCGACGGCGTGACGATGCTGCCGGATGCACCGAAGCCGCCGGTGCACGAGCGCATCGGCAAATGGGTCGGCCAGCTCGACAAGCTGCACGATCGCACGCCGCGCCGCTATGCGACGCTGGCGGACGCCGCCGCACAGATGGTGCTTCACAACAAGCGCCTGACGCGCGACATCGCGCTGCACCTCGCCACCCATGGCGCGCGGCAGAACGAGGACGGCACCTATAGCTGGAAGTTCGATCCCTATCAGCGCGCAAGCGCCCCGCACCGGCTCTGGCCGGACGATCACGTCGCCTTGTGGTCGCGCATCGCCTGCCCGACGCTGCTGCTCAACGCCGGTGAAAGTTTTCTCGCCGGCGCGAGGGGTGCAAGCCTGGAGCGCTACTTCCCGAAGGCGCGCATCCAGACCATCGCCGGAGCCGGCCACTGGCTGCAGCATGACAAGCCGGAAGAAGTGTTGAGTGAGATCCGGTCGTTTCTCGGGTTGGCCGAAGGAAGCACCAGCTAGCTCGGCTGCCGTAGCGTGGGCACATGTTGCTTTGCCCACTCTACGGCAGTGTCGTCATTCACCGACATCGCTCCGGGCTTCCGCCAGAAACGGCGTCAATGCCGGATTGAGATTGCCCGGCCGCCACGCGACGACGTGCTCGATGACAGGCGCGTCCTGAAGATCGCAGAAAACCAAATTCGCGATACCGAGCTTGGCCATCGACTGAGGTACCAGCGCGATCCCGAGATTTTCCGCCACCAGGCTGACGATGGTCTGCTGTAGCTCGACCTCGAGCCTGAACGTCGGCTCGAACCCGCCCGAGCGGCAATAGCTCACGATCGACTGGCGCAGCTTCGGCGCCACTGCGGCCGGCGCGGCGATGAAGGCTTCATCCTCGAGCTGCCCTGCCGAGATCATTCGCTGCGGAGCGAGCCGATGGCTCGCATGAACCGCGAGACTGAGCGGCTCGCGAAAGATGACCTGTGTTGCCAGACCGCGCACCGGACCTGGATCGAACAGGATCGCTGCATCGAAGCGCCCAGTCAGCACCGCATCATCCAGGTTTGCGGGGATCACCTCGCGCAGCTCGACGCGCACACTGGGATGGCTCGCCATGTAGCGCCGCGTCAGGCCCGGCAGGACCGTGTAGGCCGCATGCATCATGAAGCCGACCGAGAGTTCGCCGAGTTCACCACGTTCGGCCATGCGCGCGTTCTGACAGGCTTGGTCGAAGCTGATCAGCACCGCCCGCGCGTCTTCCAGAAAGCGCCGCCCGGCGGGCGTCAATGCCGTGCGCCGCGACTGCCGGTCGAACAGGCGAGCCCCGAGGTCCTTTTCCAGGATCGCGATCTGCCGGCTGAGCGGGGGCTGGCTGATGTGGAGGCGCTCGGCGGCGCGGCCGAAATGCAGCGTCTCGGCCACGGCCACGAAGTAGCGCATCTGTCGGATGTCGATCACGTTGATATCAAAAAGGTATGATGCAGCGCAATAATCGGTATTGGATGATATCAATTGGGTTGGATAAGGCTAGTCCCATCCTCTCAGTGCCTGGTTCCCCGATGCTCTCCACCCTTGCGGCCGTCCTCCCTATCTTTGCGCTCATCTTCGCCGGTTGGCTCGCCCGGCGGATCGGCGTCCTCGGTCCGCATGCCTCCGGCGAACTGAACCGCTTCGTCGTCTACCTCGCCCTCCCCGCTTTGCTGTTCGACATCGTCGCGCATGCGCAATGGGCCGAGGTCTGGCAGCCGCGCTTCATCGCCGCCTTCGGCATCGGCGCGGCGCTGGTGTTCTGCCTGACCATCGCCGTTCGCCTGCGCCGCCCGCGGCATCTCGCCGATGCCGCGATCGATGCCCTGAATGCAGGCTATGCCAATACCGGCTTCGTCGGCTTCCCGCTGGCGCTCGCCGCACTCGGCCGCGAGGCCCTGGCACCGACGCTGATCGCCACCATCATCACGGTGTGCGTGCTGTTCGCGATCGCCATTGTGCTGATCGAGACCGGCTTGCAGACCGAGAAGCGTCGCCGGCATCTCGTCACCAAGGTCGGCGGCTCGCTGATCCGCAATCCCCTGCTCGTCGCGCCCGCGCTGGCTGCGATCGTGCCGATCGCCGGTCTGAGCGTGCCGGATGCCGCCGAAAGTTTTCTCAAGCTGCTCGGCGGGGCCGCTTCGCCTTGCGCGCTCGTCGCGCTCGGCCTGTTCCTCGCGACCAAGCGCGAGACCTCCGAGACGAATGTCGGATCGGCGGCGCTGCTCGTGAGCTTCAAGCTCGTGTTGCAGCCGGCCATCACCTGGGTGATGGCAACCGCGGTGTTCGGCCTCTCGCCGCTGCTCACGCATGTCGCGGTGCTGCTGGCGGCGCTTCCGACCGGCACAGGCCCGTTCATGCTGGCGGAGTTCTACAAGCGCGAGGCGGCGATGACGTCGAATGTCATCCTGGCATCGACGGTCACGTCGATCCTGACCATCAGCGGATATCTCGCTCTGGCGAAGTGACGAAACGACCGTAGCCCGCATGAGCGGAGCGACATGCGGGACACCGAAGGAAAGAATCCCGGATTTCGCTTCGCTCATCCGGGCTACGCAATCGTCTTCGTGGAAAGACTAGCTCAGTGTCCCCGCATGCACCCACCAGCCGGGGTGATCGCGGCGGATCCGTTCCGCGGCAGCGTGCGCATCGGCCGGCGCAGCATAGATCGCAAAGCAGGTCGCGCCCGAGCCGGACATGCGGGCGAGCTTGACGCCCGGGGAGTCGCGCAACGCGTCCAGCACCTCGCCGATGACGGGCTCGATCCGCAACGCGGGCGCTTCCAGATCGTTGGGAACAGTTTCAAGGACGGCAACCCAATCGGCAATCGAACCGCCCTCCTCCGGCCAGGCCGGAGCTCCCAGGACCGAGGTCGCGCCGACCAGCAGCTCGCCGTTGCGCAGACCCAGCTCCTGGAACACGTCCTTGGTGGCGACGGGCACGCGCGGATTGACCATCACACAGGGCATGCTCGGCAGCTTCAGCGGCAACAGCTGCTCGCCGACGCCGGTCATGTCGCAGGCGCGCGAGAACACGCACACCGGCACGTCCGCGCCGGTCGCGAGCGCGACCTTCCGCAGGCGCGGATCGTCGAGCGCGAGATCGTTGAGACGCGCCAGCAGCCGAAGCGCCGCGGCCGCATCCGCCGAGCCGCCGCCGATGCCGGCCGCCACGGGAAGCACCTTGTCGAGCGCGAATGCCCCGAGCTTCAGGTTCGGCACGGCCTCCGCCAGAAGCTTGGCCGCCTTGAACACCAGATTGTCGGAATTATCGCCGCAGGCCGCAGCCAGCGGCCCCGTGGTGGCAAGCTTCAGCTCGCCGCCCGGCTCCAGCGTCAGCCTGTCGGCGCAATCCGCAAACGCAACCACGCTTTCGAGATCATGGTAGCCGTCAGCGCGACGGCCCACGACGCGAAGGCTCAAATTGACCTTCGCGCGCCCTTCTTCAATCAACGCCGGCATTGGCGATCAGCCCCCAAACGCACTCTTAACCGCCCTTGTCGTCATCCTTCTTCTTGTCCGCCTGCGCGGCCGAAGAGTTCGAATTGTCGTCGGTCATGCCGTTGGCGATCTTGGCCTCGATCTTCGGAAGCTCTTCCGGCTCGGGCTTCAGGTCGCGGGCATGCGCCCACTGGAATTTGGCTTCGAGCGTGCGGCCGACGCGCCAATAGGCATCGCCGAGGTGATCGTTGATGGTGGGATCTTCGGGCTTGAGATCGATCGCGCGCTCGAGGTTCTTCACCGCCTCTTCGTAATTGCCGATGCGGTAATAGGCCCAGCCGAGGGAATCGACGATGTAGCCGTCGTCGGGACGCTGCTCGACGGCGCGCTTGATCATCTTCATGCCTTCGTCGAGATTGATGCCCTGATCGATCCAGGAATAGCCGAGATAGTTGAGGACATGCGGCTGGTCGGGCTGCAGCTCGAGCGCCTTCTTCATGTCGGCTTCGGCCTTGCTCCACTCCTTGGAGCGCTCCTCGCAGATGCCGCGATAGTAGTACCAGACGCTGTTGGCCTTGTCGTTACCGGGCTGGAGGGCATCGATGCCGCGCGAATAGGTCGCGCCGCAATCGCCGAATTTCTTGCGGCCGCGCTCGATGTTGCCGAGCGCCATGATGGCTTCGAGGTCCTTGGGGTCGTCGGTGGTGACGCCCTTGAGGATCTTGATCGCGTCGTCGGTACGGTCGGCGGAGTCCAGATCGATCGCGAGCTGGATCTGCGCGTTGCGCTTCAGCGGCGAACTCGCCGGCACGCGCTCGTAGACCTTGATCGCCATCTGCGGCCGCTTCACCGATTCATAGAGATCGGCGAGCGAGAGCAGCGCCAGTGGATGGGTCGGCTGCAGATAGAGCGAGAGCTGGAGATAGACCAGCGCCAGATCCTCGCCGCCGCGGCGGGTCAGCGTGGCGCCGATGCCGTAGAGCGCCTCGGCCGCGCCGGCCTGTGCGGAATCGACCAGCGGCGGCAGCTTCTTGCCGGCCTTGGTCTCGCGCAGGCCTTCCACGATCAGCGGATGACGGGCGAGCTTCTTGTCGAACGCCTGGTAGACATTGGTCGCGGCGGCCGCGTCCTTGTTACGCGACAGCCAGCGCGCATAGGCCTCGGTCACGCGCAGCATGGAATCGTCGAGCTTGTAGGCGCGCTCGAAGCGGGTGCCAGCGTCCTTCTCCTTGCCGGAGAGCTCGAGGATCATGCCGGCATGGAGATCCTTGAACAGCGGATACCATTCCGGACCGGCGAGCTTGTCGATGGTGGCGACGCCGCCCTTGGCATCGCCCGCGCCATAGGCGGCCCAGCCGGACAGCAGCGTGGCGACGAGATCGGTGATCGGACCGCGGATCGACTGGTTGATGTTGGTCTGCGCGGTCGCATACTTCTTCATCTTGAGATCGTGCACGCCGACGACGAGACGGGCGACGCGGTTGGTCTTGTCGATGGTGAGGATGCGCTCGGCGAGCTTGACGGCTTCCTCGATGTCACCGTCGGCGACCGAAGAGATGAAGGCGCGGTCAAGCAACTCGTTGTTCTTCGGATCGGTGCGCAGGGCCGAGCGGTAGAACGCGGCGGCCGAGGCGGCATCGCGCTCGACGCTGGCATGGCGGGCGGCAAGATAGCTGCCGGCGGTGGTGAGGGACTTCAGATCGTTTCGGGTGGGAAACTGCGCCGCCGTATCGGACGGATGGTCCGGCGTCTGCGCCAGGACCGCGCCGGGGACCGTCGCGATCGCTGTGCCCACGAGGGCGATGGCGGCAACAGTCCAGCGGTTGAAACGATTTGAGAACATCAGGGGCTCGCCTTGAGTTGGTAGTGCCAGGGTTTGCAACAATGGGCCGTATCGCATGCGAACGCGGCCGGAGGCATCGGGACCCGGAACCGTCGGGCCGACAATGCCGCTTTTGGCGCTTCGCCGCAAGGATTCGGGCATGCGATCCCCTCCGCACGCCCAAAATCGGCCGACAACGCCCCAAGACGCTGCCAACATGGCCTTATCGTGGCCGGGGGCCCTCACCACACCCGGGCTCTCACGCGAACGTGTGTCATAATGCCGGGGCACGTCACATTGGCCGCAGCCTGATCGCCTCGGCCCACGTCCGCGGCTGGCGCGCCCGGCTACATCGCCTCGTAGTTCGGGCCGCCGCCGCCCTCCGGCGGAACCCAGGTGATGTTGCCGTTGGGGTCCTTCACGTCGCAGGTTTTGCAGTGGACGCAGTTCTGCGCGTTGATCTGGTAGCGCGGGCTCGTGCCCTCCTCGACCCACTCGTAGACGCCGGCCGGGCAATAGCGATTCGAGGGACCGGCGAACACGTCGTGCTCCGACGTCTTCTGCAGGTTCATGTCGGCCACCTTCAGATGGACCGGCTGGTCCTCTTCATGATTGGTGTTGGACAGGAATACCGAGGACAACTTGTCGAACGAGATCTTGCCGTCCGGCTTCGGATAGCTCTTGGGGGCATGCTGTTTGGCCGGATCGAGCGTCTTGCGGTCGGGCTTGGCGTGCGACAGCGTGCCGAACAGCGAGATGCCGAACAGCTGGTTGGTCCACATGTCGATCGCACCGAGCGGAACGCCGATAAAGGTGCCGAACTTCGACCACAGCGGCTTGACGTTGCGGATCCGGAACAGGTCCTTGCCGACGGCGGACTCGCGCCAGCTGTTCTCGTAGGCGACGACCTCGTCATTGGCGCGGCCTTCAGCGAGCGCGGCGGCGACATGCTCGGCAGCGAGCATGCCGGTGCCCATCGCGTTGTGCACGCCCTTGATGCGGGGCACGTTGACGAAACCCGCAGCGCAGCCGACCAGCGCGCCGCCCGGGAAGGTCAGACGCGGCACCGACTGATAACCGCCTTCGGTGATGGCGCGTGCGCCATAGGCGAGACGCTTGCCGCCTTCGAACACGGCGCGGATCGAGGGATGGGTCTTAAAGCGCTGGAATTCGTCGAACGGCGACAGATACGGATCGTCGTAGTTCAGATGCACGACGAAGCCGACCGCGACGCGGTTGTCGTCGTAATGGTAGAGGAACGAGCCGCCACCGGTGGAATTGTTGAGCGGCCAGCCGAAGGAATGCTGGATCAGGCCCTTCTTGTGCTTGGCCGGATCAATCTGCCAGACTTCCTTCAGGCCGATGCCGAACTTCGGCGGTTCGCTCTTGGCATCGAGCTGGTACTTCGCGATCAATTGCTTCGACAGCGAGCCGCGCGCGCCTTCGGCGAACAGCGTGTACTTGCCGAGCAGCTCCATGCCGCGGGTGTAGGAATCCTTGTGGGTGCCGTCCCTGGCGATGCCCATGTCACCGGTCGCGATGCCCCGCACCGCGCCCTTGTCGTCGTACAGCACTTCGGCCGCGGCAAAGCCCGGATAGATCTCGACGCCCAGCGCTTCCGCCTTCGGCGCGAGCCAGCGGCAGACATTGCCGAGCGAGCCGATATAGCAGTGATGGTTGTTCATCAGCGGCGGCATCGCGAAGCCCGGCAGCTTGATGCGGTTGTCGCCGAACATCCAGTAGAAGTGGTCGTCCTTCACCTGGGTCTTCAGCGGGCAGTCGGGATCTTCGCGCCAGTCGGGGATCAGCTTGTCGAGCCCGATCGGATCGATCACAGCGCCCGAGAGGATGTGCGCGCCGACCTCGGAGCCCTTCTCCACGACGACGACGTTGAGATCGGCGTTGATCTGCTTCAGCCGGATCGCCGCGGCCAGGCCCGAGGGGCCGGCGCCGACGATGACGACGTCGAATTCCATGGATTCGCGCGGGGGAAGTTCTTCGGTGCTCATCTGATCTCAGCCCTCGAGACGGTTCCTCGTCATTTGCGCTCCCTTGTTTCCGATTTTTCCGGGTAGGACAACCACGGAAATGCGTTCCGCTGGGATGCAAGGCGGCTTAAGATGAACTAATGGTCTGACTTCCCAAATGATCCCCGAGCCCGCCCCCACCGTCCGAGAGCTTCTCGCCTTCTATCTGGAGGCCGGGGTCGATTGCGCGCTCGCGGAGGAACCGATCGACCGCCTGGCGGAATTGGACGCACCGTCGCCTGCGCCGCGCGCGGCCCCTCAGGTCGAGGCGCCGCGGCCTGTCGCAGCGCCGGCGGTGATGCGCGGCGAAACCGCGCCGGCACCTGACGTCGCGGTCGCCTCCGCGCGCGAGGCTGCGCGCACCGCGCCGACGCTCGAGGCGCTGCGCGAACTCATGCAGGGCTTCGAAGGCTGCGCACTCAAGCACACCGCGACGCGACTGGTGTTCGCCGACGGCAATCCGCAGGCGCGCATCATGTTCGTCGGCGAAGCCCCGGGACGCGACGAGGACATCGAGGGGCTGCCGTTCGTCGGACGCAGCGGCAAGCTGCTCGATCTGATGATCGGCGCGATCGGCCTTAACCGCACCACCGCCTACATCGCCAACGTCATTCCGTGGCGGCCACCCGGCAACCGCACGCCGACGCCGCAGGAGACGCAGATCTGCCTGCCCTTCATCCAGCGCCAGATCGAGCTGGTGAATCCCGATGTGCTGGTGACGCTCGGCAATCCCTCGACGCAGACGCTGCTCTCGACACGCGAAGGCATCATGCGCACGCGCGGGCGCTGGTTCGACTACGAGACCGGACAGCGCACCATCCGCGCGCTGCCGACGTTCCACCCGGCCTATCTGCTGCGCTCGCCGTCGTACAAGCGGCTGGCCTGGCAGGATCTGCGGTCGATCGCGAAGGTGCTGGCGGACTAGCCTGCTCTCGTAGGGTAGGCAGCGTGCCCACCACCTCTATCGTGGCTATGGATAGACGACGTGGGCACGGCGCTTTGCGCCTTTGCCCACCCTACGATCTCTGAGTCCGGGGCACGAGACTATCTCATGCCCCCTTCGGCCGCACGATGGCCCAGCCGATGCGCAGCAGCTGCTGTCGCCCGGTCACCAGCCATTCGAACGCGCGCGGCACTTCCGGCACGATGCCGGGGAAGCGCGCGAGGATGTCCGGCGGCGGGGTGCCGGCGGTATCGGAGGCACGCCAGACCACGACGCCGCCGGTCTCGCTGAACTTGGTCTGGTTCATCCACGGCGTCCGCGCGGGCTGGGCATCGATGAA
>Ga0207426_1001828_pt1 | contig 15739 bp, 12 predicted proteins | sample AraplaMF_Cvi_mMS_FD_184265 | JGI IMG/M metagenome (GOLD analysis project Ga0207426, IMG submission 184265) | Arabidopsis root microbial communities from the University of North Carolina, USA - plate scrape MF_Cvi_mMS (SPAdes) (version 2) | ecosystem: Host-associated > Plants > Roots > Endosphere... | reverse complement strand
AAGTCCGTCCGCTGCGCGGCAATCTCGACACGCGTCTTTCCAAGCTCGATCGCGGCGAATATGCGGCGATCATTCTCGCGGCCGCGGGGCTGAAGCGGCTCGGGCTCGAAGCGCGCATCCGCGCGCTGCTCGATCCGTCGGAGAGCTTGCCTGCGGCGGGGCAGGGCGCGCTCGGCATCGAGATTCGCGCGGATCGCGCCGATCTCGCCGCGTGGCTCGCGCCTTTGCACGACGAACATACCGCGCTCGCGGTCGAGGCGGAACGCGCGGTGTCGCGTGCGCTCGGCGGCAGTTGCGAAGTGCCGCTCGCGGCGCATGCCGTGTGGCGCGAAGGCTCGTTGCATCTGTGCGGCGCCGTGTCGACGACCGATGGCAAGCGCGTGTTGCGCGCGGAAGAAACCGTGCGCTCGCCCGATCTCGCGGGCGCGCTCGCGCTCGGCAAGCGCGTGTCGTCGGATCTCGAAGCGCAAGGCGCGATGGACATCGTCAACGCGCTCACGACGATGAGCCGTGCCGATGCCCCCAACACCGCGCCTTCGGGGCCCAAGTCCTGATGGCGAGCGAGCGCCGCGCCACCGTCATCGTCACGCGTCCGGGCGGACAGTCGTCCGCGTTGCTCGCGCTGCTCGCGAGCGCCGGCTTCGAGACGCTGGAATTTCCGCTCATCGATATCGCGCCCGTCGCTGACGATGCGCCGCTGCGCGCCGCGCTCGACGAGCTCTTTCTGCCGCCGGGTCTGGCGGATATGCCCGCGCGTTACGCGCTCGTGGTGTTCGTGTCGCCCAATGCGATCGATCATGCGTTCACCCGGCTCGGCGCGCCGTGGCCCGCGGATCTGCCGGTCGCGGTGGTGGGTCCGGGATCGGTCGCGGCGCTCGCGCGGCAGGGCGTGCATGCGCCCGCGCATCGCGTGATCAGTCCGTCGACGGAAGAAGCGGATCCGCGTTTCGACTCGGAAGCGCTCTACACCGCGATCGAAGCGCATTTCGGCACGAACGGTCTCGAAGGCAGGCGCGTGCTGATCGTGCGCGGCGACGGCGGCCGCGAATGGCTCGCCGAGCGGCTGACCGAGGCGGGCGCGCGGGTCGAGAAAGCCGCAGCGTATCGCCGCGTGCTGCCCGAGCCGTCGATGCAGAAGTGGGAGCGCATCCACGAACTGCTCGCGGGAAAACCGCACGCATGGCTGCTGACGAGTTCCGAAGGCGTGCGCAATCTCAACGAACTTGCGCACGAACATCTCACTGCCGACGAAATCGTGCTGCTCAAACGCACGCCGGTCGTCTGCCCTCATCCGCGTATCGCCGAAGCTGCGCGGGGAGCGGGTTTTGATAGGATTACGGTGTCCGGCGCGGGCGACGAACGCATCGCACATTCGCTGGAAGCGCTGTTCCCGCTCGACACCGCCGAAAGAGCCGCGCAGGCGGCGCCACAACGCAACTCACGCGATCCGGAGGCCCACGCATACGCGAGCGCTGCAGCGAGCGCATCGAGCTCGAAGCATTCCTCATCCGCGCCGACGGACGCCCATCCGGCCAACGCGCCGGCCCACCAAACGGCTCAATCACGCATGACTGATTCGAACGATTCCAAGAAAGCCTCACCTCAGCCGAACGTGACACCGCCCTTGCCGCCGAACACGCCTTTCACGCCTTTCGAGCAGCAGAAGCGTCGCGGCGGCGCGGGCATCGTGTTGTTGTGGTTCGTCGTCGTCATTCTGGCGGTGGCGGCGGGCGCCGGCGCGTTCGTCCTGAACCGCAAGTTCGACCGCGCCGACGCGCAACTGTCGCAGCGCCTCGCCCAGTCCGACGACCAGAACGCCGATCTGCGCGCGAAAGCCGATCAGGCCGCGAGCGCGACCACCGCGCTCAACACGCAGATCATCCAGTTGCAAGGCAAGCTCAACGATGCGGAAGCGCATAGCCAGGCGCTGCAGCAGCAGTATCAGGATCTCGCCAGCAACCGCGACGACTGGACCGTCGCCGAAGTCGAGCAGATCCTGTCGAGCGCGAGCCAGCAACTGCAATTGACCGGCAACGTGCAACTCGCGCTCTTCGCGCTGCAAAGCGCCGACACGCGCCTTGCCGCGACCACCGGCCCGCAGGTCGTCGCGATCCGTAAAGCGATCGCGCAGGACATCGACAAGCTGAAGGCCACGCCCACCACCGATCTCACCGGACTCGCGATCAAGCTCGACACGGCGATCGACCAGATCGACCAGTTGCCGCTGTCGGGCGAAGCGCCGATCGCCCGCGCCCGCGCGCAGACGGCCGAACCGGCCAACAGCGCGTCGATCGCCGCGGCGACCGGCGAGCCGCGCTGGAAGGTGCTGTGGCATCAGATCACGAACGGCATCGGCCAGCAGTTGTCGAGCCTCGTGTCGGTGCGCCGCATCGACAATGCCGACGCGATGCTCACGTCGCCCGATCAGGGCTACTTCGTGCGCGAGAACGTGAAGCTGCGTCTCTTGTCCGCGCGTCTGTCGCTCCTGTCGCGCAGCGAGCCGACGCTCAAGTCGGATCTGCATGCCGCCGATGCTGCGCTCGCGCGCTACTTCGATGCATCGTCGAAGAAAGTGCAGGCCGTGCGCGAACTCGTGAAGCAGGTCGATCAGGCGTCGCTCGCCGTCGCCGTGCCGAACCTGAACGCCAGCCTCGCCGCCGTCCATCAGTTCAAGCGAGGCGGATGATGACGATTCGTGGACTCATCTGGCTCGCGCTGCTGTTCGCCGTCGCGGTGATCGTCGCGACGGTCGGCGGCTTCAACGGCGGGCAGATCCTGCTCGTGATGCCGCCGTATCGGATCGACATGTCGCTCAACCTGTTCGCGGTGGCGCTCGTCGTGCTGTTCATCGTGCTCTACGCGATCATCCGTGCGGTGCGCGGCGTGTGGAAGATGCCGTCGCGCGTCGCCGCGTATCGCGCGCGCAGCAAGCTCGCGAAGGCGAATGCGTCGCTGCGCGATGCGATCGGGCACTTGTACGCCGGGCGCTTTTCGAAGGCCGAGAAGGCCGCGCGCGATGCGCTTTCCGTCGATGAAAACAAGGGCGCGGCCGGGCTCATCGGTGCAAACGCGGCGCACCGCCTGCACGAATACGCGCGCCGCGACGAATGGCTCGCGCAGGTCTCCGGCACGGATTGGCAGGACGCGCGCCTCATGGCGACCGCCGACATGCGCGCCGATGGCCGCGACGCCGACGGCGCGCTCGTCGCGCTCACCGAAATGCAGGCGCAGGGCGGACGGCGTATTCACGCGCAGCAGATCGCGCTGCGCGCGCAGCAGCAGTTGAAGAACTGGGGCGAAGTGCTGAAGCTCGTGCGTACGCTGGAAAAACGCGAGGCGCTGCATCCGGCGGTCGCGGTGCGGCTGCGTCAGGTGGCGGCGGAAAACCTGCTGCGCGACCGGCGGCACAATCCCGACGCGCTGCTCGAACTATGGCAATCGCTTTCGGTGACCGAGCGCCAGTCGCCGCGTCTCGCCGATCTCGCCGCGGAGCTGCTGATCGCGCTGGATCGTCGCGCGGAGGCGAAGAAGATCGTCGAGGATGCGCTCGCGCACAACTGGGACGCGCGGCTCTTGCGGCGTTATCCGGATTGCATCGTTGGCGGCGACGCGTTCCCTTTGATCCAGCGCGCCGAAGCGTGGCAGAAGGAGCGCACCGAAGACGCCGACCTGCTCTTCACGCTCGGACGGCTGTGCCTGCATCAGCAGTTGTGGGGCAAGGCGCAGGCGTTCCTCGAATCGGCACTGAAACTCGCCGACAACGAACCGCTCAAGATCCGCACGCATCGCGCGCTCGCCCGCTTGCATGAGCAGCTCGGCGACACCGAAAAGGCGGCGGAGCATTACCGCGCGAGCGCGCTGGCGATGAACGTCGTCTGATATCGCGCTGTCTGCAGGTATTTAAGGAAGAAGCCGCATGAGCGAGGCGCCCATGCGGCTATTTTTTTAACGCCGCTATTTCCACGGTTTTTGCGTTGTCTGTACGCCAGCGCACGGGCGCCACGCGGGCAAGCTGCTGTAGTTTCGTTTTACGAAAATGAAAGATGGCGCCGCGCGTTTCAGACGCTGCTGCCCGTCGACACATGGGAGGCGGCGTGAAACGAGGGCTTCGTACGTTTATCGGGCTTACGCTCGCCGTTTTTCTGTCCTGGCCCGATACCTCGCATTATTTTGCGCAGGGGGTCATCACGACAGCACCGTGGACCGGGACCTGGTCGGCCTCGCCTGACGTCACGGGCGATCCCGGCTTCAACAATCAGACGATTCGCCAGATCGTGCACACGAGTATCGGCGGCACGGCGGCGCGCCTGACGTTCTCCAATGTCTTCGGCGCGAAGCCGGTCACGCTCGGCGACGTGCATATCGCGCGCCGTGAGAGCGGAGCCCGGACGATCGCCGGCACGGATCGCGCCGCGACTTTCAACGGCCAGCCCTACGTCACGATTCCCGCGGGCGGCACGGTTCAGACCGACGCCATCCCATTTCAGGTGCCCGCACTCGCCGATATCGCCGTGAGCTTTCACATTCCGTCGCAAACGCCGCCGGGATCGACCGGCCACATCGAGGGCTTGCAGGACAACTACATTGCGCCGGGCGACGTCAGCGCGGACCCGGCGTTCGCGGGCGGCGTCGTGAACGCGGCGGGCGAGCAGTCGTATTACTTCCTCACCAATGTCGATGTAATGAACGCCGCGGCGACGGGCGCGGTGGTCACGTTCGGTGCCTCGATCACGGACGGCTTGTCATCGACGCCCAACACGAACCGGCGCTGGCCGAACCGGCTCGCCGAGCGGCTGACTCGCGCGGGCATGACGGTCGGCGTGCTGAATCAGGGCATCAGCGGAAACGACTTTTTCACGGACGGCTCAGGCCAGTCCGGACTCAAGCGCTTCAGCCGCGACGTGCTCGGGCAGCCCAACGTGAAGTGGGTGATCGTTTCCGACGACGCGGTGAACAATCTCATCAGCGGCAATCCGCCGAGCGCGCAGCAGATCATCGGCGCCTATCAGCAGCTCGTGCAGCAGACGAGTGCTGCGAGAGTGGGACTGATCTGCTCGACGCTCACGCCCTTTGAAGGCCTGGACGCATGGACGCCGGAGATCGAGAACACGCGCCAGACGGTGAATGCGTATCTGCGCGACAAAAAGAGCGGCTGCGACGCCGTGCTCGATCAGGCCGCAGCGCTGGGCCGCCCGGCGGGCGCGGACACCTCTTCCGCGTTCACGCGCACCTACAACAGCGGTGACGACCTGCATCCGAACGATGCCGGGATGCAGGCGATCGCCAATGCCGTCGATCTGGCCTGGTTCGCCGCGCTGCCGCCGATCAACGCGCCCACCGCGTGCGGCGTTCTTGCGTCGGGCGAAGGTCTCGGCGCGGGCGGATCGCTTGCTGCGTGCAGCGGCAGCGTGCAACTGAACTTGCAGAGCGACGGTTACCTCGTCGCCGTCAGGAACGGCGCGACGATCTGGTCATCGCGCGTGAGCGGCACGCCGGGTGTGGAGGTGCGCATGCAGCCGGACGGCAATCTGGCGATGTACGACAGCAATGGCGCGATGGTCTGGCAGACGCACACCTCGGGCAATCCGGGCGCCTATGCGACTATCCTGCCGAACGGATATCTCGTGATCTTTTCGGCGCGCGGCACGGCGCTGTGGTCGAGCGAGGGATGAGAAAGGGCGCGGGCCACGCGCAATGTGCGGCCCGAAGCGCGGTCAGTACGTGGGAACCGACGGATCGACCTGACGCGACCATGCGTCGATGCCGCCGTACAGGTTGAAAGTCTGCGTGAAGCCGCGCGATTCCAGGAACATCGCGACCTGCGCGCTGCGCGCGCCGTGATGGCAGATGCAGACGATCTGCGCTTCGTCATCGAGTTCTTCGCTGCGCGCAGGGATGTCGCGCATCGGAATCGCCACGATGTTGTCCATCTTCGCCGTCTGGATTTCCCACGGCTCGCGCACGTCGAGCAGAACGGGGGCGGGGCGTGAGGCATCCGCGAGCCACGCGGCGAGTTCGGGTGCGGTGAGGTTTTGCATGGAGATCCTGGCAAGACGCGCGACGCCGGCCACAACCGGCACCGCGCTTTCGGCTTAGAACTTGAAGTGCGACGGATGCACCGCGTTCTTCAGCGGCGCGACGAGCGTTTCGAACACGTCCGACACGCGGAACTGCTTTTCATCCACGCGCGTGATGATCTGCGCCTTCATGACCGGCGCCGCGCCGACGAACGCCGCGATGCGCCCGCCGATCTTTAGTTGCTCGAGGAATTCCTGCGGCATGACGGGCAGCCCGCCCGACACGCAGATCACGTCGTAAGGCGCGCCCCGATCCCAGCCGAGTGCGCCGTCGCCGGTGATCACTTCCACGTTCGTCACGCCGTTCGCAGCGAGGTTCTGCTTCGCGAAATCGGCGAGTTCGGGCGAGATCTCGACTGTCGTCACGTTGCGGCCGCGATGCGCGAGCAGCGCCGCCATGTAGCCCGAGCCGGCGCCGATTTCCAGCACGGTTTCGCCCTTGTGGACTGCCAGTTCCTGCAGGACGCGCGCTTCGACCTTCGGCGAGAGCATGCGCTCGCCGCCCGGCAGCGGAATTTCGAGGTCCGCGAAAGCGATGTTGCGGTACGCGGCGGGAACGAAGTTCTCGCGCTTGACGATCGCGAGCAGGTTCAGCACGTCCTGGTCCAGCACTTCCCACGGACGAATCTGTTGCTCGATCATGTTGAAACGCGCTTGCTCGATGTTCATGTTCTGTGTGCGTGATGGCGACCGGAGCGGGCTGCATCGCGGCCGGATGCGGGGCTAGAAAACTACGCGATTGTAGCAAATGGACGGTTTTTCCCGCCTGTTTCGCGCGCGGCGGCGCCGCGCGCTTGCGGCTAGTGCGGCAGGCGGATATCGAACTTGAAGGTGATGAGCCGCGCGATCAGGATGAACGCCGTCGAAATCAGCACGTTGTAGATCGTGTCGACATCGAGCCGCTCGAGCCCGAGATAGATCCAGCAGCCGGCGAAGGCGCACACCGCGTAGGGGCGCGAGTCGCGCAGGATCAGCGGAATCTCGTTGCAGAGCACGTCGCGAAGGACGCCGCCGAACACGCCGGTGACGACGCCCATCATCGTGGCGGTGAAGGCGGGCATCTGCGCATCGAGCGCGATCGAGGTGCCGGACACGCTGAAAAGCCCGAGCCCGATCGCATCGGTGATGAGCAGCGCACGCTGGTCGAAGAGCCGCGATGTGACGCGCAGGAAGATGGGCGCGAAAATCGCCATCGCGAAGATGAGGAGCACGTAGTCCTGATGCTCCACCCAGTAGAACGGTCGACGCGAAAGCAGCACGTCGCGCACCGTGCCGCCGCCGAACGCGGTGACGAGCGCGACGAGAAACGCGCCGACTGCGTCGAGCCGGCGCTTGCGCGCTTCGATGAGCCCGGAGAACGCGTACGCGAAAATCGCGAGCGCCTCCATGACGGTGATGGCGAGGGTGAGTCTAGGATGCACTGTCCGGCCCCGGATCGCGGTTCTTGCCGAGGCTCTTGTCCTGCGGATGATCGTGATGACGCGGCGCGCGGCCCGGCTGCAGAAGCACGAGCACCGCGCCCGCGCCGCCGTCGTGCGGCCGCGCCTGACAGAAGGCGATCACTTCCGACTTCTGCACGAGCCACGCGCGCACCTTGCCCTTCAGCACCGGCTCCTTGCCGATGGAGCCGAGTCCCTTGCCGTGAATCACCCGCAGACACCGCAGCCCGCGCTTGACCGATTCGCGGATGAACTCCGCGAGCGCCTCGCGCGCTTCTTCGCGGCGCATGCCATGCAGATCGAGCTGCGCCTGCACGATCCATGCGCCGCGCCTGAGCTTCCTCACGACTTCCTGGCTGATGCCGGGCCGCAGGAAGGACAGCGTTTCGTCGATGTCGAGCAGGCTTTCGGGATCGTATTCGTCGGAGAGTGCTTCCTGCAGCACGGCTTCTTCGTCGCGGCGGCTTTGCAGCGCGACGGGCGGAGGCGGCAGTCGCGTGACGGTCGTGCGCGGCGGCGTCCTGAGCGGTTCGACTTCGCCGATCGCGCGGCGGAATTCGTCCGCATCGGCGACGGCTTCGCGTTCGGCGCGCGCCGCCGCGACGCGCTGGACTTCGCGCTTCTCGGCATCGGCTTTCAGCGCGCGCTTGAGCGTCGACAGACCCGATAGTCCGTCGCGTTTCACGGCGGCGGCGACGTCGCGCGCATCGACCGGTCTGGTTTCAGCGGACGTGGCGGGGCGCGGCGCTTCCTTGCGCCGGACTTTCGGTTCGTTCGGGTGAGGAAGATTCTTCGGCATCGTTCAGCCAGCGGAAATCGACAGGAATCAGGCTCGACGCGATGCGCGCCGCGTGAATCACCGCATGCCGCGCGTCGAATCGAAAACGGGCCGGCGGCTTGAACCGTGGCCCGTTGTCGTTGCATGCCGGCGCGACTCGGCATCATGGGGCGCGCCGGAAGCGGGCGAATTCCATTCTAACGGCTCGTCCCGCCTTGCCGCGCCTGATCGGCGTCCGATCAGCGATCCGCTTCGTGGCTCATCGAATGCGGCGTCGGCGTTTCGTCGATGGTCTCGAGGTAACGCTGCGCATCGAGGGCGGCCATGCAGCCCGTGCCCGCGCTCGTGATCGCCTGGCGATAGACGTGATCCTGCACGTCGCCCGCCGCGAACACGCCGGGGATGCTCGTCGCGGTGGCGTCGCCGGTGGTGCCGCCCTTCGTGATGATGTAGCCGTTCTTCATCTCGAGCTGGTTGACGAAGAGATCGGTATTCGGCTTGTGGCCGATCGCGACGAACACGCCTTGCAGCGCGATGTCCGTGGTCTTGCCGCTCTGCGTATCCTTGACGCGCAGGCCCGTGACGCCGGAAGCATCGCCGGTGACTTCGTCGAGCACGTGGTTCCACTTGATATCGACGATGCCTTCCTTTTCCTTCGCGAGCAGCCGGTCGATGAGGATAGGCTCGGCGCGGAACTTGTCGCGGCGATGCACGACCGTCACCTTCTTCGCGATGCCCGCGAGATAGATCGCTTCCTCGACGGCCGTATTGCCGCCGCCGATCACTGCGACTTCGCCGTTGCGATAGAAGAAGCCGTCGCAGGTCGCGCAAGCCGACACGCCCTTGCCCATGAACGCTTCTTCCGACGGCACGCCGAGATATTGCGCCGACGCGCCCGTCGCGATGATGAGCGAATCGCAGGTGTACTCGCCCGAATCGCCGATCAGACGGAAGGGGCGCTCGTTGAGCTTCGCGGTGTGGATGTGATCGAACACGATCTCGGTGTTGAAGCGGCGCGCATGCTCTTCGAAACGCTGCATCAACTCCGGGCCCTGCACACCCGACGGGTCCGCCGGCCAGTTCTCGACATCCGTGGTGGTCATCAGCTGGCCGCCTTGCGCAAGGCCTGTGACGAGCAGCGGCGACAGGTTCGCGCGCGCGGCGTACACGGCGGCGGAGTAGCCGGCGGGGCCGGAACCGAGAATCAGCACTTTGGCGTGTTTGGGCGAAGACATGATGATGGTCCGTTTTTGATGGTCAGCTCGGAGGTGCGCGCGGGCATGTCACGCCGATCGCCTGCAATGCAGCAATATCGACGCGGCTCGTGGCCGCAGAACGCGCCGCGACGCACCCGATGTACCGAATTTAGGTGCAAAAGGGGGATTATAAAGGCCGCTGGAAAAGCCTTCCGAGTGAACCTTTCAATCGGTTTGATAGGCGCGGCGGGCCAAAACGGCCGCATGACGTGCGCGTGACGAGTGTTACAGGTTGCAAGAAGGCGCCGGTTTTGCGCCTTTCACCGCAATGCAGCGTTTACAATAGGCCACCGTTCCAGGCGGCCCTTGCGCCAAGGCGCGAGCCGCAAGCAAGCGACACACAGCGACACCGAATCAATGGCCAAAGCTACCTATTCCGCGAGCCCGCAGGCGTTGCCGCACCGCATGTCACGGCTCTTCACCGAAATTCGCTGGATCCTCCAGGTCGCGCTCGGACTGTTTCTCGTGATGGCGCTCCTTTCGTACAGCCGCAAGGATCCGAGCTGGACTCACGCGGTGAGCGTCGATCACATCGGGAACTGGGCGGGGCGCGTCGGCGCCTACACGTCCGATATCCTGCTGCTCGTCTTCGGGCTGTCTTCCTACTGGCTGGTCGTGCTGCTCGCGCGGCGCATCGTCGCGAATTACAGGCGCATCACGCAGCCGCCCGTTGTCGATGAAGACGCGCCGCGCGACCGCACCTGGCTTGCCGAAGCGTTCGCGTTCGTGCTCGTGCTCATCGCGAGCGACGGCATCGAGGCCCTGCGTATGTGGTCGCTCAAGGTGCAGTTGCCGCGCGCGCCGGGCGGCGTGGTCGGCGATCTCGTCGCGCGGCATGTTTCGCATGCGCTCGGCTTTACGGGCGCGACACTGTTCCTTCTGATCGCGCTCGCGATCGGCTTGTCGCTCTATTTCCGTTTCTCGTGGCTGTCCGTATGCGAGAAGCTCGGCGACGGCATTCTCAACGCGATCACCGGCGCGCAACTGCGCCGCGAGGCTGGACGCGACCGCAAGCTCGGCGAAGCGGCCGCGTCGAGGCGCGAAGGCAAGGTCGTGCGCTCGCGAGAGAAGAGCGAGGATCACGAACCCGTGGTGATCGTGCCCGCCGCGCCCACGCCCGCGCGCTCCGAACGCGCCGAGAAGGAAAAGCAGGTGCCGCTCTTCAAGGACCTGCCGGGCGATTCCACATTGCCGCCGCTCGCCTTGCTCGATCCGCCGCCCAAGACGCAGGAAACCATCGCCGCCGATACGCTCGAATACACGTCGCGGCTCATCGAAAAGAAGCTGAAGGACTTCGGCGTCGAGGTGAGTGTGATTGCCGCGTATCCGGGGCCGGTCGTCACGCGCTATGAAATCGAGCCGGCGACGGGCGTGAAGGGCAGCCAGATCGTCGGTCTCGCGAAGGATCTGGCGCGCTCGCTGTCGCTCGTGTCGATTCGCGTCGTCGAGACGATCCCGGGCAAGAACTACATGGCCCTCGAACTGCCGAACCAGCGCCGTCAGACGGTCAAGCTCTCCGAGATTCTCGGCTCCGAGGTCTATGCGAACGGCGCGTCGCCGCTGACGATGGGTCTCGGCAAGGACATCGGCGGCAATCCGGTCTGCGCCGATCTCGCAAAGATGCCGCACTTGCTCGTCGCCGGCACGACGGGCTCGGGCAAGTCGGTCGGCATCAACGCGATGATCCTCTCGCTGCTCTACAAGGCGAGCGCGGATCAGGTGCGCCTGATTCTCATCGATCCGAAGATGCTCGAGATGAGCGTCTACGAAGGCATTCCTCATTTGCTGTGTCCGGTCGTAACCGACATGCGGCAGGCGGGCCACGCGCTCAACTGGGCGGTCGCGGAGATGGAGCGCCGCTACAAGCTGATGAGCAAGATGGGCGTGCGCAATCTCGCGAGCTTCAACACGAAGATCGACGAAGCGAAGAAGCGCGACGAAAAGATTCCGAATCCGTTCAGCCTCATACCCGACGAGCCCGAGCCGCTCACGCGCCTGCCCAACATCGTCGTCGTGATCGACGAACTCGCCGACCTGATGATGGTCGTCGGCAAGAAGGTCGAAGAGCTGATCGCGCGCATCGCGCAGAAAGCGCGCGCGGCGGGCATCCACCTGATCCTCGCGACGCAGCGTCCGTCGGTGGACGTGATCACCGGCCTCATCAAGGCGAACGTGCCGACGCGCATGGCGTTCCAGGTGTCGTCGAAAATCGATTCACGCACGATTCTCGATCAGCAAGGCGCCGAGTCGCTGCTCGGCATGGGCGACATGCTCTATCTGCCGCCGGGCTCGGGCTTGCCGGTGCGCGTGCATGGCGCATTCGTGTCGGACGAGGAAGTGCATCGCGTGGTCGACAAGTTGAAGGAGCACGGCGAGCCGAACTATATCGAGGGCATTCTCGAAGGCGGGCTCGCGGGCGATGGCGACGAAGGCTCGGCGGGCGCGGGCGGAACCGGCGGTGCCGATGGCGAGTCCGACCCCTTGTACGATCAGGCGGTCGAGGTCGTCATCAAGAACCGGCGCGCGTCGATCTCGCTCGTGCAGCGGCATTTGCGCATCGGCTACAACCGCGCGGCGCGTCTGCTCGAACAGATGGAGAACTCGGGACTCGTGTCGGCGATGTCGTCGAACGGCAACCGCGAAATCCTGACGCCGGCCCGCGACGCGGAGTGACGTGCGCGTCCAATTGGAGAACATAACGATGAAACAATTTACGGGGAATTCGCTCGCCAGGGCGTTCGGTGCGGCGATGTTTTCGGCGTCGATGCTGTTCGCATCGCACGCATTCGCGAGCGGCACGGAGCAGCTGAAGGCATTCGTGTCGCAAGTCCGCGCGGCGCGCGGCGACTTCACGCAGCAGGAAATCAAGGCGCCCGGCAAGACCAACAATGGCGCGACCTCGAACGCGATGCCGACCAAGGGCGCGACCTCCAGCGGAACCTTCATGTTCGCGCGGCCGGGCAAGTTCATCTGGTCGTATCAGAAGCCGTACTCGCAGATCCTCCAGGCCGACGGCGACAAGCTCTACGTCTACGACAAGGACCTGAACCAGGTCACCGTGCGCACGCTCGGCGGCGCGCTCGGCGCGAGTCCGGCGGCGATCCTCTTCGGCAGCAACGATCTGGAAAAGAACTTCAACCTGCGCGATGCCGGAGAGAAGGGCGGCATCGACTGGCTGGAGCTCACGCCGAAGGCGAAGGACACGCAATTCGAGACGGTCGGCATCGGCTTCAAGGACGGCAATCTGCAGGCGATGGAACTGCACGACGTGTTCGGCAACGTCACGCTGCTCACGTTCTCGAACATCCAGAAGAATCCGCCGATCAAGAGCGATACCTTCAAATTCACCGTGCCGAAGGGCGCGGACGTGATCAACGGCTGATCCAGAAAGGGCGCGACGAACGCGCTCTTTTTCATTCGATGGCCGCGTGCGCCGCGGCCATGTCCTCGAGAAATGCTTCCACGATCTCGCGCTTCGCGCCCCGCGCGCCGCTCAGGCGTTCCGCGCGCGTGACCATCTGGAACGCGACGCGATAGCGCATCGCGTGCGGATTCAGCGGCGCGAGGACGCCGTCTTTCACATACGGCGCGGCGAAATGCTCGGGCAGATAACCGAGATGCCGGCCCGATAGCACGAGCATCGCGACGGCCTCCATGTTGTCCGCGACCGCGCCGATATTGCGCGGCGTGAGCTCGCCGGCTTCGGGCAGCGGATAGCTGCGCCATGCCCAGTCGTGCTCGAATGCCTGCGCAAGGCCGACGCCGCCCGCCTGCGCGAACAGCGGATGCCCGCGTCCGCAGTATGCAAGCTGATCCTCCGCGAAGATCTCGGTGTACTCGAGCGACGGCACGCGATGCCAGAAGTAGCCGATCGCCACCTGGATACGCTCGGCCAGCAGCATCTCCTCCAGCTCGCCCGGCGAGCGCACCAGCACCGCGAAGCGCACGGATTCGTCGCGCTGCCGGAACCGCGCGATCGCCTGACTGACCCGCGCGTTTGCGCTGACGGGCGTGTTGCCGATCATGCCGAGCGTGAGCGTACCGACGAGCTTCTTGCCGACGTTGCGCGCGGTCGAATCGAACGTGTCGATGGCGGCGAGCAGCGTCCGGCACGCCTCGACGAACCGTTCGCCGCGCGAGGTCAGCGCGAAGCCGCCGCGCCCGCGCTCGCAGAGCCGGTAGCCGAGCCGCGTTTCGAGCGTCGCGAGCTGCGTGCTGATGGTCGATTGCCCGACGTTGAGCGTCGCCTGCGCCGACGAGACGCCGCCCGCATCGGCGATGGCGAGGAACACGCGAATGAGGCGCAGATCGAGATCGGAAAGGTGAGTGAACATGGGCGCCGCCGGATACATCGATAATTATCGATGTTAAGTTAATTTCGGCGCCATTTTATCTTCACCGAAAAGCGGCTATTAATCGTCGTAAGACAACGGGAACCCATCTCACGCCATGAATACATCATCGCTTTTCGCGCCCGCCGAACACTTCGATTCGCACTTCATCGAACAGCGCGCCGAGCGCCCGCAGCCGCTGTCGGGCAACCAGATGCCGCGCTGCGGCGGCATCACGACAATGATGCGCCTGCCGCACGTCCGGTCGGCCGAAGGGCTGGATGCATGTTTCGTCGGCGTGCCGTTCGATCTCGGCACGTCGAACCGCACCGGCGCGCGCTTCGGTCCACGCCAGGTGCGCAGCGAATCGGTGCTGCTGCGCCCATACAACATGGCGACGCGCGCCGCACCTTTCGATTCGCTGCGCGTCGCGGATATCGGCGATGTCGCGATCAATCCGTACAACCTGCTCGATTCGATCGACCGCATCGAGCGCGCTTACCGCGAGATCCTGAAACACGACTGCAAGCCGCTCACGCTGGGCGGCGATCACACCATCGCGCTGCCGATCCTGCGCGCGATCCATGCGAAGCACGGCAAGGTCGGGCTGATTCATATCGACGCCCACGCGGACGTCAACGACACGATGTTCGGCGAGAAGATCGCGCACGGCACGCCGTTCAGGCGCGCGGTGGAAGAGGGCTTGCTCGATTGCTCGCGCGTCGTGCAGATCGGCCTGCGCGGCACCGGTTACGAAGCCGGCGATTTCGACTGGTGCCGCGACCAGGGTTTCCGCGTCGTGCAGACGGAAGAGTGCTGGAACAAATCGCTCGCGCCGCTGATGGACGAAGTGCGCGCGCAAATGGGCGATGGCCCCGTCTACATCACGTTCGATATCGACGGCATCGATCCCGCATTTGCGCCCGGCACCGGCACGCCGGAAATCGCAGGGTTGACGGTGCCGCAGGCGCTCGAGATCGTGCGCGGCGCGCGGGGGCTGAATATCGTCGGCGCGGATCTGGTGGAGGTTGCGCCACCCTATGACCCGTTCGGGACGACGGCGCTGCTGGGCGCGAACCTCGCGTTCGAGTTGCTGTGCGTGCTGCCGGGCGTCGAGTATCGCGCAGCGAGATAAGACGCGGATCGCGCGGCGAGACGCGCGCTTCAGTGCCGCAGCGGTCGAGGTACGCGAGTCGATGTGAAAAAGCCGCCAGAAACAGGCGGCTTTTTCGTATGGCGTCACGCGTAAGCGCGGCGTCGCCCCGACACGAGCAGCAGATAGCACACCGCGCCGAGCGCGAGCGCGGGCAGCGTCGCGCCGAGATTCGGCAGCCATTGATTGATCGCGTGATACGCCGCGATCCCGATGCCCCACGCGATGAACGCGCTCACATGCCAGCCGCCGGAAAAACCGTAGCGTCCTTCGACGGACCCGAGCGCGGCGGCGTCGATGCGGCGCTTGCGCACGATGAAGTGATCGGCCAGCACGACGCCGAAGAGCGGCGCGAACACCGAGCCGATCAGCAACAGGAAGTTCTGATACTTGCCCATCGCGACGACGAGCGCGACGAGCGTGCACAGCGCGCCGAACGCGCATGCGAGCATCGGCACGCTGGCGCGCGCCCAGAACGTGCCCGTCGATACGGCCGCGGAGTGGATATCGGCGAAGGCGTTGTCGATTTCGTCGATCAGAATGAGGAAGAGCGCGATGCCGCCGCCGGCCTGCGCGAACGCGGTCGTGAGAAGCGCATCGCCGCCGCCCGCCGCGAGTCCGTAGATCGCGCCGAGCGCATAGAACCACAGATTCGCGATGCCGTAGCCGAGCAGCGTGCCGCGGAACGCGCCGCCGGCGCTTTTG
>Ga0207426_1001823_pt1 | contig 15775 bp, 10 predicted proteins | sample AraplaMF_Cvi_mMS_FD_184265 | JGI IMG/M metagenome (GOLD analysis project Ga0207426, IMG submission 184265) | Arabidopsis root microbial communities from the University of North Carolina, USA - plate scrape MF_Cvi_mMS (SPAdes) (version 2) | ecosystem: Host-associated > Plants > Roots > Endosphere... | reverse complement strand
ACCACACTGATGTAGCCCTTTTCCTGCAGCCTGTCAAGGATAAACTTATGACGTTCAGCTATATTGATCATAGACATATCTCCTAAAATTAATGTATTGCCGCTTGTTGACAAGAGAATTTTACCGGCTGTCCTCCTTCCTGTTACACAATTGGTATTTATCACTTTCAATTGATCAAATCGGCATGCTAAATGTAGGATAAAAAGAAAATAATTCGAAATCAATAGAAATTTACAAAAATCACCAATTTCTATAAACCGTTCATAATTAACTCTTAACCAAGTTTCCTGCTACTCATTTTCCGCTTAACCAAAATATTTTTGCTTTTTCATATTATTTTATATTTTGGTTTCAATTTATTGGCTTTACTTTTATGTCGTGAATTAATTAAAACATAATGAAAGTATTCAAAAGCCATAAGAAATAAAATGAACAGAAGCGTATTCGTAGATCAAATAGCCGGACTACCGGAAAAACCCTGGGACCTTGTCATTATCGGGGGAGGCGCCACCGGCCTTGGAATAGCCATGGACGCCGCTACCCGTGGATATAAAACCTTATTATTAGAACAGGCAGACTTTGCCAAAGGCACTTCCAGCCGCAGCACCAAACTGGTGCACGGCGGCGTACGCTACCTGGCCCAGGGAGATGTATCCCTGGTAAAAGAAGCCCTGTATGAAAGAGGCCTGCTGCTGGCCAATGCTCCGCACCTGGCCCATAACCAGGACTTTATCATCCCGCAATATACCTGGTGGCAGGGGCCCTTCTATACTATCGGACTTAAGCTCTACGACCTCCTGTCTGGTAAACTCAGCCTGGGCCGCTCCCGGCATATCGGCAGGAATGAAATACTGGAGAAACTGCCTACCATCCGCCGCCAGGGACTGAAAGGCGGTATCTTATATCATGACGGACAATTTGACGATGCCCGCCTGGCCGTGAACATAGCCCAGACCGCCGCTGAGAACGGCGCCGTACTGCTGAACTATTTTAAGGTAACAGGACTGGAAAAACAACCCGACGGACGCATCAACGGGGTAAAAGCGAAAGACCTGGAAACCGGCCGTACTTATACCCTCCCGGCCAAAGTAGTGATTAACGCTACCGGCGTATTTGTGGATGAGATCCTCCAGCTGGACAACCCGGGCGCACGCCCCATGGTAAGGCCCAGCCAGGGTGTGCACGTAGTGCTGGACCGCTCCTTCCTGCAAAGCAGCAGCGCCATCATGATCCCGAAGACCGACGACGGCAGGGTACTGTTTGCCGTACCCTGGCATAATAAAGTATTACTGGGCACCACCGATACACCGCTGAACGAACATAGCATGGAACCTGTAGCGCTGGAAGCGGAGATTGATTTCATCCTGAGAACCGCTACCAAATACCTCTCCCGCCCTCCTGCCCGCACAGACGTACTGAGCGTATTTGCAGGCCTGCGGCCGCTGGCAGCCCCGCAGAAAGAAACCGGTAGCACAAAGGAAATATCCCGTAGCCATAAGATCCTGGTAGCGCCTTCCCGCCTGATCACCATCACCGGCGGTAAGTGGACCACCTTCCGGAAGATGGCGGAAGATACCGTGAACGAAGCGATCCGCACCGGTAACCTCTCCGCTGTGCCCTGCCGTACCAAAGAGCTGCGCATACATGGATATGCTCCGCAGCCCGCCTTCGCCGCGCCGCTGAATGTTTACGGCAGCGATGCCGCTATGCTGCAGGCCATGACCGCCCTGCATCCTGAGCTGGGACAACAGCTTCACCCGCGCCTACCCTATATCAAAGCACAGGTGATCTGGGCCGTACAACATGAGATGGCGCGTACTGTAGAAGATGTGCTGGCAAGAAGGCTCCGCGCCCTTTTCCTCGATGCGCAGGCAGCCATCGATATGGCTCCGCAGGTAGCTGCACTCATGGCAGCAAAACTGCAGCAGGACACTGCCTGGCAAAAAGCGCAGGTCAGCGCATTCACGGCCATGGCACAGCATTACCTGCTGCAGCCGGTCAATACAAAAGAACAGCAGCGCGCAACAGCATAAACTGATAACTGATAACTGACAACTAACGACTAATATTCCCGATGAAAGACACGAACAAATACATCATGGCGCTTGACCAGGGCACTACCAGCTCAAGGGCCATCCTGTTTGACAAGGCAGGCGCTATTGTTTCAGTGGCGCAAAAAGAATTCACACAGATCTTTCCGCAGCCGGGATGGGTGGAACATGATCCCGCTGAGATCTGGAGCAGCCAGATAGGCGTAGCTACAGAAGCCATCGCCAAAGCCGGACTGGAAGGCGGGCACATTGCCGCCATCGGCATCACCAACCAACGGGAGACGACGATCGTATGGGACCGAGAAACCGGTAAACCTGTACATAATGCTATCGTATGGCAAGACCGCCGCACCGCTGATTATTGCGATCACCTGAAAGCCGCCGGCCACGAAAAAATGATCCGGATCGTATGGGACCGGGAAACCGGTAAACCTGCACATAATGCTATCGTATGGCAAGACCGCCGCACCGCTGATTATTGCGATCACCTGAAAGCCGCCGGCCACGAAAAAATGATCCGGGAGAAAACAGGCCTCGTGATAGACGCCTACTTCTCCGGCACCAAAGTGAAATGGATCCTCGATAACGTACCGGGTGCAAGAGAACGCGCCACCCAGGGAAAGCTGGCCTTCGGCACTGTAGATGCATGGCTGGTATGGAACCTTAGCCATGGCGCCGCACATGTTACCGACATTACCAATGCATCGCGTACGATGCTCTTTAATATTCATACCCAACAATGGGATACTGAACTGCTGCAATTGCTGGACATCCCGGCTTCCATACTGCCAACTGTAAAAGAATCCAGTGAAGTAGTAGCTGAAACTGCCGCCGGTGTCTTCGCCGCACAGATATCCATCTCCGGTATCGCAGGCGATCAGCATGCCGCACTGTTCGGACAAATGTGCACTGCTCCCGGTATGGTAAAGAATACTTACGGCACCGGCTGTTTTATGCTGATGAATATTGGCGACAAACCTATCATCAGCCGTAACAACCTGCTGACTACCGTGGCCTGGAAAGTGAATGGCCAGGTACAATACGCATTGGAAGGCAGCATTTTTATAGCCGGCGCTATTGTACAATGGCTGCGCGACGGACTGGGCATCATCCGTTCTTCTGCAGAAGTGGAAGCGCTGGCCGCCAGTACCACCGCCAATGAAGGCGTATACCTGGTACCCGCATTTGCCGGCCTGGGCGCTCCACATTGGGAACAGCATGCACGCGGCACCCTGGTAGGCATGACACGCGGCACTACCGCTGCACACATTGCCCGCGCGGCGCTTGAAAGCATCGCTTACCAAACCATGGAAGTATTAAAGGCGATGGAAGCCGATGCCAACATCAGCATAAAAGAACTGCGTGTAGACGGTGGCGCTACCGGCAACAACCTGCTCATGCAATTCCAGGCAGATATACTGCATACCAAAGTAGTAAGGCCCCGCATTACGGAGACCACTGCTATGGGCGCAGCTTACCTTGCCGGGCTGGCCGTTGGCTACTGGAAAGACCTGGAGGAGATCGGCAGCCAATGGCAGATGGATAAATCCTTCGTGCCGGATGGAGATCAAAACAACCGGGAAGAATGGATCAGCGGCTGGAACAAAGCAGTGAAAGCCGCTAAGAGCTGGGCTGCTAACTGATAATACAATAATACCACGTTCACTAAACCAAAATCAATCCATCATCATGCATCCCTTTTTAGCGGAATTTCTGGGCACTGCACTGCTGCTCTTACTGGGTAACGGCGTTGTGGCAAATGTGGTGCTCCATAAAACAAAAGGTAACAGCAGCGGCTGGATAGTTATCACCACCGGCTGGGCACTGGCAGTATTTGTAGGCGTTGTGCTGGCAGGCCCTTACAGCGGCGCTCACCTGAACCCGGCAGTAACCATTACATTGGCGCTTGCCGGTAAATTCGAATGGAGCCAGGTGCCGCTGTTCATCACCGCACAAATGCTGGGCGCTATGGCAGGCGCACTGGCCGTATGGCTCAACTATAAAGACCACCTGGATGAAACCACAGATACCGGCCTGCAACGCGCCGTGTTCTGCACGGAGCCGGCCATACGCAAAACAGGCAGGAACTTCATCTGTGAGCTCACCGGCACTTTTGTCCTGATGATTACCATCTTCTATTTCACCAATGCAGAATTAGGGCAGGATAAAACACCGATCGGGCTGGGCTCGCTGGGAGCATTACCCGTAGCCTTGCTGGTATGGTCTATCGGGCTTTCACTGGGCGGCACCACGGGCTATGCCATCAACCCCGCAAGGGATATGGGCCCGCGTATTATGCATGCCCTGCTGCCTATCAAAGGAAAACAAGGGAGCGACTGGGCTTATGCCTGGGTACCCATTGCAGGACCACTGGCAGGCGGCGCACTGGCAGCCGCTTTATACCTGTTCATTAAATAAGTGATCATAACCGTTGCCTATCTGTAGCTGTATTGTGGCATCATACCCTCCGGGGGGGACAAAAACTGTAGCAGGTAAACTGTAGCAAGTATACTGTAGCACTGAGTACGTAGCATTAAACAAACAAACATTCATACATGAAAAAGCGAAGCTTTTCCCTGGTGGCATTTGCCATCGGGATAGCAGGCAGCATGTTCTTTGCCTGCAGTACCAGCCGTCAAACTGCCGGCAGCGATAAGGGCTTACCGGAATTTTACAAAGTAGGGCACCGCGGCACAAGAGGACTAATGCCGGAGAACACCATCCCTGCAATGACCAAGGGTTTAGAGACAGGCGCCAACACCATTGAGTTCGACGTGCACATCACGAAAGACAAACAGGTGGTGGTGTACCACGACGCCCACTTTACGCCTTCCTATACCACCATGCCGGATGGCAGCGACATTCCCGCGGCAGATAAGGACAAGTACACTTTCTACCAGATGGACTATGCCAATATCCGGCAGTTCATCATCGGCGAAAAGCCTTATCCGGCCTTCCCGGAACAACAACGTATGCGTTCTTATGCACCTACCTTGTCCGAAATGATCGACTCCGTTGAGGCGTATACGAAAACACACCACCTTCCGCCGGCATATTACCTGCTGGAGATCAAATCTTCCGAAAAAACAGATGGTACGGAACAACCTGCACCAGAAGAGTACATGCGCATACTGATGGGGGTAAAAGAACTGCAGCCGCTGGGACACAGGCTGCTGATACAATCTTTCGACATGCGCCCCTTACAGGTGCTGCACCGCACACATCCGCACATTAAACTGGGATTTCTCACAAGCGATAAAAAGGCAACCTTCGAACAACACCTGGAACAACTGGGCTTTACACCATTCTTCTACAACCCGGAATACCACCTGGTAACACCGGAGCTGGTGAACAAATGCCATGCAAAGCACATTAAGATCGTTCCGTGGACGGTACAGGACCCTGCCGAAATGAAAAGGCTTAGCACAACCGGGGTAGACGGCATCATCACCGATTATCCCAACAGGCTGCAACAGGCAGGGTTATAGCATTTTATCAACCAACTAATCAAAGTAAAACAAAACGTTTATGAAACTGTACAAAAGATCCCTCGCATCATGCCGAAACGCTTTGATGCTGCTAATGGGGATCCTCTGCATCTCCTCCTTATCCCTGCAGGCCCAGGACCTGCCTATTACCGGAAAAGTCAGCGCCGCCAACGGCACGCCCCTTCCCGGCGTGACCGTACAGGTGGCCGGTACCGCACATGGCACATCCACTGCCCCGGACGGCAGCTTTAAGCTGAACGCTGCTTCCGGATCTACCTTGAAATTCACTTTCGTCGGCTACCTGCCGAAAGAATTTAAAGTAAGTAACACTGCACCGCTGAACATAACGCTGGAAGAAGATATACAGAAGCTGAATGATGTAGTGGTAGTAGGTTACGGTACTCAGAAAAAAGCAACGCTTACAGGCGCTGTCACCACTGTAAATATGGCGGACAAAGACGGGCAGCCCCTCACAAACGTAAGTAATGCGCTTGCAGGAACACCAGGCATCTTTGCCAACCTCAGTAACAGCCAGCCGGGCGTGGACAGAAGCACCATCCGCATCAGGGGTTTCGGCACGCTTAATAACTCCAATCCGCTGATACTGGTAGATGGTATAGAATATTCCATGGATGAACTGAACCCGAATGATATAGAAACGGTAACCGTACTGAAAGATGCTGCCGCCGCCATTTACGGTTCAAGGGCAGCTAACGGCGTAATATTGGTAACCACCAAAAAAGGCCGCGGTACTGCGAAAGTGAACTATAGCTACTACTATGGTCAACAGAAAGCAACTTACCTGCCTGATGTGATCGACGATCCCATTGCTTATATGAAGCTGAAGAATCAGGCCCTTGCCAATGAAGGTAAAGCCCCCGACTATTCTGATGCGGAAATAGCCGAGTATGAAAAAGGCATGCTGACAGACAGGATCACTTACCCTGCTAATAACTGGTATGATATCGCGCTGAAGAATGGTGTGATACAGAAACACGACCTCAGCGTGGCCGCCAGTACAGATAAATATCAGTACCGCTTTTCATTGGGTTACCTGGACAGGGACGGGATCCTCTTCGGCCCCGGCAACCACGAGAAGAAATATTCACTCGGCCTCAACGCCAGCGCCAATGTAAATGAAAGGCTGAAGGTAGGTGTCACCATGGATGGTTATTACCGCAACTATACAGTACCTTTCTATGATGCTACCTGGCAATATCTGTCAAGAACCCTTCCCATTCTCACAGATACCCTGGCAGACGGCCGCTATGGCAACTCCTGGCTGAGAACACCCGGCCGCAACAACTGGGAAAATCCCCGCATGCTGGCTTATAACGGTCTGCAGACAAAAGTAGTACAGCGTTTCCTCGCTACCGTTTTTGCAGAATATAAACTGCCTTTTGACATCACTTACAATATCAAATTCGGTGTTGACAAATACGATGGTATGCTGAACGGCTTTACTCCCCGTATGCAGACCTTCAATCCGAAAACAGGGGCTGCCATTAACTGGAACAGTCCGGCCACCGCACCCAGGGCTGCCAAAGAGGATTATAACAATCTGAATATCCACTTCTACAATACCCTGAACTGGCAACATCAGTTCGCACAGAAACACAACCTGGCATTGATGTTCGGCGCCGCCTATGACAACTTTGAAACGGACGAGTGGGCCACCAGTATGTATGGTTACCTGGACGGCAAACTGGATGCATTAGATGCAGGTACTACCTGGAATGCAACTTCCGGTAACATGATCAGCGACAGGCTGGAATCTTACTTCGGCCGTGTGAACTATGACTACGATGGCAAATACCTGTTTGAGTTCGCCTTCCGTTCCGATGGTTCTTCCAAATTTGGCCCGGGCAACCGCTGGGGCTTCTACCCTTCTGTATTTGCAGGCTGGCGTATAGATAAAGAGAATTTCTTTAAATCTAAACTTATCAACCAGCTGAAACTGCGCGCTTCTGTAGGCCAGATGGGGAACCAGGCAGTAGATCCCTATAGCTATGAGTCTGCCGTAAGATTAGGCCAGGAGTATAGCTTTGGAGGTACACTGAATCCCGGCGCTGCTATATTAGACTATACCGATATCTCCATTCGCTGGGAAAAGACCACCATGTACAATGGAGGTCTCGACATCAACCTGTGGGACAATCGCATCGGCGTTACATTGGACGCATACAAGCGCCGTACCGCAGACATTCTGCGACCGGTAAACATCCCTGCCCAGGTAGGTAACCTCGGCGGACCTAAAAAGAACATCGGCGTTGTAGACAACACCGGCATCGAGCTTACCCTGCAGTACCGCAACAATATTGGTCAGTTTGACTATGGCTTTAGCGGCAACGTATCCTATAACAAGAACAAAGTGGTAGACCTCAATGGTGAGATTATATACGGCAGCGGTGGTACTATCACCAAAGAAGGCGTCACCATGGGCTCCTTTTATGTTCTGCAGGCGGACGGCATCTTTCAGACTGAAGATGAAGTGGCCCGTAGCGCCAAACAAAGCGTAAACACCAAACCTGGTTATATCAAGTTCCGCGATGTGAATAATGATGGCATTATCAACGGCGACGACCGTGTTATAGTAGACGCTTCTCCGCAAATGCCTAAGCTCACCTACGGTTTCGGACTGAATTTCGGCTATAAAGGCATCTCACTGAACGCTTCCTTCCAGGGCATCTCCGGCGTAAAAGTGCTGCCCACCGCCAACCTGGCCTATCCCTTCAACAACGGCGCCAACGCCACCTGGGAATGGGCTACCGATGCATGGACTCCCGGAAACACTAACGCCAAACTGCCAATCGTAACTACCAGCACCGGCTCTATCGACAACTTCCAGCGCTCTACCTTCTGGATCAGGGACAACTCTTACCTGCGCATGAAGAACATTCAGCTGGCTTATGCACTGCCTGAACGCTGGTTATCTAAAGTGAAGATCAGCAAAGTATCACTGTTCGTGAATGGTCAGAACCTGTGGACCATTTCCAAGTACAAGGACTTTGACCCTGAGGCCATCCTGAACCAGACCACGCTGTACTTCTATCCCATGCTGAAAACATATAGCGGAGGCCTGAACGTAACTTTCTAAACCAGCTAAACAATGACAAACATGAAAAAGATATATCTCCTGATCACCTGCGCAGGTCTCCTGGCGTCAGGTTGCAACACCAGCCTGCTGGATGTTAGGCCGCATGACCGGTATACAGAAAGCACATTCTGGGAAACACCGGAGGCCGCCAACGCCGCACTGGTAGGTTGTTATTCTGTACTGCGCAATGACGGTATCTTTGGAGGCAAGAACTCCAACGGCGGCTCTGCTACCGCCATCTGGGATGAAACACTCTCTCCTAACGCCTATAACTACAGCAACTCTTACAGCTTTAACACAGTGGCCTCCGGTCAGCACAACTCCAGCACCGGCGGTGTTATCACCGGCCGTTATGGCGACTGCTACGGTGGTATCGGCCGCTGCAATACCTTTCTGGCAAAAGTGGATGAAGTACCCAACATGGATCCCGAAATAGTGACCCGCATGAAAGGCGAAGCCACTTTCCTGCGTGCGCTCTACTACTTCATCCTGCAGAACTATTACGGAGGCGTGCCGCTGATCCTGGATCCTCCCAATAATGAAACACAGGGAGATCTTCCCCGTACTCCCCGTGCTGAAGTAGTAGCGCAGATCCTGAGAGACCTGGACGATGCAGCCGGAATGTTACCTGCTTCCTACTCCGGCACCAACAAGGGTAGAGCCACCAAAGGCGCCGCTATGGCCCTGAAAGCAAGAGTATTGCTGTATGAGGCCAGCCCGCTGCTGAACACCGCCAACGATGTTAACAAGTGGAAAGCCGCTGCAGATGCTGCCAAAGCCGTAATGAACCTGGGCACTTATTCCCTGTTCAATGATTACCGTGCATTGTTCCTGCAGGCCAATGAAGGCAGCAAAGAATCCATCTTCGATGTGCAGTACCTCTTCCCTAACCAGGGCAGCTCTTTCGACCTGATCTGCACCCAGTACAATACCAATGCGCCGCTGTTAGAATTTGCCCGCTCCTACTATATGAAGAATGGCCTGCCCATCACAGATCCTGCATCAGGTTATGATCCGGCCAATCCATACGCCAACCGCGATCCGCGCCTCTATGCCACCTTTACCTATCCCGGTGATGTGTACAGGGGCAAAAAGATAGACTCTACCCGCTTCGCCATCACCGGCTACGGCATGAAGAAGTACGGTATCTATGACAGCATCGTTCCTCCCGCTGATAAATCAGACCTGAAGGATGGCCAGTCGGACATCAACTTCATGGTGCTGCGGTATGCCGACATCCTGCTCATGTATGCGGAAGCACAGAACGAATTCGCAGGCCCCGATGCTACTGTATACGCAGCACTGGACGCTATCCGCGACCGTGTAAAAACGCCGCATATCACACCAGGTCTTACAAAAGATCAGCTGAGAGCAGAGATCCGTCACGAAAGGCGCTCAGAGCTGGGCGGTGAAGGGTTATACTACAATGATGTACGTCGCTGGAAAATAGCTGAAACCGTGTTAAACACTAACATCTACAGCTGGAGCGGCAAATACCTGGAGAAGAGAAGCTTCAACCCGGCAAGGGATTACTGGTGGCCTATCCCATTGGGAGAAAGGGACCTGAACCCGGCCCTGGAACAGAATCCGCAATATTAATTGTAAGTTTGAGGTTTGGACATTGTTTCAAACCTCAAACTTTTTAAATCTATTTTATGTACGGAACCAAAACGCTTTCAACCCTGCTGCTTGCAGGCAGCTTCGCCGTATTGCAGCACGCTCCTGCCAAAGCACAGGCGCCTGTTAAAGCACAGGTAAAAGATGAACCAAAACTGGTAGTAGGCATCGTAGTAGATCAGATGCGCTGGGATTATTTGTACCGTTACTACGACCGCTATGAAGCCGGCGGCTTCAAACGCATGCTGGGAGAAGGGTTTTCCTGCGAGAACACTTTCATCAGCCACCTCCCCTCCTTTACCGCAGTAGGCCATAGTACGGTATACACCGGCTCAGTGCCTGCTATTCACGGCATCACGGGTAATGACTGGATCGATCAGCAAAGCGGCCGCTCCTGGTATTGCACGGAAGATACAGTGGCAAAATCTGTAGGTACTACCTCCAGCGCAGGCCAGATGTCGCCACGTAACCTGCTCGCCTCTACGATCACGGATGAGCTGCGTATGGCCACCAATTTCCGCTCCAAGGTAGTAGGTGTATCGCTGAAAGACCGTGCTTCTATCCTGCCCGCCGGACATACACCCAACGGCGCCTTCTGGTTCGATGACGCCAACGCCAGCTTTATCACCAGCACCTATTACATGCAGGAGCTGCCTGATTGGGTAAAGCGTTTTAACGAGCGTAAAGAGCCTGCACAATTAATGTCCAAAGCATGGGAAACATTATACCCCATCAATACCTATATACAAAGCACTGCCGACCAGACTAACTGGGAAGGTAACTTCGTTGGTGAAACAGGCACCGTATTCCCGCATAACATGTCCGCTATCTATCCAAAAGATCCGGGCAGCCTGCGCTCCACTCCTTCCGGCAATACCCTTACACTGGACTTTGCCAAAGCCGCCGTGGAAGGCTACAACCTGGGAACCGGTACTGTTACTGATTTCCTGACCATCAACTGCGCCTCCACAGATTACGTAGGGCACAAGTTCGGCCCTAATTCCATAGAAGTGGAAGACACTTACCTGCGCCTGGATAAAGACCTCGCTGCCTTCTTCCGCTTCCTGGATCAGCGCGTGGGCAAAGGCAAATACCTGGTGTTCCTGACAGCAGATCATGGTGCAGCGCATTCAGTAGGCTTCTTGCAGGAACATAACATACCTGCCGGCTTTGTGAGAGACAGGCAGATGCTGGCGTCGCTGGACAGCCTGCTCAATGTACGCTTCGGTGTAAAAGGACTGGTACGCTCCGGCGCCAATTATCATGTGAATTATAACATCGGCAAGATTGATTCTGCTAAGCTGGACTATGATGCAATCAAGAAAGAAACGGTGAAATTCCTGCAACGCCAGCCGGGTATACAGTTCGCGGCAGATGTAGATAATATAGGTATCAGCCCCTTACCGGAACCGGTGAAGAGCATGGTGATCAACGGCTATAACCCGAAACGCACCGGCGCTGTGATGATCATCCCTGAACCAGGCTGGTACCAGGGCTTTGAAAAAGGCACTACACATGGCAACTGGAACGCTTACGATGTACATATCCCTCTGGTATTTATGGGCTGGCATGTGAAACACGGCGCCAGCAATAAAACAGTACATATGACAGACATCGCGCCTACCATTGCCGCCATGCTGCATATACAAATGCCTAACGGCTGTGTAGGCAAACCTGTAACGGATATTACAGAACGGCCCTGACTTACTCCTATGACCTATAACTAAAACAAAAGAGGGCTTTGTGAAAAGCCCTCTTTCTATTTTACAGCGCAGGCGCCGGTATTGGAGACGCCTTGAGCTTTTTGTGATGATAAATATAAGATACTGCCAGTACCGCTAATATCACGGCGAAGAACAGCAATCCTCCCAGGGGGCCGCCTACTGCCACACCGGAATAAGCAGCGCCCAGCAGGTCAAAAGTAAGGCCTGCATATGCCCATTCTTTCAGCCTGGGGTAACCCGGCACCAGTATCGCGATGGCGCCCAGTATTTTGGCAATGCCCAGGAAAGGCGACAAATAAGCAGGATATCCCAATGCCTTGAAGAGATCCAGCGCTTCCTTGGTAGAGATCGCATTAGTGATACCGGAGAATAGCATGAGCCCCGCTATCAGGATGGTAGAGATCCAGTAAATGATCTTGATCTGTTTCATGTTTAGGTTTTTAGGTTTAGGTGTGTTTATATAAAAATGTTTATATCATAACTTTCTTCCATTTCCCTCTCCTGAACAACACGAATGCAGTAATACTAATAGCCGTTTCTGCTACCGGCACGGCGATGAACACGCCCAGCGGTCCCATTTGCAGGTACCTTGCCAGCAGGTAGGCCAGTGGTATTTGAAACAACCAGAAGCCGATAAAGTTGATCCAGGTGGGCGTCCAGGTATCGCCGGCTCCGTTAAAGGCATTGATCGTTACCATACCGATGCCGTAGAATACATAACCGGCGCTCATGATGCGCAGCGCTTTCACAGCAATTGCCTTCACATCAGGATCCTGCGTAAAGAAGGAGATAAAGAATTCTGCACCGAAGAGGAACAGCATGGTCACGAGCAACATGAAGATCACGTTGTACTTCGCGGTCTTTAGTACTGACTCTTCCGCTCTTTCCGGCTGCTTGGCGCCCAGGTTCTGTCCTACCAGTGTAGCAGCGGCATTGCTCAGGCCCCAGGCCGGCAGGATAAAGAAGATCAGCAGGCGCACTGCTGTCTGATAACCGGCAGAACCATGATCACCACCGGTTTCTGCCACCAGCTTCGCCAGGAAGATCCAGCTGCAGGATGCGATGATGAACTGGAAAGTACCGGGAGATGCGATCTTCACCACCGATCTGATAATAGACCAGTCTATCTTCAGATGATGTGCTTTGATCCTTACCTGGCTCTTGCCTTTAAACAGGTGATACAGCTGGTACAGCACGCCTATTCCGCGGCCGGTGGTAGTGGCCATGGCAGCGCCGGTCAGCCCAAAGGCAGGGATCGGCCCAAAGCCCCTGATAAACAAAGGGCACAGAATGATGTTGCAGATGTTGGCCAGCCAAAGGCTCTTCATCGCCATAGATGCATTACCAGCACCGCGGAAGATACCGTTGATCATAAACAGCAGCATGATCACCAGGCTGCCGCCCATCATCAAACGGGTATAGCCGGCGCCCCTCTGTACGGTGGTTTCTTCTGCACCCATCAATCGCAGGATGTCAGCGGCAAAGATGAAACCCAGCAGGCTGATAGTGATGGTCACAAAAACAGACAACCATATTGCCTGCATACCTGCGTAAGCGGCGGCATCAGGATTCTTCTCACCTACACGGCGGGCTACCAGTGCGGTGGCGGCCATACTGATACCGATGGCCAGGGAATATACGATCGTGATCACTGATTCTGTCAGCCCTACGGTTTGTATGGCATGGCTGCTGTCCGGCAGATGCCCTACGAAGTAAAGATCCACTACTGCAAATACTGATTCCATACACATTTCGAGGATCATAGGAATTGCCAGCGTAAATACGGCCCTTCGCAAGCTGCCGGTGGTGTAATCCATATCTTCTCCTTTCAGCGATTGTCTGATCAGCGAAAAGTAATAAGATACCTTGTTGGTAGTCATTGACTGTTGCGGCATAAGTAAGTGTCTTTTAAATAATATACAATAGAATGAACGGCATTGTTATCGGATGGCGGGATATATACGTGAATATGGTGTACACGCCCGGCAACAACGTGGCTGTTGCCGGATAGGATGCTACGGGTTTTTCAGTTAACAGAAAGCAGGTTAGACTATCTTATTTCGGTTGCTCGAACTGGTAGTTAACCATCCACTGAATACCGTATTTATCCTTTAACATACCGAAGTATGCGCCCCAGAAGGTCTTTTCCATTGGCATGATCACCTGTCCTCCGCCAGAGAGACCATTGAATATGTTGGTAGCCTGTTCCTCGCTATCGGGAGACACAGCGATGTTGAAATTGTTACCAGCATTCAATGCCCCGTATCCATCCGGCTGATCGCTTCCCATGAGTATGGAGTCCTTCCCTATAGGCAATGCCACGTGCATGATCTTGTTGGCCTCTGCTTCGCTGCAGCTCTGCTCTGAAGGCATTTCGCCAAAACGTGACTTCATCGCAAACTCTCCACCGAACACAGACTTGTAAAAATCAAATGCTTCTTCGCAATTGCCGTTAAATGTTAAGTATGGATTTACTGAGGCCATGGTGGTAAGGTTTTAAATGTTTAGTGAAACGATATGACGGGAGCGATGTTACATGGAGGATGCAAATATAAGAAAACACACATATCTGCAACATTTCCTTTTAACATGATAAGCAGAAAACAAGTAAACCAGGTTGCCTGTTCCCCCTTTCCTGTTCATCGTTTCGCCCGATTCGTCAATGCAAATGTAAGTGGAAGCTTTTGGTTTCGCGGGTTGCAAATACGACATTATGAGGGGGCGCTTGCGACAAAAATAAGCGAACAGCAGATCAGCTCAGACAAGACGGATCACCATGCCTTCGTCTCCGTCAAGACTGATGGTATTCGTTACCACATTGCCTTCCGTTTCCGGAATAGTGGCTATTTCGACGACTCCTTTGAAAGGAAAATGGTCCTGCCTGAAATAACAAGGCCGGTGTGTAAGATTGAGCATCACCAGAAAAGCAGGGTGTCCTTCCTGCGTCCTGGTATAGGCGATCATTTGCTGGTCTGCATACACATGGGTATACCGCCCTGTCGCCAGCGAAGGCTCCTGCCTGCGCAACCGGATCAGGCGCCGGTATAAAGAGAGCATGGAGTAATTGTCTTCTTTTTCCGCGTGCACATTCACACGGCTGAAGGTTTTATCCAGCCGCAGCCAGGGCTTCGCTTCCGTAAAGCCTGCATGCGCGCTGTTGTCCCACTGCATAGGCGTGCGGGAGGGGTCGCGGCTCAGGTTCTTATCGGGCATATTCAATCCCTGTGGGTCCTGTACTTCTTCGAAGGGAATAGCCACATCCCGCATACCGATCTCGTCGCCGTAATAAATAGTAGGCGTGCCACGCAGCGTTAATAATAGCATGGCCGCTACCCGGGCCTGCTGTTGTCCCACCCTGCTGGCAATACGGGGCCGGTCATGATTGCTCAGCACCCAGTTGGGCCAACCCCTCTCCGGCAGGGCGCCTTCGTAGAAGTCTATAGCGGCGGCCATTTGTGCGGCCTCCCAGGGTAGCGAAAGCAGCTGGAAATTAAAGGGAAGATGCGCACCTCTGTTATCAATACCGTAATAGGTGACCAGCTGTTGTACCGGCAGATAGATCTCTCCGATCAGCAATCGTTCATGGTCAATCTCTTCCATTACATCCCGCATTTTGCGGACGATCTCATGCACTTCCGGCTGGTCAGTAGAGTATACGTCCAACAGCTGCTCGTGGGTAGGCCTGTGCGGCTCATAATGCGGATTAGGCGGATTGTCGCGTAGCTGGCTGTCTTTGATCATATACCACATCACATCCACCCGGAAACCATCCACTCCCCTTTTTAGCCAGAAACGCAT